>Ga0075423_10003382_pt1 | contig 14690 bp, 9 predicted proteins | sample SoiMethybrSBSTD2_FD_80114 | JGI IMG/M metagenome (GOLD analysis project Ga0075423, IMG submission 80114) | Bulk soil microbial communities from a Populus tree surrounding site in Tennessee, USA - Soil MetaG P. TD hybrid SBSTD2 | ecosystem: Environmental > Terrestrial > Soil > Tree plantation...
ATCGCGGCCGCAACGAGCGCGTCGGCTCGCTCCACCGCCTGGCGCGGCTCAACCACGAAGCCGGTCTGAATGTCCCCCCACTGATGACGAAAATCGTCCGCCTCGTTCCCCGCGAAGAGCGAGGACGGGCGGTTGTCATCACGGGCGGCCACGTGCGGTTGGGCCGGTAGCTTCGGCGGGGCGGGCTCGGCGGGATTCTGTGCCGCTGTCTTCTCCGTTGCACGTTCCTTCGCTCGGTCAGTCGCGTTTGCCAGGTCCGCGGTCGAGAGCCGCACGTCGTCTGTTCGTCTCGGCTCGGTCATCGGTGGGCCTCCTCACGCGGCTGTGGGTCGACGGAGTCGAGCAGGTCGTCGAATAGGGCGCGATAGTGCACCATGGCGACGCGAAGGTCTTCGGTCGACGCCTCGCCACGATGCTCACGCACTGCGATATCGTGCGCGACGCGATAGTTCTGAACGACGTGCGGGTGATCGACGGACACGTCCGCGGCGCGCTGCTCGAAGTCGCCAACGGGGTACCCGCGAACCTGCATCAGGTCGGCGACCAGACGATCCGCCTCGACGACGGCGCCCTTCGGGTCGTCGACGAACTTCGCCTGATCGGACCGCCATGCCTCCGCGAATCGATGCCTGTGCTCGGCCGATAGCGGCTTGATGTGCAGCTGCTTGACGCGCTGAACGCGGTCTCCGAGCTCACGCTCGGCTTCGCGCGTGCCGCCATGCTCGCGTACCAGCCGCTCGTATTCGGGGCCGAACCTTCCGCGAAGCTCATCGGTACGTCGCTTCTGCATCAGCACGATCGCTATGACGATGACCGCCAACGCGACCAGTACTCCGATGACTATTCTGGGGTCGAGTGATTGCATGCTGCCTGTGCCTCCTCGCTGAACCGACAAGTTGAGCCGCGAAGCTCGCGGCTTCCTGGGCCGGCGTCGCCCGCACTCGTCGGTGCGGGCAACCACCGATTCACAGGCGAAAAACGCATGTGAGGTGCCACACTCGGCGGAGGTGACCGGTCAGCACGTGAAAGCGGCCTCGTCGGACACATCCGACGAGGCCGCTCGGTTTGCTGAGCTCGTGGGTCTTTACCTGTTGCGCGCGACGAGCGTTCCGACGGCGACCGCGATGCTGTTAAGAGACACTGGTCCGCTCGGTGTGGCCAGCGTGGCCGAGATCGACGTCCGGCCGAGTCGGACTCCCTGGACTCTGCCATCGCGCGTGACTCTCGCCACCGACGAGTCGCTCGTGGCGAATTGAAGCGCGCGGGCGGACACCCTCACGGTGCTTCCGTCACCGCGCGTCCCAAAGAGCCTGAGCGGCTGAGTTGCCCCCACCATCACGGTTACCAATTGCGGTCCTTCCAGCGCGACGATCGAATCGGGAGGAACGAGTCGAGCACATCCAGCGAGCACCAGCGAAACGACTCCGATGATCACGTGCTGCAAACGCATTTGCATCCTCTCGGCTGAAACGGGCGAGGGCGATTGCTCGTGGGCTCCCTCTGGACGCGCGTCCCTCGCGCGCGTCACGAAGCCGTTTCGTGTGCAATCAATCTTGCGAGCTGCAAGGAATCTCGCCGTGACCGGAACCACGAGGGTTGGGTGAGAGAAGGTTGTTGTTCAAATCGATCGGTCATTTCGAGTGTCACGTGCGGTCGCTGACGATCATCGAGACGGCAGACGCCAGACAACTGAAGTCGCCGGACGCCAGTCGATAGAGGCTAGACGCCAGTGTAGTGGCCCGTCCGCCTTGACATGCGGGGTGTAGCCCTCAGGTTGATGCTAACTGGAGATCTCCCGGAGGTCGGCATGACCGGATCGTCGCTGTCGAACGCTTCCGAAACGATCGTCGGACCGCTGCGTGATGAGGCCGCGCTCGAGCGTCTCTTCCGCACGCACTTCACCGCACTCTGCGCGGAGGCGAAAAGCCATCTCGGCGCAGACGCTGCCTCGGCGGCGCCCAAGGTTATCGAGGCAAGCTTTCGGCAGGCCTGGGATGACCGCGCGAACATCGCCTCCGAAGCAGACCTCGCAACCTACCTTCACGAGGCCGTTCGTCGCACGTCGGCCCGCGAGCTGAGTCGCCGCGCCGGAGCGCGACACTTCAGCACGGGCAAAGGGGCCGCCGCGCATCACGCGACCCAGGAGCCCACCTGCGACGAAGCGTGGCAGCACCTAACGCGGCAACTTCACCCCGAAGCTACCCGCGCGGAGGCACAGGCCTACGCCGAGCAGCTGCGGCACCATGCCGCGGAGCACGTGGGTGACCTGTCGAAAGCGCGCTCATGGAAGGTGCCGGTGTTCATCGGTATCGCCGCGGCGGCGATCGCGGGTGGCGCCATGTGGTACCTCACGCAGCTCGGCACCGACCGCGCCGTGACACGCGCGCTGAACTCCACCGAGGCACGAAGCCTTCTGGCGCAGAACGGTCAGACTGGGTCGTTGACGCTCGCCGATTCGACCAAGGTCACGCTCGCCGCGGGCTCCAAGCTCACCATTCCCGAGAAGTTCAACACGGAATTGCGCGCGGTGAAGATCGAAGGTGCCGCTCGGTTCGGCGTTGCGCCCGGGAACCCGCTGCCGTTCGAGATCCGCGCCGGAAACGCGGCGGTAATCGCAACCGGCACGATGATCACGGCGCGCGCGTACCCTAACGATCCGCTGGTGATCGTTCAGGTCGACACCGGCCAGGCGACGGTGAAGGTGGGCAAGGAGCAACGCCCACTCACCGCTGGACAAGCGCTCGTGATCGAACCGAACGGCACCATGCGCGCGCCGAATCCAGCCGAGCTGGCCCTCGGCACCGCCTGGACGAATCGGCGCGTGGTGATCTCGCGTCAGCTTCGCGATGTCGTGCTGGAGCTCAACCGATGGTACGGCACCGAGATCAAGGTGCCGGAGCTCAAGGCGCTCGACCGTCCGGCAACGGTGGACGCGCCGCTCGATTCCATGCGCGTCGCGATTGGTCAGGTGGAGAAGAGCGCCGACGTGGAGTTCGCGTACCAGGGCGCGGCGATGATCTTCCGGCTCAAGAAGGCCGGAGCGGACACCAAATCGAAATAGCGGACCGACGAGCCCCGCGCCTACTGCGCGGGGCTCAGCTGCACAGTGCGGAACTCCTCGGTCCGAAACTCCTGCGTCATCCCCTGGACACGGTTCGCGGCTGCCTGCAGCTGTTGTGCAGTCGCGGACACTTCCTGCATCGATCCCGAGCTCTGTTCCGCCGCCGCGGCGACTTCCTGCGCGGCGGCCGCGTGTCCTTCAGCCGCCTCGCGGACGCGCTTCATCGCACTGTCAACTTCAACGATGAGCTGACGGCTCGCCGCCACGACCTGCTCCACCTGCGTCGTCGCCTCGTCGACGGATACGATCGCGCGTTCGATGCGGTCCATCGACGTCGATGCATGTTCGGCGACCTTGCGCGCGTCACGGATCCGCGACGTCCCGGTGCTGACCGATCCAACGGCTCGCTCGATCTTTTCGCGGATGCGGCGTACGCTGTCGGCGACTTCCTCTGCAGCCTGGTGGCTCTGATCAGCGAGCAGGCGGACCTCTTCGGCGACGACGGCGAAGCCGCGACCGTACACGCCGGCACGCGCTGCTTCGATCGCCGCGTTGAGCGCCAGGAGGTTCGTCTGCGACGCGATGCTCGCGATGAGCGTGGCGAAATTGTCGACTGCGGCCGTCGCTTCCTGCAATTCGCGAATCTCGGCGGCGGAACCGTCTGCGACTTGCGCGGCCTCGCGTAGCGTAGTCACGGCGTTCGCGAGCTCCGATCGGGCGTCATTCGCCGTGGAGCGGATCTCGCCTCCAGCGGCGCCTGTGGCCGCGACCGCGGTCTGAATCGCCGTGCCGGCATCGCCGAGCCGATTGACCGCCGCCGTCGCCGATTCGAGCGCATCGAGCTGCGCCGTTGCACCCTGTGCGATATCGGCGATTCCGCGGGTCATGTGAGCTGCAGCGTCGGAGACGCTGGTTGCGTTCGCGGCGAGCTGATTAGCCGCCGAGCTAACCTGCTCCGACTCGACCTGCACGTGCGCCACGAGCGCGCCGAGTCGGCCACGAGCTCGTCGCAGCGCGTCGGCGAGCTTCGCAAACTCGTCTGCGCCTCCGTGATCGTCGATCGCGAGACGAAGGTCACCGTCGCCCATCGCTTCCATATCGACGGCAAATGCAGCGAGCGGCCGCGTCACGGCGCGCGACGTACTGATGCCGAAGAGGATCGAGACCACAACTGCGACGATGCCAAGGACCAGCATGATGATCTCGTCGCGACGCAGGCGACTGCTCAGCGACAACGCAATTTCCTCTCGCCGCGATGCGGAGCCAGCACGGAATTGCTCGAGCGTCTTGTCGATCGCCTCGACATCATCGAACGCCTTCCTGACGAGAGGTGCCGCCTGAGCGGGCTCGCCGATGCGACGATATGCCTGGGCGATCGCGATGCGGACCTCCACGGCACTCTGAAGGTTGCCGACTTCCTCCAACCGAGCGCGCTGGTCCGGCGTCAACGCCTTCACCCTTGCCGCGTCGCTGCGAGCGGATTCCGCGCGCGACATCGTCGATTCCCATCGGTCGCGGTCGACCGCCGCGCCGCTCTCGAGGTACTGAACGCCCGCCGCGATCTCACGGAGTGCTGCCGTGATCACTCGCTGTGATCCTTCGAACTCCTCCTCGACGGATGCGAGCGCCTCGGCGTTGCCTGCGTTGTCGAATTGGAGCGCACTGACCGCTATGGTCGCGATCATCGCGATAAGCACGACTGTCACGCCGAAGCCGAGCGCGAGTCGACCACTAACGGTTCGCAGAAGGCGCGGGCGGATGCGCCGGACCAGCTCCAGCGCAATACGCGCGAGCCGCAGCGGCAACGCCATGAGTCCTTTCATCGTCCAACGGTCGCGATCACGACCGGCTTGTCGACGACATCGTGCTGCTGATCGAATGCGATGCGACCGGTCACGCCAATCACCGGCTGTCGATCATTCCCGATCGAGGCGAGAAAGTTTCGGACGTTGCTTCGCGTCGCGCCAGCCTCGAGCGCCGCGCGCCCGATCAACATTGTTGCGTCATACGCGAGCGCCGAGCGCTGCTCCGGAGGCACGCCGTACTTCTTCGTGAACGCCGACACGAACGCTCTCGCTTCGGGCGACTCCGCATGCGAGGCCTGGAAGAACGCGATGTACCGTACGCCGGCAAATTCGGTGGCCTGCGCCTCGAGCTCGGACACCGCATCACCACCGAGCACCGGCGTATCCGCCCCGATCGCACGGAGCGACCGCACGAAACCGGCGAGGTCGGCGGGTGAACCAGGGAAGAGCACGATTTCGGGACGGGTGAGCTTCACAACGCCCGCATACGCTCGCCACTCGTTCATGTCCGCGAGATGTGGATTACGGTCGAGGACCGTGCCGCCGCCCGCAGCGTACGCTTGCATAAACGCTGCGCTCCACCCGCGGCCGTACGAGTCGTTGCGATACATGATGGACGCGCGCCGGAAGCCTAACGAGTCGAGCACGTAGCGTGCGGCGGCCCGGCTCGACGCGGCGTCGTTCGGGCAGACCCGAAACAACCATGGGCTGATCCCGGTGAGCGACACGCTCGTCGACGTGGGTGACACCGCAGTGAGTGCTCGCCGTCCACCGCCATCCTCGTCGGCGAAGATCGGTGCCGCCTCGCGGCTGCTTCGACTGTCGGCGGGACCGACCACTGCGACAACGCTCGGATCGTCACGTAGCGACGTGGCAATATCCACTGCGCCGGTCGCGCCGGCCGGTGGCTTCGCCATCTCGAACACGCGACCGTTGCCATTCGCGTTGAGTTGTTCGATCGCCAACTCCACGCCGCGGAACACGGTCTGCATGTTCGGACGCTTGAGATCGGCGGCGATGCCGATGCGTATCGTGCGCGTGTCCGTCGGGCGACCGCAGCTGGATGCGGAAAGGGCAGTCAGGAGGATCGCACAAGCGGCGATTGGCTTGATCGACCGCATTATTGGGAGCACAATGATTTGTGTGTGCGATCTAATGACGCCAGATGTCCGATGGGCACACCGAGGACGAAGTGCCCGATCGCAGGGAAACGTGAGAGCACTCACACGTTCGCGTATCGCGCGGTCACGGCGCGTCGAACGCACCGCGAGCCATTCTTCGAGGCACTGCGTTGGTGTTGAACGCCAGGGAATACCCTGAGTTTTGCCAATAAAAGGAGGCGTTGATGTTTAGGTCGACCCGCTTTGCTGCAATTGCATTCTCGACCGCGATGGTGTTCGGCGTCGCGGCCTGCAGTGATTCGACTGGTGCCGGCACTGGCACGATCGGTGTTCGGTTGACGAACGAGTCCGTCGCGGCTTTCGCCGCGAGCGATAGCGAAACGGCGATTGCGGAATCGCCGCTGCCACCGAACTCGGTGAAGAGCGTCGACATCTTCGTCGTGCGCATCGACGCCAAGGCGCAGGAGTCGACTGACGCCGAGGCGGCCGAGGAGACCGAGGAAGCGGAATCGGAGAAGGGCGGATGGGTGACAGTCGCCGAGCCAAACGCGGCGTTCGATCTCATGAAGCTCGCGGACGGAACGAACACGTTCCTCGGCGACGCGAAGGTTGCCGCGGGTTCTTACAGGGGATTCCGCCTGATCATCGATCCGGCGAAGTCGAGCGTCACGTTGAACGACGACGCGAATACGGTCATCGGGGGCGAGTCGATCGTGGGCCTCAAGTTCCCGAGCGCCGACAAAACCGGCATCAAGATCAACCTTTCAGGTGGCGGGGTCGACGTGAAGGACGGCGAGACGAGCACGCTCGTCGTGAAGTTCGACGTGAGCAAGAGCTTCGTCGTGCGCGGCGGCTCGATCGAACAGAACGGACTGTTGTTCAAGCCGGTTATTCGAGGAGAGCGGGAATAGGGTAGGCGGAAGGGGGAAGAGGGGGAACCACGACGGGCCGGCGAGAACATCGCCGGCCCGTCGTCGCAGTAGTCTTCAGTGTGCGCACGACGTCGCTCCCCATCGATGGCGTTCTCCCCGAGCTGGCTGCCGCGTTAGGCAATGGCACGAGCGCGGTGCTTCAGGCACCGCCTGGCGCAGGGAAGACCACCGGAGTCCCACTCGCCCTCCTCGACGCGCCGTGGTTGCGCGGCCAGCGCATCATCATGCTCGAGCCCCGGCGGCTGGCGACACGAGCCGCCGCGCGGCGCATGGCGCAGATGCTCGCGGAGCGCGTCGCCGACACCGTCGGTTTTCGTGTGAGAGGTGAAACGCGGGTCGGTCGCACGACGCGCATCGAGGTCGTCACCGAAGGGATTCTCACACGGATGCTGCAGCACGATCCAGCGCTCGATGGCGTCGGGCTGGTCATCTTCGACGAGTTTCACGAGCGCAGCCTCGACGCCGATCTCGCGCTCGCGCTCACACTCGAGACGCGCGATGTCCTTCGGCCGGACCTGCGTGTCCTCGTGATGTCGGCGACGCTCGACGGCGCCCGAGTGGCGACCATGCTCGGCGGCGCGCCAATCATTACCAGCGAGGGCCGCGCGTACCCCGTCGAGACGCGGTACATCGAGCGACGCGCCGAGCTTCGCATCGAGGACGCCGTCGCCGCCAGCGTCAGACGCGCGCTCGCCAGCGACACGGGCGATATCCTCGCGTTCCTGCCCGGAGCAGGCGAGATCAGGCGCACGCACGATCTCCTGTTGCGGAGCGACCTTCCGGCACGAACACACGTGCGGCCGCTGCACGGGAACCTGTCCGGCGACGCGCAGGACGAGGCGATCCTTCCGAGCGCTCCGGGCGATCGCAAGGTCGTGCTCGCGACATCGATTGCCGAGACGAGCCTGACCATCGAGGGCGTCCGGGTGGTGATCGATGCCGGACTGTCGCGCGTCCCGCGATTCTCGGCACGCTCGGGCATGACTCGACTCGAGACCGTGCGCGTTTCGCGAGCCTCGGCTGATCAGCGCCGTGGGCGCGCCGGTCGCATTGCGCCAGGCGTCTGCTACCGATTGTGGGCGGAACACGAGCAACATCACCTCGTCGCCCACGCTGCGCCCGAGATCGTCGAGGCGGACCTTGCGCCCGTGGCGCTCGAGCTCGCAGCCGCCGGGATCGATGACCCGGCGATGCTTCGCTGGCTCGATCCGCCGCCGCCCGCCGCGTACGGACAGGCACGCGAGCTCCTGAGCGAGCTGGGCGCGCTCGAGGCTCCGGGCTCGGCATCGGTCGGACGAATCACGGCCCACGGTGGGCGTATGGCCGCCTTGCCGATGCATCCTCGCCTCGCTCACATGGTGCTCGAGGGCGACGCGTTAGGCGCACGCCGGCTCGCCTGCGACCTCGCTGCGCTGCTGAGCGAGCGTGATCCGATCCGTGGCGACGTCGGCGCCTCTGTGGACGCGGACGTCGAGACCCGGCTTGGGCTGTTGCACGGCTCTCCGAGCGGCCTCCCGACGGGCCACTACGTCGATGCGGATGCGCTGCGACGGATTCGGCTCGAGTCCGATCGCGTTCGTGCGCTGTTGGGGAATACGGGTGCGGAGCGCGGTACCGAGCCAGAACGCGCGTTTTCGTCCGTGTCGACGGGACTTCTGCTCGCGTTCGCTTATCCCGATCGTATCGCTCAGCTGCGGGCGCCACGATCCGGGCGATTCCTCCTCCGAAACGGCAACGGTGCCGCACTCTCGACCGCGCAGACACTGTCGGATTCGTCGTACGTGGTTGCTGCGGAGCTGGACGGACGGCGGCCGGAGGCTCGCATTTTCCTTGCGGCGTCGGTCATGCTCGACGACGTCGAGCGTCACTTCGGCGACCAGGTCACGTGGGAACAGGAGATCGCCTGGGACGCGCGCGGGCGATCGGTTATTGCGCGAGAGCGAGAGAAGCTCGGGGCGCTGGTTTTGGCGGATCGTCCAATCCGCGAGCCCGACCCCACCGCCGTGACGACGGCGTTGCTCCAAGGCATCCGCGAGCTTGGGGTGGACGCGCTGCCGTGGAGCGACGGCGCTCGAGCGTTGCGCCAGCGCCTCGAGTTTCTTCACGCCGTGGACCCGTCGTGGCCCGATGTGTCGGACCCTCGACTCATTGAGACGTTAGGCGACTGGCTGTGTCCTCACGTCGGCAACGCACGGTCGCTCGCGGACCTCTCCCGCGTCGATCTCGCGGGTGCTCTCCTCGCGATGCTCCGCTGGGACAGGCGCGCGGCGATCGACGAGCTGGCCCCGACACACATCGTCGTTCCCAGTGGCAGTCGGATCCCGATCGACTACACCGATCCCGAGACGCCGGTGCTCGCCGTTCGGTTGCAGGAGATGTTCGGTCTGGCGGACACGCCGCGCATTGCGCGCGGAGCTGTGCCGCTCACCGTGCACTTGTTGTCACCGGCGCACCGGCCAGTGCAGGTAACGCGCGACCTCGCTGGCTTCTGGCGGACATCCTACTTTGACGTTCGGAAAGAATTGCGAGGGCGATACCCCAAACATTACTGGCCTGACGATCCGATGAAGGCTGAGCCCACTCGGCGAGCCAAGCCGCGTTAGGGCGGCCTGTCGGCCGCAGCCATCAGCCATCAGCCATCAGCCATCAGCTCAAGCGGCGAGTCTGACCCCAACAGGGGTTTCGATTGCCGATCGTGTAGGAGAAATGCAAAAGACGCTGCGTTTGGTCCCCAGGACGTTGCTCGACCGGCCTTGAGCACCATAACCTCGAGCGTCCCCTTCCGGACGCCCAATGGAACGCCGGCCTGACTCGATTCCCGATTCCATCCGCCCGCCTGCGGCGGGCACCCGCCCGATTTCCGACCTGGACCGTCGAACATTCGTCCGCATTGGCGCCACGACCGCCGGCGGGCTCCTCGTCGCGGTGATGTTTCCCGAGCCGGCCCGAGGCGCCCGACCAGTCACGATCAGGCTGCGCGACACGAACCGGACTCGTTCACCTGCTCAGATCGGTGCGTACATCGAGATCGAGGCCGACGGCTCAGTCACCATCGCGGCGCAAAACCCGGAGATCGGTACCGGCACGAAAACGGCGCTGCCGATGATCGTCGCCGAGGAGCTGGACATTCCCTGGAGCAAGGTGCGCGTCGTTCAAGCGCCACTCGATCGGCGCTTCGGCGCGCAGTTCACCGGGGGAAGCACCGGCGTCAGCTCGAACTGGGCCGTGCTCCGGCAGGCGGGCGCCACTGCTCGTTATGCGCTCGTCACGGCCGCGGCGAATCGCTGGCATGTGGAGCCGTCGACCTGTCGTACCGAGAGCGGTGTCGTGATCCATGCCGCGACCGGTCGCCGCATCGTGTGCGGCGAGCTCGCTCGAGAAGCCGCGACGGTTCAGGTGACGTCGCAGGTGCCGCTCAAGCGACCGGAGGAGTTCAGGTTGTTAGGCACGCGCGTTCGCAACGTCGACGCCACGGCGATTGCGAACGGCACGCAGCGATACGGCATCGATGTGACACGCCCGGGAATGCTCATCGCGGCCGTCGTCCACGCCCCATTCGGCGCGACGGTGGCGAGCGTCGACGACGCGAACGCGCTCGCGGTGCCAGGCGTGCGACGCGTCGTCCGCATCGCACCACGCGACAATCCGATCGAGATGCGAGAGGGCGTCGCCGTCGTCGCGGACAACACGTGGGCCGCGTTCGAGGGGAGACGCGCGCTCGCCATCACGTGGAACGAACGGAACGGCGTGGGCGAGACCTCCGCAGCGCTCGAGGCCGCATGTCGCAGCGCGCTCGATCGTCCCGGCCAGCGCATTCGCGACGATGGCGACGTCGATGCCGCCATCCGCTCCGCTGCCGCCACGCTGGACGTCGTGTACGAGATTCCGTTCATCGCGCACGTGCCGATGGAGCCGGTCAACTACACCGCCGACGTACGTGGCGATCGCGTCGAGCTCTGGGGCCCGACGCAAGACCCAGGCGATGCACGAGATCTCGTGTCTCAGGTCGTCGGAGTTCCGCCCGCGAACATCACGGTACACATGGAGCGCTGCGGTGGTGGATTTGGCCGACGCCTCATGGTCGACTACGCGGCCGAGGCCGCATATCTGTCGAAGGCCGTCGGTGCACCGATCAAGGTCGTCCGCAGTCGCGACGACGACCTCCAGCACGATTACTATCGGCCGGCCGGGATGCATCGCGTGCGAGCGGCCGTGAATGCGACCGGCGCGGCGATTGCCTGGGCACAGCATCTCGCGAACACGTCACGTTACGCCTTCGCCGGTCGCAGCGATGCGGTCAAGTCGGAGCTCTACCCCGATGACTTCCCGGCACAATGCCTGCCTAACGTGCGACTGGAATACACGCCGGTCGCATCCGTCATCCCCACCGGTGCGTGGCGCGCCACGCTGCACTCGGCCAATGCGTTCGTCGTACAGAGCGCGGTCGACGAGCTCGCGCACGTCGCGCGTCGAGACCCGGTCGCCTTCCGTCTCGCGATGCTCGGCGCGCCGCGGCGACTGCGCTACGGCGACCACGGCGGCCCGATTTTCGACACGGGCCGTCTCGCGGGGGTCATTCGACTGGCCGCCGATCGTGCCGGCTGGGGAAAGGCGCTCCCGCGTGGTCGAGGGCGCGGCATCGCCGCCCACTTCACGTTCGGTAGCTATGTCGCCCACGTCGCCCACGTATCCGTCGACGCCAATGGTCGACCACGCGTGCACCGGATCGTCGCGGCGGTGGACTGCGGCGCGATAGTCAACGCGAGTGGCGCAGAGGCACAGGTGCAGGGCGGCGTGATCGATGGGCTGAGTGCCGCACTGTACGGTCAGATCACCGTCGACCGCGGCCGCGTTCGCCAGACCAACTTCAACGATTATCGCCTGCTCCGGATGAGCGAGGTGCCCGCGATCGAAGTCCACTTCGTTCGGAGCTCAGAGCCACCTTCGGGACTCGGCGAACCTCCGGTGTCGCCCGTCGCACCAGCACTAGCGAACGCCATCTTCGCAACGACAGGAAGACGGATCAGGAAGCTTCCATTCGTGGCTGGCTAACAGCGCGTTCAACGCTCGGTACGTTTGTCCAGTTGATGTTTGGGCATGCATCCCGCATCTCTGTGCGGGCCCCCGCATCGAGCCGATGTCCGCCGCCGACGCCGACTTTCCGTCCGATCTTCGTTCGCTCGAGCGCGAGTACGAGCTCATCCGCGAGCTCGGACAGGGCGGCATGGCGGCCGTCTACCTCGCGCGTCATAGATCCAGCGGACGCCTCGTCGCCATCAAGGCAATCCGCAGTCGATACCTCGACGACGCGGATGCCATTCAGCGCTTCGCGCGCGAAGCGCGCACCGTCGCCGGGCTCGAGCATCCGAACATCGTCCGCACCGAGGCCATCGAGCAGATCGGCGACCGCGCGGTCGCCATCATCATGGAGCACGTGCCCGGCGGCACCGTGCGCGACCGCCTGCGCGAACATGGATCGTTAGGTGCCGAGAACGCCGAGAACATCCTCCGCGATGTGGCGAATGCGCTGGGCTACGCGCATCGTCGCGGGATCGTGCATCGCGACGTCAAACCGGAGAACATCTTCCTTGACCCGATACGGGGGCGCGCGCTGCTCTCCGACTTCGGCATCGCGCGGAAGATCGACACGGACGCCGGCATCACGCTGCTCGGCGCGGCACTGGGGACGCCGCAGTATATGTCGCCGGAACAGATCGACGGCGAAATGGTGGACGGTCGAAGCGACATCTACAGTCTCGGCGTGCTCGGATGGGAGCTTCTCACCGGGCGTCGCCCGTGGGCCGGCGAAAGCTTGTACGGCGTCATCTACAAACAGAAGCACGAAGACTTGCCGCGCATCACGTCGGTGAGACCCCGTGTCCCGGCAAATCTGCTCTTCGCGATCGAAGGGGCGCTCATCAAGGACAAGAGCCAGCGCTGGCAGTCCATGGATGAGTTCCTCGATCAGCTCACCTACAATCCTCCACCACTCCTCTCGCAGGCGTATCCGCCGAGTGCGGTGCGCGTCGATGACGAGCCAACGGTCAAGTTCCGCTCGGTTTTGCGGCAGCAGGAAGCCGAGGATGACGCAGAGGATGCGCTCTGGGCCGCTATCTCATCGACCGAGCACGAGGTGCCGGTCGAAGCGAGTCCTTTGGTTGTACCGACAACGCGGCCGACTCCCGTTGCGGAGCAGACCCCTGCGCCGACCAGCGTGACACGAGCGGACGCCGGTTCGGCCGCGTCGTTGTATTCCGGCGATTACATCCTCCCGGGGTTCGATCCGAACGCGGATGCGACGTTCGAGTTCACGACGCGCCGGAAGCGTCTCGCGCAGGCGATTGGCCTCCTGATTCCTCTCGGAATTGCCGCGGGTTCGTTGTTCGTCGTGCTGGGTGGAAGCGCGAACGACTCGACGCGCGGTCGACGCCCCACGAGCGTAACGAGCGCGGGCAGCGTCGAGCGCGATTCCGCGCCGTCCGCACGCTCGGTGTCGACAGTCTCGAACCCGCCGGACAGTGCCGCGATACGTGCAGCGCGGCCGCCGCGCACGAACCGAATAGAAGGGGTCGTCGGCGGCAGCAGCGTGGGAACCGGTCGCGAAGCACCGGACACGAACATGCCCGCGCCGGATAAGCCGTCGGTGTTCACGAGGGCGCGCGCCGGCGGGTCGACGACCGCCAGGTCGCCGCTGTCCGGGCTGGCCGCCCGGAGCGAGCCAACCGAGAGCGCTCGCGCGAAAACGGGGCTTCCGCTCGGGGATTCGAGCGCGGTCACCACGAAGGCGGCTCAGAACCCGGAAACGCACCCGAGCAGCGAGGTGGTCGAGGATCCGTTCAAGATCCCGTCCACGCCCGGACCAGCGTTAGGCGGCAAGGGATCGGTCCCCAGTCCGCGGTGCCGATTGGCTGCTGACGCCGATCAGCGCGCATGCCTTACGACCCACATCGCGATCGGCGATGAGTCGATGACCTCGGCGTTCGAGTCCCTCGTGACCGAGATGCGACGAGTTGCACGCACGCCGGTCGGAGCGCCTGACCCGATGACGGTACAACGCCTTCGAATCGAGCAACGCGCGTGGACGTCGATCCGGGACAGCGAATGTCCGCGAAAACCAGCGCTCGGCGCCGGTCCGTTCTGGGCAGAGGCGCAGGCGGGCTGCTTCAACGAGATGGCGCGCGCACGGACTTCCGAGTTACGCGACGCAGTGCGACGTCTCGAACGGAGATGACCGCTACAGCCTGACGGTCGGCTCGAACCTCGGCGGCCGCCGTACCTTCGTGGCCTGCTCGAACGCGTACGCGAGACCGACGAGTGCCGCGTCGCTCCACTGGCCGCCGATGAATGAGATCCCGACCGGCAATCCATGCACGTCACCGGCCGGCACCGTGACGCTCGGATAGCCCGACACCGCCGACGGAGTCGAGCTTCCGCCCGTGAAGTGATCGCCGTTCAGGAGGTCGATCGGCCACGCCGGTCCACCAGTGGGCGCGATGATGGCGCCAAGGCGATGCTTCGCCAGCGTCGCATCGATGCCCTCCGCACGCGACATGCGCAGGCACTTTGCCCGTGCTGCCTTGTATGCAGCACTCGTCAACGGCCCTTTCGCCTGCGCCTTGATGAACTGCTCCTGGCCGAAGTAGGGCATCTCGCGATCCTTGTTGCGCTCGTTGAACGCAATGAGATCGGCGAGCGTTTTGTGCGGTGCCGATGGGCCTAACGCGGCGAGATACGAGTTCAGGTCGGCCTTGAACTCGAAGTTCAGCACTTC
>Ga0075423_10003383_pt1 | contig 14684 bp, 13 predicted proteins | sample SoiMethybrSBSTD2_FD_80114 | JGI IMG/M metagenome (GOLD analysis project Ga0075423, IMG submission 80114) | Bulk soil microbial communities from a Populus tree surrounding site in Tennessee, USA - Soil MetaG P. TD hybrid SBSTD2 | ecosystem: Environmental > Terrestrial > Soil > Tree plantation...
GGCGAGCAGGACTACAACCCCTTCATCAACGCCCAGATGGGGAAGAAGCCCGAGGCGATCTTCTCGTCGATCTGGGGCGGCTTCTTCGTGACCTACTCGAAGCAGGCCAAGGCGCTCGGGGTCTTCGACGCGGTGAAGTACAACTTCATCGGCGTGGGCGAGGCCGGCTCGCCCGAGACCACCAAGTCCATGGGCAAGGACTATCCAGTGGGGATCTGGGGCAACTCGTACGACGCCTTCTACTGGGGCGAGACGGCGGCCCACCGAGACTACACGGCGCGGCTGTCCAAGTACTTGAAGGACGAGTATCCGTCCTCGTGGGCCATCCAGGGCTATACCGGCATGCAGTTCCTCGCCGAGGCCATCGCGAAGGCGGGCAGCACCGATTCGGACAAGGTGGCGAAGGCCCTCCTCGGCCTCACGATCGACACGCCGATCGGGAAGCAGACCATTCGGGAAAAGGATCACCAGGCGAATCGTGGCCAGCTCTACGGCAAGACGGTGAACGATCCGAAGTATCCGTTCCCGATCATGAAGCCGGTGGAGTACGTGGATCCGACGAAGTTCATGGACTAGCCGGCGCCCGCGTTGACGGACGATCCCAACCGGGGCCGGGGGCACTCGCTTGCTCAGTGAAGCATTGCGCCGCGAGCGCCCCCGGCCCCGGCTGTGCTCGTCCGCCGCGCACGCCACACCCGGCCCGCGACCTCGTGAGTCCACGCCTCTCTGACCTAGATGCCTGAGCTGTCGTTCGTCATCGCGCAGTGCCTGAGCGGGCTCACCGCGTCGATGTTCCTTTTTCTGATCGCCTCGGGGCTGTCGTTGATCTTCGGGGTGCTGCGGGTGCTGAACTTCGCGCATGGGACGTTCTACATGCTCGGGGCCTACTCGGCGTATCAGGTGGTCCAGTGGCTGGGCACCGGGCCCGTCTCCTTCTGGGTCGCCGCTCTCGGTGCGGCGGCGGGGGTGGCCATCCTCGGCGGCCTCGTGGAGCGCTTCCTCTTCCGGCATCTCTACGGAAAGGAGGAGCTCTACCAGCTGCTGTTCACGTACTCGCTGGTCCTCATCCTCGGCGACGTCGCCAAGATCATCTGGGGCACGCAACAGAAATCGGTGGGGCGGCCGCCCGGGCTCACCGGCTCCTTCACGGTGGCCGGCATCACGGTGCCGCACTACAACCTCTTCATCCTGCTGCTGGCTCCCAGCATCGCGCTGGCCTTCTGGTTCGTGCTCCAGCGCACGCGCGCCGGCCGCTTCATCCGCGCCGCCGCGCTGGACCGCGAGACCCTCGGCGCGCTCGGCGTCAACGTGAGCGCGCTCTACACGGGCGTGTTCGTCCTTGCCTCGTTCCTGGGCGGCCTGGGCGGCGCCCTCATCACGCCGATGCGCGCGATCGTGCCCGGCATGGACACGGACGTGATCGTGGACGCCTTCGTGGTGGTGGTGATCGGCGGGCTCGGCTCGTTCTGGGGAACGTTCCTGGGCGCGCTGATCTACGGCCAAGTCCTGTCGTTCGGCATCCTCTTCTTCCCGCGCTTCTCGATCTTCGCCATCTTCGCCCTCATGGCCACCGTGCTCGTCATCCGCCCCTGGGGCCTGCTCGGCCGGCCGCTGAAATGACCGGCTACGCGGCGCCGCTCCCCCCCAGATTCGAATAACCCGATGCGGCGAATCCCCTGGGGCCTGCTCATCGTGCTCGCAGCATTCCTCGTGCCCTCGTTGGGCTCGCGCTTCTACACGTTCCTCGCCAACGATGTCGTGATCTGGGCCCTCTTCGCCACCAGCCTCAACCTCCTCGTCGGCTACACCGGCCTCGTCTCGTTCGGGCACGCCGCGTACTTCGGGATCGGCGCCTACACCACCGGCATCCTCATGAAGAAGCTGGGGGTGCCGTTCCTCCTCGCCTTCCCCGCCGCTGGCGTGGTGGCGGGGCTCTTCGCGGTGTTCTTCGGCTTCTTCTGCGTGCGCCTCACGCGCATCTACTTCGCGATGCTGACGCTCGCCTTCGCCCAGATCGTGTGGGCGATCTGCTTCAAGTGGAACGAGGTCACCGGCGGCGAGCAGGGCATGCCCGAGATTCCCTACCCGGACTTCGGGTGGGTGGACAAGGCGGCGGGAGTGCTCCCGTTCCTCGGCGGCTATCGCACGTCGGACTACTTCTACTTCACATGTCTCATCCTGGTCGCCCTCGCGCTGTGGGTACTCCGGAGAATCGTCGCCTCGCCCTTCGGCCGCATGCTGACGACCATCAGAGAGAATCCCGAGCGCGCGGAGTTCATCGGGGTGAACGTACGGCGCTACGAGCTCGCCGCCTTCACCCTCGCCGGCCTCTTCGCCGGGCTCGCCGGCGGACTGTTCGGGATCTTCAATCGAGGCGTCTTCCCCGACTTCGCCTACTGGACCAAGTCGTCCGAGGTGCTGATCATGACCCTCCTGGGCGGCATGGGCACCTTCGTGGGGCCGAGTGTGGGGGCGCTCGTCCTCATCTGGCTGAACCAGCAGATCGTCTCCTACACCGAGTACTGGCCGCTCGTGCTCGGCACCATCCTGGTCCTCCTCCTCTTCGTGTTTCCGGGCGGCCTCGCCGGGGCCGCCCAGAGCCTGGTGCGCGCGATGCAGCGGAAGCGGGGGCCGGCCCGTGCTTGACGTGCGTGGCCTCACGAAGAGCTTCGACGGCTTCCTGGCGGTGGGCGGGGTGAGCTTCACGGTGGCGCCGGGCTCGATCAGCGCGATCATCGGGCCGAACGGCGCGGGCAAGACGACGCTCTTCAACCTCATCACCGGCCATCTCCGGCCCGACGCGGGCCAGGTAATGCTCAAGGACCGCGACATCACCGGCATCGCGCCGCACGATCTCTGCCGGCTCGGCATGGGTCGCTCCTTCCAGCGCACCAACATCTTCCCGCGCCTCACCGTCTTCGAGAACGTGCAGGCGGCCTACGTCTCGCATCGCGGCCGCGGCTGGAGCCTCTTCCGGAACGTCGCCCGCCTGTACGAGGACGAGACAGCGGCCATCCTCCGCGCGGTCGGCCTCCTGGACCATGCCCACGAGGAATCGGGCTTCCTCTCGCACGGCGGCCAGAAGCAGCTCGAGCTCGGTATCGCGCTGGCCCTGGAGCCGGAGATCCTCCTCCTCGACGAGCCCACCGCGGGCATGTCGGCCGGCGAGACCCGCGAGTCCATCGCCCTCATCGAGCGGCTCGCCCACGAGCGGCGCCTCACCCTGCTCTTCACCGAGCACGACATGGAGGTGGTGTTCTCCATCTCGCAGCGCATCACCGTGCTCCATCAGGGCAAGGTCATCGCGGACGGCCCGCCCGCGGACGTGCGCCGCGATCCCGAGGTGCGGCGCGTGTATCTGGGGGAGAAGCACGCGTGAGCGAGCCCCTCCTCCGCGTCCACGACCTCTACACCGCCTACGGCCTCTCCCAGGTCCTGTTCGGCGTCTCTCTCGAGGTGGGCCGCGGCGAGTGCGTGTGCCTGCTCGGCCGGAACGGGGTGGGCAAGACCACGACGATGCGCAGCATCATGGGTCTGACCCCGCCCGCGCGCGGCCGCGTCGAGTGGAAGGGGCGCGAGATCACCGGCCGGGCGCCGCACGAGGTCGCCAAGGCCGGGCTCGGCTTCGTGCCCGAGGACCGGCGCATCTTCTCCGACCTCACGGTGTGGGAGAATCTCGACGTCGCGACGCGCGGCGCGGGAAAGCCCCGAGGCTTCACGCTGGAGCGCGTGTACGAGCTCTTCCCCAAGCTCTCCGAGCTCCGCGACCGCCAGGGCGGCTTCCTCTCGGGGGGCGAGCAGCAGATGCTCACGATCGCGCGCACGCTCATGGGCAATCCCGAGCTGCTGCTGCTCGACGAGCCCTCGGAAGGCCTGGCCCCGCTGGTCGTCGAGCACCTGGGCGAGCAGATCGGGCGGCTCAAGCGCGAGGGCCTCACCATTCTCCTCGCCGAGCAGAACGTGGACTTCTCGCTCGACCTCGCCGACCGCGTCTATGTGCTCGAGAAGGGCGCCGTACGTTACCAGGGCACGGTGGCGGCGTTCCGCGCCGACGACTCCATTCGCCACCAGTATCTCGCCCTGTAGGAGGACGCCATGGACATCGGCTGCCATCTGCCGACCCAGGGCCCGCTGGCCAACGGCGAGGCGCTCGTCGCCTTCTGCCGGGCCGCGGAATCGCGCCGCATCGCCTCGCTCTGGGTGAGTGATCACGTGATCTTCCCCCGCCACGTGCCGCCGGGCTATCCGGGCGGCCGCTTCCCGCATCCACCCGACAAGGAGTATTTGGAGCCTGTGGCCGTGCTCTCCGCGGCGGCCGTCGTCACCCAGCACGCGAAGCTCGGCGCCTCCGTGTTCATCCTCGGCCACCGGCACCCGGTGGTCATGGCCAAGCTCCTCACCAGCATCGACGCGCTCTCGAACGGCCGGCTCATCTGCGGCGTCGGCGTGGGCTGGTGGAAAGACGAGCTCGAGATCCTGGGCGTGCCCTTCCACGCGCGCGGCCGGCAGGCGGACGAGATCCTGCGCGTCTTCAAGGCGCTGTGGACCCAGCAGAACCCCGCCCACGACGGCGAGTTCTACAAGTTCCGCGACCTCGGCTTCGCCCCCAAGCCCGTCCAGAAGCCCATGCCGCCCATCTGGGTGGGCGGCGACAGCCCGGGCGCCTTCCGCCGCGTGGTCACGCTGGGCGACGGCTGGCACGCGACCTCGAAGACGCCCGCCCAGCTCCGCGAGGGGCTCACCAAGCTGCGCGCGGCCGCCGACGCGGCGAAGCGGCCGTTCGATTCCCTCACGCTCAGCATCCGCAATCCGCTGCGCGACGACGAGCTGGCCCAGGGCAAGCAGGCGGTGGTGGATCTCCTCGCCGAGTACAAGCGCATCGGCGTGAAGCACATCGTGCTCGATTTCCGGAGGGACGATCTCGCCCGGATGATCGAGATCCTCGACTTCGTCACCGGCACCGTCCGCCCCGCGGTGGACGCGGCCTGAGCAGCGCACGCATGGCGGGAGACTCGGCGGCCCGGCGACTCGCCCGCTTCGTGCTCGGGCTGCGCCTCGAGGACGTGCCGGAGCCGGTGGTGGCCCGCGCGCGCCTCCTCGTGCTCGACACCCTCGGCAACTGCCTCGCCGCGACGGGTGAGGACTTTGGGCGGTCAATCACCGAGACGGGGACGCGCCTGGGCGGGCCGCCCGAGAGCACGCTGCTCGGCTCGGGCGTGCGGGTGGGAGCGCCGAACGCCGTACTCGCGAATGCCACCCTCGCCCACGGCCTCGACTTCGACGACACGCGCGAGGACGCCATCGTGCACACGGGCTGCGTCGCCGTCACCGCCGCGCTGGCCGCCGCCGAGGCTGCCGGCGCCTCAGGGCGCGAGGCCCTGGCCGCGTCGATCGCCGCCGTCGAGGTGATGTGCCGGGTGGGCCTGGCCGTGCCGGGCGCCTTTCACGCGCGGCACTTCCATCCCACCGCCATCACCGCCTCCTTTGCCGCCGCCGCCGCCGCGGCCCGAATCCGTAAGCTCTCGGAGGATCAGCTCGTCCAGGCCTTCGGCATCTGCGGGAGCCAGGCCTCGGGCATCATCGAGTACCTCACGGATGGCACGTGGACCAAGCGCCTGCATCCCGGCTGGAACGGGCATGCGGGCATGATCGCCGCCGTGCTCGCGGAGTCGGGCTTCACCGGGCCGGAGACGGTGCTGGAAGGCGCGCACGGCCTCTACGCCGGCTTCGCGGGCGGCCACGACGCGGGCCGCCTGGAGGGGCTGCTCGCCACGCTCGGGAACGCCTGGGAGCTGGCCGAGCTCACCTTCAAGCCCTACCCCTGCGGTTCGATCGCGCAGCCATACATGGACTGCGCAATGCGCCTCCGCACCCAGCACCGGATCGCGCCGGGCGAGATCCGCGCCATCACCTGCGGCACCGCCGCGGGCCCGCTGCCGCGCCTCTGGGAGCCACTGGCGTCCAAGCACGCGCCGCCGAACGGCTACGCCGCGAAGTTCAGCCTGCCCTATCTCGTCGCGCTGATCCTCGTGAAGGGCCGGGCCGGGCTCGCCGAGTTCGAGGACCGCGCGGTGCGCGACCCCGACGTGCTCGCGGTGACCCGCCGGGTCACGTACGTGATCGATCCCGCCATCGACTACCCGCGTCAGTTCGTGGGCGACGTGGAGATCACGCTGGCCGACGGCCGTGTGCTCCGCGAGCGCCAGGACCGTCCCCGCGGCGGCCCCGACGCGCCGCTGACGCGCGAGGAGCTCGAGGCCAAGTTCCGCGGCAATGCCGGCGCGCTGCCGCCGGCCCGCATCGAGCGGGCGATCCGCCTGGTGGGCACGCTGGACACCGGGGCCACGCTCGCCGATCTCTTCACCGCCGTCGCCCCCGAGAGGAGCTGACCATGCCGTGTCGCGCCCTCGCCCTGCTGCTCGCCGCCGTGCTCGCCCTCCTGTCCCCCGCGCCTGCGGCGGCCCAGGCGCCCCCCGCCGCCGCCCCGGCCGCGGTGCTCGAGGCCGCGAGGAAGGAGGGCAAGGTGGTCTGGTACACGTCGCTCGCGCTGCCCAGCGCCGAGAAGGTGGCCAAGCTCTTCGAGGCGGCGTACCCGGGCATCAAGGTCGAGGTGAACCGCACGGGCTCCCAGCGCATCCTCCAGCGCGTCATGCAGGAGCTCCAGGCCAACATCAAGAACGTGGACGTCATCCACACCTCGGACGCCGGCCACTTCGTGCTGCTCAAGGACAAGAAGCTCCTCGCCCGCCACGTGCCCTCGGGGGTGGACGTCTTTCCCGCCGGCTTCAAGGACAAGGACGGCTACTACTTCGGCCTGCGCGCCACCGTGAACGTGATCGCCTACAACACCCAGAAGGTGACGGCCGCGGAGGCGCCGAAGACCTGGAAGGACCTCCTCGATCCCAAGTGGAAGGGCAAGCTCGTCACCGCGCATCCGGGTTACAGCGGCGTCATCTCGACGCACGTGCTGGCCCTCGTGCATCTCTACGGCTGGGAGTATTTCCAGCAGCTCGCGAAGAACAGCGTGATGCTGGTGCAGTCGGCGGTCGATCCATCCGGCGTGGTGGCCTCGGGCGAGCGGCCGGTGGCGGTGAACGGTGGCGAGTACACGTTCTATCAGGCCAAAAAGAAGGGCAATCCCGTGGAGATCGTGTATCCGAAGGAAGGCGTGCCGCTGGTCGTCTCCCCCAGCGCGATCGCCGCCTTCGCGCCGCACCCGAACGCCGCCCGCCTCTTCACCGACTTCAGCTTCACCAAGGACGTGCAGCAGGTGATGGCGGACAGCGAGGGACTCTACTCGGGCCATCCCGAGGTGAAGTATCCCGCCGACAAGCCCAAGCTCGGTGAGCTGAAGCTGCTCGCCCCCGACCCGGAGGAGCTGGAGAAGCGAAGCGAGGAGATCAAGAAGCGCTTCGTGGAGTTCTTTGGCGCCTAGGGAGGGCGTCCCCCGCGGGCTCGACCGCGCGCTCCCGGTCTGGATCGGGACCGCGCTGGCGCTGGTCGTCCTCATGGGCCTGCCGCTGGGCTGGCTCGCCCACATGAGCGTGAGCGGCGAGTCGGGCTACACGCTCGCCCGCTACCGTGACGTCTTCGCCGATCCCGCGCTGCAGAAGGCGCTGTGGAACACGGTCGTGCTGTCCTTCTGGGTGGGCGTGGCCTCCGTTGCGGTCGGCGCACCGCTGGCGTGGCTGACCGCGCGCACCGACGTGCCGGGACGGGGCCTCATCCGCGGGCTCGTGCTCGCCTCGTTCGTCACGCCCCCCTTCCTGGGCGCCTTCGCCTGGGTGATGCTCGCGGGCCCCAATGCGGGCTACCTCAATCGTCTCTGGCGCGCGGTCACCGGCGTCGAGGCCCCGCTCGTCAACATCTTCACGATGCCGGGCCTGATCTTCGTGGTGACGATCTACACCTTCCCCTACGTGTACATCATGGTCGCCAACACGCTGGCCCTGATCGCCTCCGACATGGAGGAAGCGGGGGCGATTCTGGGCGCGGGGCGGCTCTGGGTCGCGCTCACCATCACGTTCCCCATGGTGCTGCCCGCGCTGGTGTCCGGCTTCATCCTCTCCGTCCTCCAGGCCCTCGCCCTGTTCGGCTCGCCCGCCATCCTGGCGCTGCCTGCGGGCTTTCACACCATCACGACCCAGATCTGGTCGCTCTTCCAGTTCCCGCCCAAGGTGGAGATGGCGGCGGCCTTCTCGATGCCACTGCTCCTCGCCACCATCGTGCTCTTGTGGCTGCAGAAGCGCTTGCTCGGACGCCGCGGGTACGCCGCCGTCGGCGGCAAGGGCGGCCGGCGGCGCGTGATCCCGCTGGGCCCGTGGCGCTACCCGGCGCTGGGCGCCTGCCTCGTCGTGATGGCCAGCGCGATCTTCCTGCCCTACGGCATCCTCGCCAAGGCCGCCTTCTCGAAGGCGTGGGCCCAGCCACTCACGTGGGACAACGTCACCCTCGGGAATTTCGCCTTCACGTTCTTCCAGTACAGCGCCACGCGCGACGCCGTCGTGAACACGCTCGAACTGGGGCTGCTCACCGCCACCGTGGGGGCGGGCCTGGTCGCTCTGCTCGCCTACATCGCGAGCCGGCGGCTCGTGTTTGGCTATCAGGTGGTGGCCTTCCTCGCGCTGGTGCCTGTGGTGATTCCCGGCGTGGTGCTGGCGGTGGCGCTCTTCATCGCGTACACGCGGCCGCCCTTCGTGCTCTACGGCACGCTCTGGATCCTCTTCATCGCCTACCTCACCAAGGAGATGCCGGTGGGCTATGCGCAGTCGGACGCCACCTTCCGCGGCATCCCGCCGGACCTGGAGGACGCCGGGCGCATCCTGGGCGCGGGGCGCCTGCGCGTGCTGGGCGACATCACCGGCCCGCTCGCCCGGAGCGGTGTGATCGCCGCCTGGTGCTTCATCTTCATCGGCGTGATCCGCGAGCTGTCCGCCTCCATCATCCTCTTCACCCCGAACACCAAGGTGATGTCGGTGGTGCTGTTCGACTTGAAGGAAGAGGGCCAGTTCGGCGCCATCGCGGTGCTGGGCCTGCTCATGCTCGCGCTCACCTTCGCCACCGTGACGCTGGTGCAGGCGGTGCTGGGGCGCGACGTGTTGGGCGCGCGCGACTGATGCCGGGCATCACGCTCCGCGGGCTCGCCAAGCGCTACGGCGACTTCGCCGCGGTGGACGACCTCTCGCTGGACGTCCGGGCGGGCGAGCTCGTCGCCCTCCTCGGCCCCTCGGGCTGCGGCAAGACCACCACGCTGCGACTGGTGGCGGGCTTCCTCAAGCCCGAGGCGGGCGAGATCCGCGTGGGCGACCGCCTCTTGTCCTCGCCGGCGGCGGTCGTGCCCCCGGAGCGGCGGCGCATGGCCATGATCTTCCAGAGCTACGCCCTCTGGCCGCACATGACGGTGGCGCAGAACGTGGGCTATGGCCTGCGCTTCAAGGGCGGTGTCGCGCGCGCCGATCGCGCCCGGCGCGTGAGCGCGATGCTGAAGGTGGTGCGCCTCGACGGCTTCGAGGCGCGCTATCCCGGCGAGCTCTCGGGCGGCCAGCAGCAGCGGGTGGCGGTGGCGCGGGCGCTCGTGGTCGAGCCGGAGGTGCTGCTGCTGGACGAGCCCCTGTCCAATCTGGACGCGAACCTCCGCGAGGAGATGCGCTTCGAGATCCGCCGGCTGCACGAAGCCTTCGGCATCACCACGCTCTACGTGACGCACGATCAGGCCGAGGCGATGGTGATCTCGGACCGCATCGCCGTGCTCGAGCGCGGCCGCGTCGCCCAGGTCGGCACCGCGGACGCGCTGTTCCACGCCCCGCGCACGCGCTTCGTCGCCGAGTTCATCGGCAAGACCAACGTGGTGGAGGGCACCGCGGTGTCGGCTGACACCCTCGAGCGCAAGGGCCTGCGGCTGCGCGTGGCCGGCGCCGCGCTGCCGCCGGGCCGGCGCGTCGCGGTGTCCATCCGGCCCCACCTGATCGCGCTCCATGCCCCGGCGCCGGCGCCGGCGGGCGCCGATGGGACCAATCACGTGCGCGGCGTCGTGCGTCGGGCCGCGTTCCTCGGCGACGCGGTCGAGTACGAGGTGGAGGTGGAGGGCGCGGACCTCGTCCTCCGGGTGGCTGCGCCGGTCTCCCCGCGCCTCACCCCCGGCGCGGCGGTCACCCTCGGCATCGATCCCGCCGCCTGCGTGCCGCTGGCGGACGAGGACCCGGATGGGCTACGCTCCCCGTAACGGGGAGGGACCACGCATGCACTTCGGGCTCTTCGTCGAGGAAGCGCGACCTGGTTACACGGAGGCCCAGGCGTTCCGGGAGGCCCTGGAGCACGCCGACACCGCCGAGGCCATCGGGCTCGACTGCGTGTGGCTGGGCGAGATTCACTTCAACCCGACCCGCTCCGTCATCTCGGCCCCCCTCGTGATGGCCACCGCCATGGCGACCCGCACGAAACGCGTCCACGTGGGCACCGCGGTGCAGGTGCTTCCGCTGGGCAATCCCCTGCGGATCGCCGAGGAGGCCGCCACCCTCGACCAGCTGAGCGAGGGCCGATTCCAGATGGGCGTGGGCCGCAGCGGCGCCGCGCGCACCTACGACGTGCTGGGCATTCCCTACGGCGAAAGCCAGGCGCGCTTCAAGGAGTCGCTGGCGATCATCCGCGAGGCGTGGAAGGGCAAGCCCTTCAGCTGGGACGGCGAGTTCTACAAGTTCCAGAACGCCCTCGTCACGCCGCGGCCGTATCAGAATCCTCACCCGCCGCTGCGCATGGCGGCGAACAGCCCGGAGACCTTCGCCCAGGTCGCGCAGCTCGGGCTGGGGCTCTTCGTGGGCCTGCGCGACCACGACACCACCGATCTCGGGGCGCACGTGCGGAGCTATCGCCAGGCCTGGCGCGAGGCCGGGCACCCGGGCCAGAGCAGTGTCTACCTCCGCATTCCCATCTACGCCGGCGAGACGGACGCGGCGGCGCGGGACGAGGCGCGGGAGAGCATCACGTACTTCTTCCAGCGCCATGCCGAGCTGACCCAGTCGAGGATCGGCCGCGCGGGCGCCGGGCCGTCCGCGCGGAACGCCGCGCAGCTCACGCATCTCCAGCACATGACCTACGACGAGATCTGCCGGACGCGCGTGGCCTTCGGAAGCCCGCCGGCCCTGATCGAGCGCCTCCACGAGCTGCGCGAGTCGCTCGACATCGACGGCGTGATCATCGAGCCCAATGCCGGCGGCCTCATCCCCACCCCGCTCGCGATGAAGAGCCTGCGCCTCGTCGCCGAGCGCGTGCTGCCCGCCTTCAAGTAGCTCGCGCCCGGGGACGCGAGGCCGGACGAACCGGCCGCCTTACTCGAGGACCTGATCTGCCCGCAGCAGGACCGCCGCCGGGATCGTGAGGCCGAGGGCCCGCGCGGCGCGCGCGTTGATGACGGTGTCGAACTTGGTCGGCTGCTCCACCGGCAGCTCGCTGGGCTTGGCCCCCTTGCGGATCCGGTCGACGTACACCGCCACTCGGCGGTACATCTCGCGGATGCTTCCGCCGTAGAACACGAGGCCGCCCACCTCGAGGTACTCCTTGCCGGGATACATCGAGATCAACCGCTGCTTGGCGGCGAACGCCACGATCCGGCCTCGGTACGACGCGATCAGCGGGTCGGCGGTGGTCATCATGGCGTCCGGGTGGCTGCGCGCGATGCCGGAGAACAGCTCGTCGAGGTCGTGCGGTCCCCGCATCCGATACGGCTCGACGGTGACGGAGAGGGACCGGGCCCAGCGCCGGGTCTCGTCGAGCGCGATCACGGCGCCCTGGTTCTCCGGGTTGTAGATCAGCGCCACCCGCGCGAGGCGCGGCGCGATCTCCTTCAGGAGCTCCAGCCGCTTGCCGTACTCCGCCCCGTCGAACGCGACCCCGGTCACGTTGCCGCCGGGCCGGGCGTAGCTCGCCACGAGCTGCTGCTGCACCGGGAACGCGACGTTGGCGAAGATCACCGGGACGGTCGAGGTGGCCCCGCGCGCCGCGCGGGTCGCCTGCGTCCCCGCGGTGCAGATCACGTCCACCTTGAGGTTGATGAGCTCACGGGCGAGACCAGGCAGCTGCTCCGAGCCACCGTCGGCCCAGCGCGACTCGATCGCGAGGTTCCGGCCTTCCTGGTAGCCAAGAGCGCTCAGGCCCTCGCGGAGCGCGTCGAGATTCGTGCCGCCCGCTTCCTGGCCGGCCGGCGAAAGCCAGCCGACCCGATACGTGCCCGACGCGCTCTGGGCGAGGGCGCCGCGCGGTGTCAGCAGAGCTCCCGCTCCGACGATGGACTGCGTCAGCCACGCGCGGCGTCCGATCACGCGCGGACTATAGTGCATCGCGATGCCCGGCGGCAAGCGCCTCGTTCAGCCGCGCGGGCCCGCCCAGCCCTTCCAGATCGCCTCGAGTCGCGCCATCGCCGCCGCGGGCAGCGGGCCCTTGGCCATGCTGGCCGCCGCGAACTCGAGGTGCTCGAGCGTGGAGTAGCCGACGAGCACGGTGGACACGCCCGGGCTCGACAGCGGGAAGCGAAGCGCCGCCTCCACCACGCTGCCCGCGTGCCCCTCGCGCACGAGCGCGTCCAGCTCGCGACCGCGCCGCACGTCCGCCACGTAGTCGGGCCCCGACGCGATTGGCTCCACCGACGGCGCGGCCACGGCATGGCGCGACTCGGAGCCGGACAGCGCCCCGCCCGCGAGCACGCGGATCACGATCGTGCCCACGCCGGCGGCGCGGGCCCGCGGCACCAAGCCGTCGAAGTCCTGGGCAGGAAAGCCCACGGGCACCGGACCGGCCGCGCTCGGGTTCAGGAGGTTCAGGCACACCTGCGCGGTGTCGAGGACGCGCGCGTCGAGCACCCGCGAGAGCGAGGCGGTCTCCCCGAGGGCGGTGATGCCGTAGAAGCGCGTCTTGCCCGCCTGCTTGAGCTTGTCGAGCGCCGGCACCACCTCCTCCAGCACCTGGCGCGCCTCGACCCCGCGCGGGTGGCCGGGCTCGATCACGTTGTGGAGCTGGAGCAGGTCCACGCGCTCCATCTGCAGGCGCTTGAGGCTCGCCTCCAGCGCCGCGGGCACCGCGGCGGCGATGCGCCCGCGCTCGTCGGGGGTCAGGCGCACCTTCGTCCCCACGTACGCCGACGGCTTGAGCGCCTTCCACACCCGCCCCAGGCTCTTCTCGGACTCGCCGTCCCCGTAGATCGGCGCGGTGTCGAAGTAGTTGATGCCGAGCTCGAGCGCGCGTGCCACCGCGCGCTCCTGATCGCGCGCCGCCCCGCGGGTCATGAGGCCACCGACGGCGCCGCAGCCGAAGCCCAGGGGAAACACCTCGAGACCGGTCCGGCCGAGCGTGCGGCGTTCCATCAGCGTCTCCTTTCGTGGCGAGTGTCGATGTGGGATAGTACGGCATGGACTGCTGCGGACACGAGGGACTGGGCGCCGGCGACGCGCGCTTCGAGATGCGAAAGATCACCGACGGCGTGCACGTGGCGGTGGCGGCGCCCGCCTACAAGGTCAACTGCAACACCGCCATCATCGAGAGCGACGACGGCGTGATGGTGGTGGATACCCACTCCAAGCCCTCCGCGGCGCGCGTGATCGTGCAGGAGCTCCGCGCGCTCACCGCGCGGCCCGTGCGGTACGTGGTCAACACGCACTTCCACTGGGATCACTGGCACGGCAATGAAGTCTACCCCGCCGCGTATCCCAATGCCGAGATCGTGACCAACCAGATCACCCGTGAGGCCATGGCGAAGAAGGGCCTCAAGCGGATCCAGGACCACGTGCGCCAGATGCCCGTGGAGATCGCCAAGATCCGCGCGGACCTCGCCGCCTCGACCAACGTTGACCAGCGCGCCAGGCTCCAGGACGACCTCAAGCTCGCCGAGGCGTATCAGGCGGAGGTCGGCGCGCTCAAGCCCGCGCTGCCCACCATGGCCTTCGAGCGCACGATGACGCTCTACCGGCGCGACCGCGAGATCCAGCTCCTCTATCTCGGGCGCGCCCACACCGAGGGAGACGTCTTCGTCTATCTCCCCAAGGAGAAGGTCGTGATCACCGGCGACGCGGTGATCGGCTGGACGCCCTTCATGGGCGACGGCTACCCCGAGGACTGGGTGGGCACGCTCGACCGACTCGCCGAGCTGGACTGGACGCATCTCATCATGGGACACGGGGAGCCGGCCGGGCGCGACTGGCTGAAGACCTTCCGCGGCTACGTCCACGACATGGTGGCGGCGGTGCGCGAGGAGGCGGGGCGCGGCGCCACCCTGGAGGAGACCAAGGCCCGGATCACCGCGCGGCTCGCGTCCACCTACGAGAAGCCGTTCTCCGTCTACGGGTCCTACCGTCCCTGGCGGGCCGGCCTGGCCGCCAACGTCGAGCGAACGTTCTCGATGGTGAGCTGAGGAGTCCGCCGATGGCCCAGAGCTTCGTCGTCACCTGCCCCTGCTGCAACGGTCGTCTGACCATCGATCCCGCGCTCGAGGCGGTGATCGCCCACGAGCCCCCGCCGCGCCAGAAGTCCGGCATGGACCTCGGCGGCATGCTGTCCTCGCTCAAGGGCGAGGCGGCGCGACGCGAGCAGCTCTTCAAGGAGCAGATGGAGGCGGAGAAGAACAAGGGCAAGGTGCTCGACCGCAAGTTCCAGGAGAGCATCAAGAAGGCGAAGGACATGCCCGACGAGAAGCCGTTCAA
>Ga0075423_10003387_pt1 | contig 14680 bp, 8 predicted proteins | sample SoiMethybrSBSTD2_FD_80114 | JGI IMG/M metagenome (GOLD analysis project Ga0075423, IMG submission 80114) | Bulk soil microbial communities from a Populus tree surrounding site in Tennessee, USA - Soil MetaG P. TD hybrid SBSTD2 | ecosystem: Environmental > Terrestrial > Soil > Tree plantation...
CTCTGCTGGGTGAGCCGGTGGCATTTGGTGTGCTTGGCGCGCGAATCGCCTTCACGCCCACGAGTAGCCAGGTCATCGGCCGCTTCAGGGGGGACGCTCCCGCCGCGGTCATGAATGACTTCGGCCGCGGCAAAGCGGTCTACGTTGGGGCCTGCCCGGGCCTGTCCTACCTGAAGGACGCGGGCTTTGTGCCGACAGAGCTCAAGGAACGCTACCCGCCGATCCAGCGGCGGGTGCTGACGGGGCTGGCGGTGGCACGCGGCGCCGCGCGGCTCGTCGAGCTCTCTGATCCGGTGGTCGAGGCGGGCCTGTACGATGCCCCTGTCGGCACGGCCCTGGTCCTCGCCAACTTCAGCTACCGGCCTATCGAGAGGCTCGCCGTGCGAGTACCGCTGGCCAAAGCCGTGCGCGGTGTTCGCTCCGTGGAGCACGGCCCGCTGCGGTTCAGTGAGGAAGCGCCTCCCGAGAGGCTTCGGCGACAGGGTTACGGCTCGGTGGCCGTGTTCACGACCAGCCTTGGGCTCAACGACATCATCCTGCTCGAATGAGTGAGCGGCGGTCCCGTCGGTAGAACCACGAGGGGCGAGGATCCCGAAGTAGAAGGGGGCTTCTCGAAGTCCCGTCCGCCTGCCCTTGACGGAGGTGCTGCGTCTGCTAGCATGCCGCTCGACAGGGCTGGCCCTCTCGGCTCGCGTGGCGACCTTAGCGGCCTGGCAGGTTGTACGTCGCGGTGAGGGGACGGCGGCGGCCACCCAGGGAGGGGCTTCCAGTTGCGTCGAGAGGTTTCACATGGTGCGGAACCGGACGTTCCGACGATCAACCCCTTGTGACAACGATGTCACATCCGGCTGAATACACGGCGCTCCCAACGATGTTGGAACAGAATGCCGCGCATTTCGGCGGGTGCGCGGCGCTGCTCGGCGACGGGAACGAGTCGCTTTCGCACCAGCAGTTGTGGGAACACGTGGTGACGACGGTGTCGGCGCTCAATCGCCTGGGAGTTGGGCGTGGTGATTGCGTGGCGATCGTGCTGCCGCAGGGGCCGGAGTTGGCCGTGACCTTTCTCGCGGTGGCCGCGGGCGCGACGGCGGCCCCGCTGAATCCCGAATACGTCGAAAAGGAGTTTGTGTATTACCTGGAGGATCTGCAGGCACGGGCGTTGATTCTTCCGCAGGGCAGTGATTCGCCGGCGCGGGCGGCGGCGGGTTCGCTCCAAGTGCCAGTGATCGAACTGATCCCGACAGAAGGCGGGGCGGGCCGGTTCCGTTCGTCCGGCGTTTCCCGCCCCCTCGCCGCACCCGCTGGATTAGGGGAGCCGGACGATGTCGCGCTCGTGCTGCACACCTCGGGCACGACTGCCGATCCAAAGCGGGTGGCGCTCACACACACGAATTTGCTCGCCTCCGCCCGGCACATCGGAGCGACCCTGCAACTCCAATCGGGTGACCGATGCCTCAACGTGATGCCGCTGTTTCACATTCATGGCCTCGTCGCATGCGTGCTGGCATCGCTGGGCAGCGGAGGCAGCACAGTCTGCGCGCGAGGCTTCGACGCAGAGAGATTTCCAGACTGGCTCGAAAGCTGGAAGGCGAGCTGGTATTCCGCCGTGCCGACGATGCATCAGGCCATCCTGGCCCACGTGCAAGGTCTACCGGTCCGGCCGGTGCGGAGTTCGCTGCGGTTCATCCGTTCTTCGTCCGCCGCGTTGCCGCGGCTGGTGATGGCGGGATTGGAACGGACGTTCGGCGTTCCCGTGATCGAGTCGTACGGCATGACGGAAGCAGCGCATCAAATTGCCAGCAATCCGCTGCCGCCACGCGCGCGGAAACCGGGCTCGGTAGGAATGGCAGCCGGACCCGAAGTGGCGATTCTCGACGGGGCGGGGGAGACGCTGGCCGGCGGGCGCATAGGCGAAGTTGCGATCCGAGGGCCGAACGTAATCCGCAGGTACGCGAATGATCCGGAGGCCAGCGCCACCGCGTCTGGCGGGGGCTGGTTTCGGACGGGCGATCAGGCCTATCTCGACGAGGATGGCTACCTCTTCATCACCGGCCGGCTCAATGACCTCATCAATCGCGGCGGTGAAAAGATTGCGCCGCGCGAAATTGAGGAGGTGTTGCTGGCGTATCCGGGAGTGCGGCAGGCGGTGGCGTTTGCCGTGGCGCATCCGTCGCTCGGGGAGGACGTCGCGGCGGCGGTGGTGCTCTGGGAGGACGCGGTGGGTTGCGAGGGGGAGTTGCGCGATTTCGCCCTCGACCGGCTGCCGACATTCAAGGTGCCGAGGCGGATCATCTTCGTAAGCGACGTACCTAAGGGGCCCACGGGAAAGATTCAACGGATCGGACTGGCTGACCATCTGACGGCGGCGCTGGCGGTGGCTTACGAAGCGCCGGCCTCGGACACTGAGCGACTGGTAGCGGGCACGATTTGCGAGGTACTGAGCTGCGGGAAGGTGGGCCGGAATGACAACTTTTTTGCCCTTGGCGGTGACTCCTTGCGCGCGACGCAGGTACTGACCCGCCTCCAGCACATCCTGGGATTCACGATACCCGTGCCGACGATGTTCCGGTGGCCAACCCCCGCGCTGCTCGCCGCCAAGCTAGTTCTGATGAGAGAAGCCGAAATCGACGCGCTGGCGGCAGAACTGGAGAATCTGCCTCCCGACGAACGAGCCAAGATGCTCGAGGAGCTGTGACGTGCGGCTTCCCGAACGCCCAGCCGGTGATGATCAGGAAGTGAACGTTCTGGCGAAGGCAGACTCCACTGCCTTGAAGCAACGGGTGGCCGGATTGAGCGCCAACCAGCGGGCACTATTGGTCCGCCGGCTTGGCGAAGGCAAATCTGAAGCGGCCTTCGCCGGCGAATCGAACGTCATTCGCAAGGCCCGACCGCTACGCGTTGAGGAACGGCCGCGCGTCTCAATCTATCCAGCATCCCACGGGCAGCAACGGATGTGGTTTCTCCATCACTATGCTCCGCAGTCGCCGGTGTATAACGTGCCTTCCGCCTTTCACCTCGTCGGCCCATTGAACGTCGTATGGCTCGAGGCAGCGTTCCAGACGGTGATTCAGCGGCACGATATGCTGCGCACGAGCTTCGCGATGGAGAAGGGCGAATTATATCAGCGCGTTGCCGCGTCGTGCGACTTTCAACTGCAACAGATCAGTCTCGAAGGAATCCCGGCCGACACTCGCGGGGCATCGGCTGAGTTGAGCCTGACCGAAGAGACCTGCAGGCCGTTTGATCTGGCCGCGGGGTCGCCGTTTCGGGCATTGCTGGTGCGATTGCAGCCCGGCGAGCACGTGTTGCTGCTGGTCTGGCACCACATCCTCGGCGACGGCTGGTCGCGCTCCAATTTTTACCGTGACCTGTCCGAGGCGTATCAAGCGCTGTCGATTGGGCGTCCGGGGCGGGTTCGCCAGTTGCCTGTTCAGTTCGCCGATTATTCCGCGTGGCAGAAGGACTGGCTGGAGGGCGGCGCCCTGGAAGCGCAGACCGCCTATTGGAAAGCGAAACTGGCGGGGGAACCCGAGCCGCTGGACCTGCCGTCCGACCGGGCCCGACCCGCGACCGAGTCGTTCCGCGGAGGTCGCTGCTCGCGGCGGCTGGATCCCGGGTTGACGGCCGCGCTGAAGACGCGGGGGCAGGAGGAGGGCGCGACGCTGTTCATGATCCTCCTCGCTGCGTTCAAGGTTTTGTTGCACCGGTACACGGGACAGGACGATGTGAGCGTGGGCGTGCCGATTGCCAACCGGCGCCTCGTGGAAGTGGAGGAGCTCATCGGGTTTTTTGCCAACACACTGGTCATGCGGACCACGTTTTCGAGCGCCCTCACCTTTCGCGAACTGTTACGGCGTGTGAAGGAGACCGCGGTGGAGGCGTATGCGAATCAGGAGATGCGCTTCGAGCGGCTCGTGGAAGTACTGCAGGTCCGGCGCGATGCGAGCCGAACGCCGTTGTTCCAGGCGACCTTCGCGATGGACGATGTCCCGGCGGTGGTGCTCGAGTTGTCTGGAATTCGAGCCGTGCCGTGGTTCGTCACCTCGCACACGGCCAAGTTCGATGTGTCGCTGAGCATCGAACGGTCTGCCGACAGTTGGATGGCGACGGCCGAATACAGCACGGACCTGTTCGACGCTGGGCGAGTGGAACGGATGCTGGAGCACCTGTGCGTGATCCTGGAGAGCGTGGCGGACAATCCCGATCAGCGCGTGTCGGACGTTCCACTGCTGACGGTAGCCGAGCGACAGCAGATCTTGGTGGACTGGAACCAGACGGAACGAAACTATCCGAGTGACAAATGTGTTCACGCGTTGTTCGAGAAACAGGCAAGGCGCACGCCGGCCGCGGTGGCCGTCGTGTTCGAGGGCCACGCGGTGAGCTACCGGGAACTCGACGCCCGCGCTGATCGGTTGGCCCATCACCTGCGATCCCTCGGCGTTGGGCCGGATGTTCTTGTTGGGCTTTGCGTGGAGCGTTCTGTGGAGATGGTTGTTGGGTTGCTCGGCATCCTCAAGGCGGGCGGCGCCTATGTGCCGCTCGACCCGAAGTATCCGAAGGAACGGATTGAATTCATCCTGCAGGATGCCGCAGCAGCCGTGCTGGTGACACAGCGAGCCTTGAATGTTGGACAGGGCGTCGCGCATCTCGTGTACCTGGACGAGGCCATTCCGCAAGGCGCCGCGAGTCCAATGGAGAGCCGCGTAACACCAGCCAACCTGGCCTATGTGATCTACACCTCCGGGTCCACTGGCAAGCCAAAGGGGGTGGCGATCGAGCATCAGAGTACCGTGTCGTTCCTGCACTGGGTGCGAGAGTCGTTCAGCGATGCGGAACTGTCCGGTGTGCTGGCGTCCACCTCCATCTGCTTCGACCTGTCCGTGTTTGAAATGTTCGGGCCGCTCAGTTGGGGTGGGCGAGTGGTGCTGGTGAAGAACGCCTTGGATCTATGGTCTCCATGCACGGCAAAGGACGTGGTGCTGATCAATACGGTGCCATCGGTACTTGCGGAGTTGCTTCAGGGGCGTGGGTTACCGCCTTCGGTTCGCACTGTGAATGTGTGCGGAGAGCCGTTTCACCAGTCGCTGGTCGAAGCGACTTTCAAAACGACATCAGCCGAACACGTGAACGATCTCTACGGTCCTTCGGAAACGACGACCTATTCAACCTGGGCGCGACGAGAGGTTGGTGGGGTGGACAACGTCGGACGCCCAATCGCGAACACCCAGATCTATATCCTGGACGCGCGCGGCCAGCCGGTTCCCGTGGGGATTCCCGGAGAACTCCACATCGGTGGCGTCGGTGTGGCCCGTGGCTACTTGCGGAAGCCAGGGCTGACGTCAGAGCGATTTGTCGTCGACCGGTTTAGCGGGAGGCCGGCGGACCGACTGTTCAAGACCGGCGACCGGGCGCGATGGCGGCCGGACGGGACTGTGGCATTGCTCGGCCGCGCGGATGGCCAGGTGAAGGTGCGCGGCTTCCGGATCGAGCTGGGGGAAGTCGAGGCAGCGTTGTGCAACTGCCCCGAGGTTCGCGCGGCGACGGTCAGTGTGCGAGAGGACACACCGGGTGACCGGCGGCTGGTGGCGTATCTGGTTGCGCAGGCCGGAGAGAAGCCCGACGGGCCGACCCTGCGTATGCGGCTCGCGGAAATCCTGCCGGAGTACATGCTGCCAAACGCGTTCGTGTGGTTGGATCAATTGCCGCTGACGCCGAACGGGAAGCTCGACTGTCGGGCGCTGCCGCGACCGGACGAGGCGCGGCGGACTGCCGGGGCCCGGGTCGTCGCGCCGCGCACCGACGTCGAGCGCGAGCTGATCGCGATCTGGGAAGCCGTGCTTGGCCGGAAAGGGGTCGGGGTAACGGACGACTTCTTCGACCTCGGCGGGCACTCGCTACTGGCCCTGCGGCTCTTCGATCGAGTGGAGAAAGCGTTCGGCAGAAAGCTGCCGCTGGCGAGCCTCTTTCAGGCGCCGACGATCGAGGGCCTCGCGCGACTGATCGCGTTGGCCGACGCGGACGCGGAGTGGTCGTCGCTCGTCGCGATCCGACGCGAGGGGAGCAAACCGCCGATCTTCTTTGTCCACGGGGTCGGGGGCGACGTCTTGGTCTTCCGAGACCTGGCCGAGCTGCTGGGCTCCGACCAGCCCGTGTACGGACTGCGTGCGCGGGGGCTCGACGGACGCCGGCAGCGCCACGAGCGAGTCGAGGAGATGGCCGAGGCGTACGTCCGGGAGATTCAGGCGCTGCGGGCAAAGGGACCGTACCTTTTGGCCGGGCAGTCGTTCGGCGGGTTGGTGGTGTACGAGATGGCCCAGCGACTCGTCGCTGCGGGACAGGATGTCCGCATGCTCGCGCTTTTCGACACGTATGGTCCGGGCTATAGGACGTTTCCGTCGAGCCTTCACCGCGTTGAGAGTCACCTGCGACATATCTGGAATCTGGCCCTTCCTAAGAAAGTCGAATACGTCAAGATCCGGGTTCGGGCGGCGCGGATGCTGCTGGCTCGTCGACTGTGGCAGGTCGCCGACAGGACGCTGCGCGCCCTCGGTCAGCCGATGCCGCGCGCGGTGGAGAACGCTGAAGGGACGCACTATCTGCGCGCCTCACGAATGTACGAAGTCAGGCCATACCCCGGCACGATCACCCTCTTTCGCGCCGAGGAGCAACCGGTCGGACTCCGGGCGGACCCGTATCTCGGCTGGGGGCCCTTGGCGGGTTCCGGTGTTGACGTGTACGAGGTGCCGGGCAGCCACGAAGGCCACCTGTTCCAGCCGCACGTCGTGAAGGTGGCCGAAGCGATGAGGACCGCACTCGACAAGATCCGTGAGGACGGATCCTGCTCGAGGTGATGGATCGCACGCACCCGAGAGGCCGGAGCGCCACCACCAACAGCCGAAATAAAGCCAACCCGGGCATCTGATCCGGTCGGGGACCCGACGCGGGGTTCGCGCGGCGCCGCGCAGGGAGTACCCAAGGCGTGGCGGTTGCACAGTTCTCGTATCGGCCCACAGACGCCGAGCACGCGTGTTACTCCACTCATGAGCGGCGTCCAGGCCCACGGCTTCGCGTGTCTCCGTGCGACGGCCGCCGGCGGGGACCGGCTCTTGCTCCGGTGAACCCCAGAGGTTGGGGTCATCGGCCCCCCAGCAAGCCCCACCTGGGAAATTTCTTTCCCTACGGAACCCCTCGAAGCCCTTGATCCAGGCGGGCTCTTAGGCGCCCTTCGCCCCGTAAGCACAACAACGTCCTTGAAGGAGCGCTTGCATTGTGCTGTACTTCCCGCTACTTCCAGAGGGCTAAAGCAGCGTTAGCTACCCCCTGTAAGTGAGAGGGCGGAGCTGTGCAGGCGGCAATCGGGAAGGTCCACTTCTTCCCCACCGGTCGATCGGTCGAGTCAATTCTTTCTCCTCGGCTTCGAGCTCTGACTCGAAGGCCGTCATCGATTCCAGAACCGATTCCAGAACCGAACGGTCGAGCCTGCCCAACCGGTCTGCCCATCTTGCCGTAACGAGAGATCACCACGGGGGCCAACATGTCTAGAGCGCTGATCACCGGCGGAGCTGGCTTCATCGGATCGCACCTGTCGGAAGCCCTCCTCGAGCGGGGATGGACCGTGGAGGTGGTCGACGATCTCTCGACCGGCAGCATCGAGAACATCAGCCATCTCAAGGGCCACCCGCACTTTGCCTACACGCTCGACAGCGTGATGAACCGCTCGCTGATGCTGGAGTTGGTAGATCGCGCGGATGTGATCTTCCATCTGGCCGCGGCGGTGGGCGTGCGGCTGATCGTGGAGCGGCCCGTCTACACCATCGAGACCAATATCAAGGCGACAGAGCTCATCCTGGAGCTGGCCGCCCGCAAGCACCGGCCGCTGCTGCTGGCCTCCACCTCTGAGGTCTACGGCAAGCTCGACAAGCCGAAGTTCAGCGAGGACGATGACGTGATCCTGGGGCCGACCTCCAAGGCCCGCTGGTGCTATGCGGCCTCGAAGATGATCGACGAGTTCCTGGCGCGGGCGTACCACAAGGAGAAGGGGCTGCCCACGGTCGTCGCGCGGCTCTTCAACACCATCGGCCCCCGGCAGACTGGTCAGTACGGAATGGTGGTGCCGCGCTTCGTCCGCCTTGCCCTGGCCGGTAATCCCATCACGGTCTACGGCGACGGAACCCAGCGCCGGTCTTTCACGTGGGTGGGCGATGTGGTGGGCGCGATGATGGCCCTGATCGCGCACCCGAAGGCACATGGCGAAGTCTTCAACATCGGCCATACGAAGGAGATCTCGATCTACGAACTGGCGGTGCTGGTCAAGCGGATGACTGGCAGCACGTCGGAGATTGTCCTCGTGCCCTACGAACAGGCGTACGAGGCCGGCTTCGAAGATATGCCGCGCCGGGCGCCCGATATCTCAAAAGTCCATCGGCTGATCGGGTACCAGCCGGTGCTGGATCTGCCGGACATGCTGGAGCGGGTTATTGGATACGAACGAGAGTTGGGGAACTCTTGATTCGTCAGGACAAGGCCCATTGTTTCCAGTGCCATGAAATGGCGAATCGAACAGGGCTTAGCCTGCGAGGCCGCGCTACTAAAGCGCTGTCGAGACTATGTCGCAAATACCGTGACACAATGGCGCGCTGTGTATCGGCCCTGTCCGATCTGTGGGTCCAGCGCAACGCGCTTGCTGGGCGCACGTGGCGGACCGGCGCAACGCGAAGGGAAGGGCATACGGACATACGTCGTCCGCTGTACGGAGTGTCACGGCGTGTATCAGCGCCCAACACTTCTGCCGAACTTCAACCCGTATGCTGAATGGTCGCCAGAAGACTATTTTCATGATCATGATTCTGAAGAAAAGGTCTTGCGGGGAGAGCGGTTGGCTGCCTTTGCAGAATCCGTCCTTGGAGAGCCGGGGAGAATGCTGGAAGTGGGCTGTGGGCGGGGCGAACTACTTCGTGGCGCCGCCAACCGGAGATGGAGGGTTCGTGGAATAGAGATGACGGAACCGTTCGCGCGGATCGCACGCGAGAAGCATGGCATCGATGTTAAGAGCGTGCCTTTCGCAGACGTAGACACATTGGGAGAAACCTACGACGTGGTCCTTCTGGCAGGGGTCCTTGAGCACCTATATGAACCTATTGAAGCCCTCAACAAGGTGCGAGGGGCCTTGCGCCGCGGCGGGTTAGTGTTTATTGACGTTCCGAACGAGTGCTCCCTACTGAATCGTATTGGCAATGCTTACTTGCGCTTACGCAGAACCGATTGGGTCATCAACCTGAGCCCGACGTTCCCTCCTTATCACGTCGTGGGCTTTTGTCCGCTCAGCCTACAGCGGCTACTTGGTCGTATGGGATTTCGGCCATTCCAGTTCGAACTGTACGGTGGCAACATTCCGCTGCCAGCTGGCGACGGCGGGCTAGCTAGGTTCGAGCGTGCTGGTTTGAATGGGGTGCTATCCCTTGGGAAGCGTATTGGGATGGGCATCGGAATCACCTGCTGGGCGATTCGCCCGTGAATGACGTAGGCGCCAAAGATCGACGAGAGAAGAAGACCAAGGACACCAGCCTGGCGCGGAAGTGGCTTCGATACGTGGCGAGAAGGGCGGCTTACCCCCTCATTGAAACCCTGACGGCGCACCGCGGAATCCTCCGAAGGATTAACGGCGAGGCGATACGCTTCCCGGTACCCTGGTGCCGATACTACCCATCGATCTATGAACCCGCCAAGCACAGCTTTCTCCGGTTCCACTGCGGTCCTGGCTCGGACGTCTTAGACATCGGCGCTCATCTCGGTCTTTTCACGGTTGTGATGGCGCGCTGCGTCGCACCTTCCGGCCAGGTCTTCAGCTTCGAGCCGTCCGCTGATACTCGGCTTGCGCTTGTCAAAACTGTAAAGCTCAACTGTTGCCAGCATCTCGTTTCCGTTCGACCTGAGGCGGTTAGCAGCGCATCAGGCCAGGCTGTCTTCTATTGTGCTGAAACGCCTGTGTGCAACAGTAATAGCTTGGTGGCTGGAGAAAGCGCGGCTTTCGGCACGACAGTCCAGACTGTCAGCGTAGACGATTTTGTCTCAGCTCACAGGTTGAAAGTCGCCTGCATCAAGATCGACGCGGAGGGGTCTGAGATCGAGATCCTCAGGGGAGCCCGCCGCACCATGGAGCAGTGTCGGCCAGCGCTGGCCGTTGAGATCCATCCTAAGTTGCTGAGTGACCCCACTTGGGGTGATGAGCTGTGGGAGTTGGCTCGAGTATGCGGACTCAGCTGGATGATGGACGGGAAGCGTCTCAGCCGCGAGGAACTGGTCTCACAGCGAGAGTACGTGGAAGTGCAAGCGGTTCGTACCGAACTTCTCCGGGGTGACGGGCTCTGAGGGTGTGCCCACCTGCGGGGAGCTCCTCCTCCAGATACTAGCGGTTCGAGCCTACATTTCCTATCTGCGATTCAGAGCGAACCGTCTCGCGTGAAGGGACCGCAGTCGCCAGCCTCTAGCTGCTCTTCGCTCAGTTGCCCCAGTGAGGGAAGGATCCCCGTCGGGTCGCTTCATCGTCAAGAGTGTAGGCGAGTTTGCCAGGACTCGACGATCTCCTTGATGATCTGAGAGAGATCCCGGGTGATTGACCAGCCTGGGTAGTGGGTTGTCATCTTCCGAAGATCGCTGTAGTAGCAGATGTGGTCCCCGATACGGTTTTGGTCCAGGTAGATGTATCGCTGGCGGCAGCCGCTAAACATCTCGGTCAACGCGAAGGCCTCGAGAATGGAGCATGAGTTAAGCTTGCTGCCACCGAGGTTGTACACCTCGCCGCATCTGGGATTGAGGTAGAACTGGTACATGAACGCGGCGACGTCCTCGGAATGGATGTTATCGCGGACCTGCTTACCCTTGTAGCCGAAGATTCGGTATTCCTTGCCTTCAATGTTGCACTTCACGAGATAACTGAGAAAGCCGTGGAGTTCGACGCCCGCGTGGTTTGGGCCGGTTAAGCAACCTCCACGGAGGCAACAGCTCGGCATCGAGAAGTAACGTCCATACTCCTGTACCAGGAGGTCCGAGGCGGCTTTAGAAGTGCCGAACAACGAGTGCTTGGACTGGTCGATTGTGAAAGTCTCTGGAATGCCGTTGGCGTACGCTTCATCCGCATAGTCCCAGCGCGTTTCGAGTTCTTTCAGCGCGATGGAATTGGGAGCATCTCCATACACCTTATTGGTCGACATGTGGATGAATGGAGCCTCCGGACAGTAACGCCGTGCTGCCTCTAGTAGGTTCAGGGTGCCCGTCGCATTGGTATCGAAGTCGTCGAATGGAATCGTCGCCGCGAGGTCGTGAGAGGGTTGAGCTGCAGTGTGCACTATCACGTTCGGTTTGACCTGGCAAAGAACCTGCTGAATGCCGCTCCGGTCTCTGATATCTACCTCGTGGTGCTGGAAACTGCTGACAAGCCGTTGGAGCCTTCGTTGATTGAAGCGGGTGTCCCCGGCCGGACCAAAGAAGAACGCTCGCTGGTTATTGTCCAGCCCATGGACGGTGAAGCCTCGAGCCGCGAAGTAAAGGCAGACTTCGGAGCCTATCAAGCCATTCGATCCCGTCACCAGCAGTGTCCGTTTCATAGATGATCGTGGCGGCGGCGGGAGCTGAAGCGCTTCTCACCACCATGCGGACTAGTATAACGGGCGAAGGACCAAGGGTGATAGCAGACGCCCCTGAGACAACCGTCCGGTCCACACGAGGCACATCCCGCTCTACGTCCAGAAGCCCCGTGAGTGGGGATCAGGTGCGCGGAATGGGATGGGTATTGCTGTAGTTAGGCCGCCAGTGGAACTCCGGGACTGTCCAGTTTGCGGCAAGAGTGGGCCGGAGATCTTGGTCCAACTCCCTGCAAAGCGATTTTGCGATCTCAACTGGACCTATCGCCGTGATTTCAGCCAAGTTCTGGGGATAGGTGACGATCAACCATTCCCAATTGTTGAATGCTCTAGTTGCCGGTTTGTGTACTCCGGCCTTGTCTTGGACCCGCAGTTTCTTGAAGCAGTGTATGAGAGGGTGATTGAAGCGGAAAAGGGAATGCTCGAATCTTTCAAGCCGGAATGGGTCGCCCATCAGTTTCGGCTTGCAGCGCTTTTTGTAGAGGATCTCAGTACAGTTTTTCCGCATGAAGAGAAGCTCGCGATTCTGGATTACGGCTGCGGCTATGGGACCCTCACACGGGCCCTATCCAGTCCGAGGGTCCGGTGTGTCGGATTCGAAACGAGCCAGCGGTGCATAGACTATCTTTGTAGCTCTGGGATAGCAGTCGCTTCGAATCTCGATGAGCTGCAAACTCAAGGGCCGTTCCATGGCGCCATACTTAGTGATGTTCTGGAACATGTCGTAAACCCCGCCGAAGTGTTGAGAACGTGTCACAGGCTTCTTGTTCGAGGCGGTGTCTTATGTGTGAATGTACCGAACTTTAGTAGCAAGGTACTACGGAACACATTGGCCTCAGTTGAGAAAGGTGAAAGTTTCACCCGCGGGCTGAATCCGTGGGAGCACCTGAACTATTTCTCTCCTGGCGCGCTCAAAAATCTTGTGCGCTCGGCAGGATTTGTATTGCGACGGCCTGTTGGGCCTGTCGATGTCGGCCTGCGCTATGGCTTTCGCAGGTGGAAGCGCGTTCGCAACGCTGTCGCCTCGGGTGCACGGCTACTTCGCCATGTCGTCGGTTTACCTCCAGAAACGACCACGCTGGTTGCTCAAAAGGGTGATTGAAGACTTGCTGCCGGGTGATTCGACGGACTTGGTGGCCGACGACGAACTGAGATGAGAGGCAATCAGATCATGCTTGGCCATGGTGGCGTGAGCAAGGATGGCGCGGAAATAGAGAGCTTGGTCGGCGACAAGGTCAACCTCTTGGAGGGCGCTCGTAGAGTTTCTCCAGGCTCCGGCTGGCGAGGTCTAGACCTGCGGGAGTTGTGGGAACATCGTGAATTGCTCTACTTTCTAGTCTGGCGGGATATCAAGGTTCGCTACAAGCAGACCCTCATTGGGGTCGCCTGGAGCATAATTCAGCCCTTGCTTACCATGCTGATTTTCACGGCGTTTTTTGGCACGCTTGCCAAGCTCCCTTCTGACAATTTGCCATACCCCCTCTTCTACTACGCCGCGTTGCTCCCCTGGGCGTATTTTTCCGGAGCGCTGCAGCAGGTGACGAACACAATCATTGAACACCAGCGAGTGATCACAAAGGTCTACTTTCCGCGCGTCATTCTGCCTCTCGCGGCCGTCTTGTCGGGTCTGGTAGATTTCGCGGTGGCCGCCCCGATCCTCGTAGGCATGATGCTCGCCTATGGTATGTTTCCCGGTCTCACAATGTTGCTCCTGCCCGTGTTTCTCTTGCTGGCGGTAGTTACAGCGTTCGCGATCGGCCTTTGGTTGTCGGCGCTGAATGCCATATACCGTGACGTCCGGTATGTGGTGCCGTTCTTGATTCAGTGCTGGATGTTTGCTTCGCCAGTCGCGTACCCAAGCAGCTTGGTGCCGGAGCGGTGGCGATTGCTATATGGGCTAAACCCGATAACCGGTGTGATCGAGGGATTTCGGTGGGCGATCCAGGGACAAGGGCAGCTACCGATACTCCTAGGTGTTTCAGTGGTCACTGTGTTGATAGTGCTCTTTGGCGGCGTGCTCTATTTCCAGCGAATGGAGGGGACAATTGTCGATGTCGTTTAGTTCATGAGCCGTACGGTCATTCGTGTCGCGAGTGTAAGCAAGCGATACGATATCGGGCAGCGAGAGCGCTATCGGACGCTGCGAGACGTTCTGTCTCGCGCTCTGACGGTTCGCCGCAACGGCATCATCGGGAAGGTTTGCGGCGATGGCGTCAATGCTGGACACATTTGGGCTTTGAAGGACGTATCGTTCGAGGTCCAGGAGGGAGAGATTCTCGGTTTCATTGGCCGCAACGGTGCCGGGAAGAGCACGATCCTGCGGATCTTGTCTAGGATTACGCGGCCGACCAGGGGATGGGCGGATATTCGAGGTCGTGTGGGATCGCTGCTGGAAGTCGGCACCGGATTCCATCCCGAGCTAACCGGTCGTGAGAATATTTACCTGAACGGCGCGATTTTGGGAATGAAGAAACGGGACATCAGTCGCAAGTTTGACGAGATTGTCACCTTTGCAGAAGTGGAGAAGTTTGTTGAGACGCCGGTCAAGTACTATTCGAGTGGAATGTACGTACGATTGGCATTTGCCGTAGCGGCCCACCTCGAACCAGACATCTTGTTGGTGGACGAGGTGCTTGCTGTCGGTGACGTAGGATTCCAGTCAAAGTGTATCGGCAAAGTTGACGATGTGGCACGGGGTGGCCGCACGGTGTTATTCGTGAGCCACCAGATGAATCAGATCCGCCGACTTTGCGGGAGGACGATGTGGTTGGACGCTGGATCCATTCGCGATATGGGTCCCACAGCCGAGGTCGTTAGTGGGTACGAGCGCGCCATGAGTGCTGGCTACCGGGTTGGTTTTGAGCGCCCAGAAGCTCCGCGCGTAAAGGCTCGGTTCCTGCGCTGGGAAGTGGTTGAGCCGCAATCTCCACAAGCGAATGTACTTAGATGCCACGGTCCTGTTGCGATTAAGTTTGTTGTGGAGGTAAATGAAGTGCTCCCAAATGTTCAGCACGGGATCGGTCTCTACGATAACGAACGTC
>Ga0075423_10003388_pt1 | contig 14679 bp, 10 predicted proteins | sample SoiMethybrSBSTD2_FD_80114 | JGI IMG/M metagenome (GOLD analysis project Ga0075423, IMG submission 80114) | Bulk soil microbial communities from a Populus tree surrounding site in Tennessee, USA - Soil MetaG P. TD hybrid SBSTD2 | ecosystem: Environmental > Terrestrial > Soil > Tree plantation...
GCAGCTCTCACCTGACTCGCGCGTCCCACTGTGGTCCCGTCGCCGAGTTGGCCGAATGTGTTCGTCCCCCACCAGTAGGCGACACCTCCAGCCGCGAGGCCGCAAGTGGGCTCTCGGCTCGCTGTGATCGACGTGAAGGCGATTCCGCCCGTCACGGGCAGTGGGACGAGACTGCAGGCGAAATACTGACAGTCTTCGGGGATCGGCGTCGTGCCAACACCCAACACGTGCTCCCCGTTAGGTCCATCGGTGCCCCAGCAATACGCGGCGCCGCCGGACGCGATCGCGCACGTATGATTTCCGCCTGCGCTGATGCTGATGAACTTGTGTCCGCCGGTGACCAGGACAGGGGCCAGGCCACCCGTCGTGGCGCCATTCCCGAGCGCGCCCGACAAATTGTTTCCCCAGCAATACGCGTCGCCGGTGGGCGTGAGCGCGCAGCTGTGCCCACCGCCGCTGCTGATCACCGTGAACGTGCGCCCGCCCGCGACCGCGACGGGGGCGAGGCTCCCAGCCAGCTCCCCGGTTCCCAATAGCCCGTATTCACCCCAGCAGTACGCTGCGCCGGCTGTCGTTAGGCCACACGCGTGTCGGATGCCGGCTGCGCTCACGTTGGCGAAACGAAGTCCGCCCGCCACCAGGGCTGGCGTGGCGCTGTAGTCACTCGTGCCGGTTCCGAGCTGCCCGCTGAAGTTGTCTCCCCAGCACCGGGCATCACCCGTGTCAATGAGGCCGCACGTGTAGTAGCCGCCGGCGCTGACGGCGGTGAACTGCACTCCGACGCCTGGCGCCGGCCCGGTGGGACCGGCGTCACTGGCACCATCGCTTCCCCCGCAACCACCGAGGGCAAGGAGGAGCGCGCCGCTCATAAGGGGTCGGACGTTCATTGTCGTCTCCGGACGGGGGGATCGGGCCGTACCCGACGGCTTGACGATACGAACGCCTGGCAGACTGCGCCGTACGTCTGTTGACGTAGGCGAGGTGCTATACACGAGGATCAGAATCAATGTTTTCGACTTTGCCTTCTTTCGATCGCGGTGGGCTCCGATTCTCTTCGCTGCTTCTCGTCGGCTCCACGCTCCTCGCGGCCTGTAACAACGATCAACCCCTGGCCCCCACGGCGAAGGCCGTTCCTACGGAAGCGTCGGCGTCGGTTGGAGTGCAGAGCGCCCAGCTGTACATCACGATCAAGGACGAGAACGGCGCCGCGCCGGCCAGCGTGGGCGCGCAGTTCACCCTGCAAGAGACCTCGAATCCTTACCTCTCGACGAGCCTAACGCGCCCGGCATTGTCGCGACGTTGCGGTGATGCCGGGCGTATCAACGCGCTCGAGTGACCGTCGGCGCAGCGGTTCCGTGGCACACGAAACGCTCGCCCATGCCACCCTCGGCGCATGTTCGCTTGCTCTCTCGGCGCCGAGGTGTCTATCGTATGGCCATGCCCGCGCAGCCCACGGAGTGGACCGTCGAGATGGTCCGCGCCCTGCCCGACGACGGTAACCGTTACGAGGTCATCGGCGGGGAGTTGTTCGTGACGCCCGCCCCGAGCTTGATCCACCAGAGGGCGATTCTGGAGCTCGCGTATCTCGTCGGGCCGTATCTGCGCGAGCAGCGCCTGGGCGAAGTTATCATCTCGCCGGCCGACGTGATGTTCGGTCCCCGTACAATGGTGGAGCCGGACCTCTTCGCGATACCGCTCACACCTGGACCGTTACCGCGCGCCTGGGAGGAAGTGGGCCGTCTTCTGCTCACGGTCGAAGTGCTCTCGCCCTCGACGCTGCGCACGGATCGCGGGGACAAGCGCGAGCTGTATCAGCGTAAGGGTGTGCCGGAGTACTGGATCATCGATCTCGACGGTCGGCGGGTAGAGCGGTGGCGGCCTAACGAGGCGTTGGGTGAAACGCTGACCGAGGCGCTCGCGTGGCAGCCGGATCGGTTCACCGAGGCGCTCGTCATCGATCTGCCAAAATATTTCGAGCGTGTGCTGGGCGAATCCCGGTAGAAGTCTCGACCGGACTTTACGTCGCGGTGTATCGCTCGTCACTGTAGGGCATGCGCACACGCATACTGACCCTCACGTCCGCCGTGGTCCTGGCCGCCGCCGCCGCGGCGGCCGTCCGTGTGCTGCAGCGCAAGCCGCGCGAACCGGATCGAAATGTCGGGGACATCGGCCGGATAGACTCGGTCCCGCCACCGATCCAAAAGCCTAACGCGCCCGCTGAGGTCGACGACCCGGCGATCAAACCCCTCGCAGGATTGATTGCGCAAGCGGATGTCCCCGTCCCCGGAGGCCCTTTCTGGCTTGGCGTTGGTGACTCTACCACTCTCTACATCGAGGAGGGGGAGTGCGTCTTCGATATGTGCAGCTCGAGGCAGTCCGACGCCGTTCCAACCTGGTCGATCGATGACGGCTCAGTGGCAGCGCTCCGCGAGTTGGGTGGAGCAATACCCTCCACTCGGTTGCCGGGTAGCAAGGCTGCAGTGGTCATCGGTCGGGGCGTTGGGCGTACGACTGTACGCGCGTTCCGGCCACGCTCCGCCTCCGACACGCTGCCAGGCCGAACGCCGCCATCGAGCGCACTCCGGCGCACGGTGAACGTGACGCTTCCAGTGGAGCGCGTGAAGCTCGAGCAGGTCGAACCCGATACACTCCGGTCGGAGGAGCGGTACCTATTTCGTGCGTATGCGTTCGACAGAACCGGACGACGTATCGTGGGCGCGCCCGTGCAGGTGATCGCCCTGCCCGGCGGCCGTCTCGAGGTGGCCGACAAGCATGGTCTGGTTCTCTTTTGGCCGGAGCGCGCGGGTCGTCACACGATCGTCGCGAGCCTGCGCGGGAAGTCGGACACCATGGTAGTGCAGGTGCTGCCATCCGCACGCTAAACGGGCCCTGATTGACAGCAGCATGGAAATGAAACCCGGGCTGGCTCGCATTACGCGAGTCAGCCCGGGTCTCGTTAGGGAGACGCTGGCGCAAGGCGGCCACCGGGGCGACGCATCTCACGAACTGGCAACGGTTTTCCGTGCCGGCCTGCCGACGTTGATCCGCGTTTGAATTCGGTTTGATCGCGCGTCTTAGCCTGCCATCGCGCAACACACTCGGTGTCGCGCCTCGCACGGGCAGCTCCGTGCGTTCTCAGTTTCGACTTACGGAGATTACGAAGATGACCAATGAACTCACCGCGCGAACGGCGATGCGCGCGACGAACCTCGCTCGTGGAGGGCGGAGCCTCGCGAGCCGCGCCGTCCTTGCCTTGATCGCCGCCGGTTGCGTCGCGGCCTGCGCCGACGAGCCGTCGGCACCAGGAGTCAGCGCTCCCACCGTGCCTAACCTCGCCGTCGCCGACCCCACCACTGTCACCAGCTCGAGCGGCGGGACCGAACCGGGATCGCTGCGCTGGGCCGTCGCCAAGGCCACCGGCGGCGAGGTCATCCGCTTCGCCCCGGAGCTCGCCGGCGACACCATCACGCTGGACGCGCCGGTTGTCATCGCCCATCCCGTCACGATCGAGGGGCCCGCGGACAAGGGCGTCACCATCAGCGGTGACTTCCAGTGGCACATCTTCGACGTCCAGGACTCGCTTCCTTCGGCGACGACGCTACGGAACCTCGAGCTCGTGAACGGCGCGACCGGTTTCGGCACGCCCGGCGGCGGCGGCGTCATCGCCCATTCCGATGTGGTGCTCGAGAACGTCACGATCTCGAGGCAGCGCGGAGACTTCGCGGCACTCTTCGCCTTCGGAAAGGCAACGCTGATCAACACCACGATCAGCGGCAACCTCTCGGACGACAGGGCGGTGTTCGTCGACGACGAGCTCGTCCTCGTCAACAGCACGATCGCGCACAACGAGAACGGCGGTATCTCGCTCGCCCGCAATTCGTTGATCCGCAACTCGATCATCGCCGACAATGGCGCGGGCCCGAACTGCGACCGTTTCTTCTTCATCGAGTACAGCGGACTGAACCTGTCGAACGACGCGACCTGTGGCGGCGCACCCGCCGTGCTCGTGGCAGCCGACGTGGGGATCGACAGCCTCCGCTACAACGGCGGCCCGGCCAGAACACACGCGCTCACCCGTTACAGCCCGGCGATCAATGCCGCGAAGGACTGCACCGTCACGACCGACGAGCGCACCGTCGCGCGCGACGCGACCTGCGACATTGGTGCCTTCGAGTTCACGGACTTCACGAAGGTCACGGTCACGACCAACGCCAGCCTGAGCGTCGACCCGTCCACCGGCTGGGTGCTGGCTGCGGGGTCCGTGAAGTGCTCGCGTGACGAGACATTCGATCTCGCGGTCGCGGTCAAGCAGGAACAGAGGGTCGGACGCGTCACGGGTATCGTGCAGGCGGCCGGCAAGGTCGCAGTCAATTGCACTACCACTGCCCAACCGTGGGGTGTCGCGCTCGCGCCGTCGAGCGGTGCGTTCGCGAACGGGAGCGCCGTGGTGAAGGCGCAGACCGAGAATACGCGGCGATCGGTGACGCCAAGCACGGTGTCAACTCCGGTCAAGCTCTTCTGGGGGCACAAGTAAGTCGACCGAGCCATCTGGAGTCGAGCGAACCAATCACTGACCGGATGAAACGGCCCCGTGGCGCCAGTGCGCCACGGGGCCGAGCTCTTGTCGACCCGCGCTGCCAAGGGAATGCGCTCGTGGCGAAGCACGGCTCGAGGGCGTACCGATCGTTAGGCGACGGGACGGGGCCGACAAACCGGCTTCTCCATTTATCTCACGCGGTCCTAACGACTTCCGAGCATAACCCAAGGATTTGATTTGCGTTTGAAGTGGAACTGATCGAGCGTCTTAACCTCTCCGTTGCGCTACACGCTCGGTGTCGCGCATTGCACGGATGGTCCGTGCGCTAATGAGCTGTTTGCTACGGAGATACGACGATGATGTACGATCGATATGTCGCGCGGATGGGCACGCGCGTCACGAGACCCACTTCACCCCCGCGTCGCCTAACGTGGCGCCTCCTCGTGGCCCTGATCACCGCCGGCGCGCTCGCGGCCTGCGCCGACGATTCGCCAGTGCAGCCCCCCGCCAAGGTTCCAAAAGGCGGCGTGAAAGCCCTAACGTTTGTGGGCGCCAGCATTCTGCCGGCGGGTCAGCAGTTCGCGGACAAGGTCGCGTTCGTCACGGGATCGGCATGGGGCAAAGCCCCATACGTCCAGGTGTACGACAAGGTCGGCAAGCAGATGGCGCGCTTCCAGGCCTTCAACGATTCATGGGACACCGGGCCCGGCGCAGAGGTCGCGATCGGCGATGTCGACGGCGATGGCTGGCCCGACATCATTGTCGGCGAGGGTCCGACTGCGAACAGCCCCTACGGGTCCAGATTCGGCGTCTGGAACGGCAGGACTGGTGCCTTTATCGACGGCTGGGCGACGTCGTGGAACCACCGCGGTGGACTTCGCGTTGGTGCCGGCGATCTGGATGGCAACGGAAGGGCCGAAGTCTTCACGTGTTACGGTCCCAGCAGCCAGGCCACCGTCGTGGACGTCATGACGCTCAACCCGACGACTCACCTCATCGGCCGCACCAGCGCGCTGAGCATCGGGCTCGGATTCTTTACGGGCACGCACACGTACGACGGGTGCCGCGTGGCTGGTGGTGATGTCACCGGCGACAAGCGGGATGAGATGGTGGTGATGTTCGACGGACCTAACAACACGCTGTGGATCCATGACCCTGCGATCGGCGGCTACGGAAATCGCCTTTACCCCAAGCCGCTCGGCACCAGCTACACCGGGTATGCATCGTTGGCCGTCGGCCACATGAACAGCGATGGCAAGGCCGAAGTCTTCCTCGGCCGGCTGGCCGCAATGGACACGAAGCCGCCGGTTCGGATCTTCGACGGTGCGGCGTTCCTCGAGACCACCGCGCTCCCGGTGCCAAAGATCGTGTACCCGCTCGAGAATAACACGATGAACACGGGGGTCCACATCGCTGCTCACGACCTCACCGGCGACAAGCTTGCGGAGCTGATCGTAAAGCCGACGACGGCGTATAACTACTCGACGGTCGCCGCGCGGATTTCGTGGGGATTCACGTACGTGTTACTCCTGTTCCATTATTACGAGCCGCCGGGCAACATCACTTCCGGTGGCCCGGTCGGCTGACTTCCGGCCACCACCGCTCGGTATGAATGGGCGGCACTCCGGAAGGAGTACCGCCCATTCGTCTCACCGAACAGCACCATCGTGCGGCGCGGCACGATGCAGTCCAGGCTCCAATCGAACGTGGTCCTGCCGACGGCATCGTACACGAGGTGCACGCCCAGTCCGCTCGTTAGGCTACGCACTTCCGACACGAAGTCCTGTTCCGTGTACCGGATGACCTCGTCCGCGCCAGCGTCGCGGGCCAGCCGCGCCTTTTCCGGCGACGACGTCGTGCCGACGACCCAGGCGCCACGACGCTTCGCGATCTGACAACGCCTCCGGGCAATACGGTCGTGGTCGGCAGCGACCGACTACCGCCTCTCCATCACGAGGCGCTTCCGCTCTCTGTCATCGGCTGAGTTGCGTGGCTCGACGGGAGCAAGCCGGCCATGACGCCTCTATCCATTCCCTACATATTATAGTAGGGGCGCGTCGCCGTAATTCCGAGCGGGCGCATGGCCCTCGAAGGTCGTGTGACGCTCGCGGTCCGCGCCCAGAGAAATACGGCACGCAGTCGTTCAGTCTCGAGCGGAAGAGAGGGCGGAGGTGCTTAGGCTCAAGGTGTTAGGCGGCCTGTCGGTACAGCGCGATGGACGCCCACACTCTGGCGCGCTGGCGCAGCCACGACGACTGGCCGTCCTCGCCCTGCTCGCGCGTGCGGGTCCTGCGGGAGTTCCGCGCGACAGGATCATCGCCACGCTCTGGCCCGACATCGACGACGACCGCGCGCGTCACACGTTCAGTCAGACGGTGTACGCGCTTCGCAAAGAGATCGGCGACGACGTCATCGAAGGGATCCGCGAGCTTCGGCTCAACACTGCGCTCCTCTCGATCGACGTGCTGGACTTCCAGTCCGCCCTCGACACACACGCCCTCCAGCGCGCGGCCGAGGTGTACGACGGTCCATTCCTCGACGGGTTCCACCTGCCGGGGGCCGAGGAATTCGAGCGGTGGGTGGAGCGCGAGCGCGGGGTGCTCGATCGCTCGTACACCGACCTCCTCGAGCGGCTCGCGCGGGATGCGACGTCGCGTGACGATCACACGCGGGCCGTCGAATGGTGGAGGAAGCGTGCGGCGCACGATCCTCTAGACGGCCGCGTGGCACTCTCGCTGATGCAAGCCCTCGACGCTCTAGGCGACCGGCTCGGTGCGATCAAGCACGCGCGCGTGTACGAGCTGCTGATCGAGGAGGAGCTGTCGCTTCCTCCGGACCGTGAGGTCGCGCGTTATGCGGCAGAGCTGCGTCGGAAGCAGGCGGCGGAGGTAACGCCCGAGCCGGTCCCCGTCGCCATCGCCGACGCGCCGGGAATAGCCGCCGCTGCGGGAATGGCCGCCCCGCCACGGGAGGCACCTACCGAGCCGAGCGAAGCGCCGACCGCACATCCAGTGGCGGAACGTGCGCCGGAGGTTCAACGCGCGACACTCAGACCGATGCGGTTCCCGACTCCCGAGTTCGAGCTCGAGTCCCCCTTCGCGTCGCGCGAAACGACCGGGACGTTCGGGCGACCCGGAACGCGGCCCTTCTCGCGCAGGCGCACGTTCCTGGCGGGTGCCGGGCTCGTGGCCGTTGCGGCGTTAGGCGTGGTGACGCTTCGCACTCGGGACTCGCCTGCCGGCGGAAGCGCACCGGTCATCGCCGTCGGGCGCATCACCGACTATCGCGCGAACGATCCCGCCGCGATCGCCGGATCGCTCACCGACCTGCTCGCGACGAACCTGGGGCGCGCAGCGGGCGTGCGCGTGGTGAGCGGGGCCCGCATGTACGACCTGCTGAGACGCGTGGGGAACGGACGCGACAGCTCGAGCGGCGCGTTCGCGGAGGTGGCGCAGCAGGCTGGCGCCGAACAGCTCGTCGATGGCGCACTCTATGGCCACGATGGGCGCCTTCGACTCGACCTCCGGCGCATCGATCTCGCGTCCGGCGCCGTGCGCGCGGCGTACTCGGTGGAGGCGCTCGACGTCTTCGCGCTAGCGGACAGCGGCACATCGCGCCTCATCGCCGGACTCGGCGCGTCGGCACCGCCGGGGTCGATAGCGGACGTCACGACACGCTCGGCCACGGCGTATCGCATGTACGAGCAGGGGTTGCGGGAGCACTTCCGCGGCGACCGTGCGGTGGCGCGGAACTTCTTCGACGCGGCGGTGGCGGAGGATTCGCTGTTCGCACTGGCGCAGTTCTACGCGGCCGTGGACGCGGGCGACGTCGTCAGCACTCGGCGCGGGCTGGAGCGGGCGCGCCAGCTCGCCGCGCGGGCGACGGACCGCGAGCGCCTAACGATTCTCGCCGGCTGGGCCGGCGCGATGGCCCTCCCGTTGCTGCGGCCGATCGCCGAGACGCTCGCGACGCGCTACCCGACCGAGGTCGCGGGTCACCTCAACCTCGGGATTGCGCACGTGCTGGAAGGCCGCTTCCTCGACGCGCTCGAACCGCTCGGCCGTGTCGTGGCGATGGATTCGTTGGGGCTGCGAAACGCGACGGCCGCGTGCGGCGCGTGCGATGCGCTGGGCTGGATCGTGAGTGCGTACGAGCTCGCCGACTCGCTCCCGGCGGCCGAGCGCGTGGCGCGGCGATGGGTGCAGCTGCAGCCGGAGTCCCGCAACGCGGTGGTGGCGCTCACGGATGTCCTGGACGTGCAGGGTCACGGCGGCGAGGCCGATTCGGTGCTCCGCGTCACCCCACCTAACGTGCTTCAGCGTGCGGATGTTTTGACCCGCCGCGCGGTGTATCTGATCCGCAGCGGCGATTTCGAGAACGCCGATCGCCTGCTCGCCGACGTGCTCGAGGCGGGCAACGTCGGCGAGCGGATCGACGCGTACTGGTGGCTTGGGATCAGCCTGCGCCAGCAGGGTCGTCTGGCGGAAGCGCTCGCCGCGGCTCGACGCTTACGGCCGATCGTTCCGCAGACGTTGCCGCCCGCCCCGGGAGGATTGCCGACGCTCGCCGCGGTCGAGGGCCAGATCCTGCTCGAGATGGGGCGTGCGCGGGAGTCCGCGGCAGTCTTCGACTCCATCAGCCGGGGGCGCGAGCAGCTCGAGTCGGGCGCCACGGCCGCGGGGCGCATGGCATGGAACCTCACGCACTCGGCGACTGCGCGCGCCGCGGCGGGAGACACGGTCGCGCTCGCACGCCTCGTCGACTCGGTTCGGTCGTTAGGCGCGGCGAGCGGGTTCGGGCGCAACGTCCGGTTGCATCACTACGTGCGCGGTCTCATGCTCATCGGGCATCACGACGACGAGGCCGCGGCGGGGGAGCTCGAACAGTCGCTCCTCTCGCGGAACTTCGGGTACACGCGCGCGAACTATGAGCTCGGGCGCGTGCTCGTGCGTCTCGGTCGACCGGCGGACGCCGTGGCCGTGGTACAGCCCGCGTTGCGGGGATCGATCGAGGCCTCGAACCTGTACATCACGCGCACGGAGCTGCACGAGCTGCTCGCGCAGGCGTGGGACGCGGCGAATGGGCGCGATAGTGCCGTCGCTCACTACCGCGTAGTGACGAGCGCGTGGAAGCGCGCCGATCCGCTGTTGCAGTCTCGACGCGCGAGGGCGGAGGCCCGGACGACAGCCCGCGAGCGCTAACGGACGGTCTCGATCGGCGGCGCAACCGCGGCGAGCGAACCCGCGGCGTATCCTTCGCCACAGCAACATCTTCCATGGCTTCGCCATAGGCTTTTGATATCGCCGTGATTCGAATTTGAAATCGGATTTTAGTGTCCCCGACGCGCAACGAATCGCGTTGCGCTCGGCGCGGAAATCCCCGAGCCGACCTGCTTCCATAGATCGGAGACACTGCAATGCAAACCAACCATGTGGCGCGCGGAGTCTCGCGCGCCCTCACTGGCCTCGTCGCTGCTGCAAGCCTGGCGGCATGCGCGGACGAAGCGCCAGTTGCACCGAAAGCCACGCTCCCCAAAGGTGGCGTCCAGTCTCTCGCGCCGGGCCTCGACCTGCTGCCGACCGGCCAGACGTTCAAGTCGAAGCCCGCATTCGTCACAGGGTCCCCGAACGGCAAGGCCGCCTATGTCCAGGTGTACGACAAGGACGGCGCGCAGCTGATCCGATTCAAGGCGTTCACCGACTCGTGGGACATTGGCGGCGTCGATGTGGCCCTCGGCGATGTCAACGGCGATGGCTGGCCCGACATCATCGCAGGCGAGGGCCCGGCTCATTTTGCCCCCATCTCCTCGAGGATCGCCGTTTGGGACGGGCAAAACGGCAAGTTACTCGGCACGACCGTCGCCTCCGGCGGCTTCCGCGATGGAGTTCGCGTTGGTGCCGGCGACAAAAATGGCGACGGCCGGGACGAGGTCTACCTATGCACCGGTCCGAGCACCATTGCCTCACACTACGAGATCTTCGAATACAACCCGAGCGCACCGAACCTCCGGGGCCTGATCGGCAGCGAAACCCTGGGCTTGTTCACTGGCAAGAACTCGTACAACGGATGTCGCGTTGCGGGTGGTGACGTCGACGGCGACGGCAAGGACGAGCTGATCGCGGTCTTCGAGGGGCCGGCCAACACACTCCTGGTCCGCAGCCCGGGAAGGATCGTACTCGTCCGCGGGAACGTCCTCGGGGCCGGCTACACCGGCGGCACCTCCATCGCGGCGGCCGACGTGAACGGCGACAAGAAGGCCGAGGTGTTCCTCGGGCGCCTAACGGCCCTGGACAAAACGCCGCCGGTGTTCATCTACGACGGCGCGAAGATCATGGCCAACAGTACGCTCCCGACGCCCACCATTACCTACCCGATCACGAACAGCATCTCCAACACGGGCATCTACGTCGCCGCGCACGACTTGAGCCTCGACGGGGTTCCCGAGCTGTTGGCGAAGCTGTCGACGACAGGCGGCTACTCGTCCTACGTCGCGCGGATAGGCCCGAGCTTCACGTCGCTCTGGCTGAACCGGTTCGAGTCGCCGGGCACGCTCCCAGCCGGTGGCCCGATCGGCTGATCAGCCCGGGCTGAGCATCCTTCGACTCGCTGGCCGTATCCACGTTAGGTGGCGGGGCTGGAGCGCCGACGCCGGCGCTCCAGCCCCCGGGAAGGCGGACACCGTCGTCGTGCGGGTTCTCGCACCCGCACGCTGACCCGAGCCGGCCGCTATCTTCCGATCGACAGCCTCCACCGCTCCCTCACGCGAGCTCCAGTCTTCCGCATTTGCCCGTCCCGATCGACCTCCTCCCCGTCTTCCGCGCGGGCAACCTCGACGACCTTCTCGCGCGTTACCCTAACGGGCAGATCTTCGCCTGCGACTTCTACATTACGGGCGCCGAGCTCGGCACCGAGGTGCCGGGTGGCTATCGACTTGGGGACCGGGTCCTCAACATCGACCACCACGCCCCGATCGCCCGCATGGCCCGCGTGGTCTCGAGCACGAACCTCGCCCTCGACTGGCGCGCCGCGAATAGCAACACGTCAGCCGAGTCGCGTCAGGCAGCCGAGCAGGCAATCGTCGTCATCAACCACACCGACTGCGACAGCATCCTGAGCTCCGGGATCGCCTCCTGCCGGCTCGACGCGCTCCCCGCGTACGGCCGTGCCGCGCTCGCCGCCGATCACACGGGTGAAGAGAACGACATCGCGGACGCCCTTCAGGCGCTCGAACCCTGGCGAGACGTCGAGCTCTCGTTCGCGGCCCTGCGAGCGGTCGAGACGGGCGCAGCGCTGCCCGAGCTGGCCCGCGAAGCGCTCGCGCGATGGCGCCACAAGCGCGACTGCGCCGCGCACTACGTGGGGCAGGGAACGGTCGCGTCCGACGGCCTCATGGCGTTCGGAATCCTCGACCGAGAGACCGACGGCATCTTCTTCCCTCCCCTCTTGCCTGACGCGACGCTCATCCTGCTCGCCGTCCCGAAACCTAACGAGCCAGGCACCTGGATCATGAAGCTCCGGCTCGGCCCCCGCGCACCGCAGGGCTTCACGATCCACGACCTGCACATGACCGACTTCGATCGGGCCTACGGCGGTCGCTGGAACGCGGGGTCGAACGCGCGCGCCGGTGGAACGACCATTCCGCCCGCGACCTACGCCGAGGAGGTGCGACGGCGACTGGTTCGTTTGGCCGGCATGGATTGAGTTTTGGCAAGACTCCGCAACAGCATGGAAACGGATTCGACGGAAACCGCTGATCTGGCGGATCGCTCCGGGTGCGATCAGCCCTCCTCGCCCAAGCGGCCGGATTCTTGTTGAACAACCACCTCGGCCAGGTGATCGGCTCGGTGGCAACCCGATGCCTCCGTGATGACCGGTCCTCGTTTCTTTCGCGGCCGCTCGGAGCGGTGCGTTCCAGACCGGCGGTGCGTCGGCCGAGGCCTCCACGCCTATCGAATGGTTATCATGCCGCTGCAGACGGCGCGCTTCGGCGCGCCGTTAGGCGAGCCTTGTCTTGAGGTGGTCGGAGAGGCGAAGGCTCATGGCGACCAGCGTGAACGTCGGGTTCGCGCAACCGGCAGTCGGGAAGACGGCGGCGCCAGCAACGTACAGGTTGGTAAGACCGTGCAGTCGACAATTCGGATCGACCACGCCCTGCTTCGGGTCGCGGTGCATCCGGGTCGTCCCCATGTGATGCCACCCACCGCTCAGCGTGGTGGGCCACTTCCGGTCGGACGCCGTCACCCACGTCTGCACGCGCGCGCGACCGACACCGCTCCTCCCCAGCTCGCTGCCTAACACGTCGTAGAAGGCGCGGAAGGAAAGGAAATCGAGGTCCGTCAGGCGCCAGTCGAGCTGTGCCCTCGGAACGCCGAGCGCGTCACGCTCGCGACTGATGGTCACGCGCGAGAGCGGGTTCGGCGCCTGCTCCTGGCGCGTGTGCAGGTTGAAGAGTCGAGTGCCGGCCGTCGAGGGTGCGAACGCCGAGAAGACTGCCCGGAGGTGTTTGATCGCCGTCGTGTCGCCCTTCTGGGCGCGCTGCATTGCATCGAGCATCTCGGGATTCCAGAATTGGAAGGTGCTCTTCGCCTCCTCTCCTGGCACCATGTTCTGGACCGACACCGTGGCGTTCAACATGCGCTGCTTTCGCTGCATCGCCGCGCTCGCCGCCAGCTCGCCCTGGACTCTCGTGGCGCTCCTGAAGCCGCCCATGTAGAGCGCGGTGCTCGGGATCGGAGTGCCCGCGAGCGCGAGCTGGCCGCTCGGGATCTCGAGGTGCTCCATGAAGTGACGGCCGACGAGGTCGTGGCCGTTCCCCAGCCCCGAGGTCGCGCGAGCGTTCGAGGCCAGGAGGAGGCGCGCGTTCTGGATCGTGCAGCAGGCGAGGACGTAGCGCGCGGCGCGGACCCGGTGCTCCTTGCCGTCGATGGTGCGCACGCGCAACTCCTCCACGGCGCTCACCGCCTCGTTCGCCAGGATCTCGCACACGTTGGCGTACGTGTAGAGGTGCACGGCGCTCGCGCCAACGATTGCATCGCGGTAGCGGTTGCCGAAGCGCGTCGGAGGACTGAACTGCCACATCTTCGTCACCAACGCGCGCCGGTCGAGCGCGAACGGGACCAGCGTCGAGTCGCGGCGGCTCCAAGAGTCCGCGTCGTAGTCGTAATACGGCCTGAGCTCGAGCACTTTCTGCGCACGTTCGTAGAACGGGTCGAGGTCGGCGCGGGTGATCGGCCATCCGCTGTGCGGCACCCACGGCCGCGCTTCGAAGTCGATCGGGTCGTAGGGTGAGCACATCCCCGCCCAATGGTTCGTCGTGCCGCCGAAGTAGTGCAGCCGCGCGGCGTGCAGCGGGTAATACGGCAGCCCGACGATCTCGCCGCGATAGAGGTCCTGCATCTGCGGCTCGAAATCGAAGCCGCCGCCCTCCAGGAGAAGCACCTTCCGTCCGGCGCTGATCCACTCGAGCGCAATCGAGATCCCGGCGGCACCGGCACCGACGATGCAGAGGTCGCCCTCGATCAGGCTTCCGTCTTCCAGTGTCCGAGCATCGATGTGCATCGGCGACTCCTGGCGTCAGCGGCCGAGGAGAGAGAAGAGAGCACATTGCCGCGCTTCGGTAACCGAGAGCAGCCAGCCCTCTACGAGTACCGTGCGCTCGTCGGCGAAGTCACGGGCGACGAGCGCACCCGAATCGAGGGGCGCGTGCTCGCCGCCGGCCCTTTCCGGCGTTCTCGCGATGGCGATGCCCGTGCGGAGCGCACTCACATCGCGCTCGGCGGGCGTGGCCTCTCGATAGCTGACGCCGATGGCGTGCACGCGCTCGGCCCCCAGCACGCCGAGGAGCTCGGGGTAGGCTAGTGCCCGTAGGGCGCGGTCGTCGGCGCCTCGGGCACCCGCACTGACCACCGGGACGGACAGGCCGGTCACCGCCCCGGCCGCCGTGACACGCAGGAACTGCCGCCGGTCCATTGTCATGAGACAACTTACGCGGCCCGTGCTACCGCGCCAGTCGACATACCCAACCGGTCGTGCAGCAAGCAGATGCTCAACACCCACATGAGCATCGTATCCGCTCGCGTTCGCGTCGCGGGATCCATCGACGGAATCGAGTCGAGCAATGCGACCACCTTGCGTCGGTCGTA
>Ga0075423_10003389_pt1 | contig 14677 bp, 15 predicted proteins | sample SoiMethybrSBSTD2_FD_80114 | JGI IMG/M metagenome (GOLD analysis project Ga0075423, IMG submission 80114) | Bulk soil microbial communities from a Populus tree surrounding site in Tennessee, USA - Soil MetaG P. TD hybrid SBSTD2 | ecosystem: Environmental > Terrestrial > Soil > Tree plantation...
CCACGCCCCCGCTCGCAGGGCGTTCCCGGCCTTGCCTGGTTATTCCTCGTCGTCGGGCTCGCGGTGGGCGGCATGGTCGGTTTCGCGCTTCACTCCGCGATCGGACCGCGCGGGGAAACCGGGATGCCCACGGGACCCGCCGATATCATGGCCGGAACACCGCAGGGAGCTCCCCCGAGAATGCCGCAGCAGATCATGCAACAAGTGCAGTCCTACAAGGCCGCGCTCGCCAAAAACCCCGACGATCTCGAGGCGAATATCGGCCTCGGAAATCTGGAGTTCGACTCGGGCCAGTGGGAGAACGCGATCAAGTACTACTCGCGCGCGCTCGCGATCGACCCCAAGAACCCCGACGTTCGGGTGGATCGGGCGATCGCCTATCATTCGAGCGGACGAAACGACCTCGCCAAGAGCGAGCTCCTGCGCGTCACGAGGGAGGTCCCCCAGCATAAAAACGCGTGGCTCAATCTCGGCGTCGTGGCGCGGGAGACCGGCGATGGCGCGGGCGCTGCGCGGGCCTGGGAACGCTATCTCGAATTGGATCCGAACGGCGAGCACTCCGCCACGATCCGCCAGGAGCTGGCGAATTTGAAATCGTCAGGCTGAACCGCTGCGCGGATCCCCGTTTCACGGGGTCGTGCCCAGCCTCGGCCTGATCTCCTCCAGCACCGGCTTGAGCGCCCAGCCCAGCCTGGTCGCACCGTACGCGCGAAGGAGCGACGCGGCGTCATCCAGGTCGTACCAAGGCGCGAGCAGGCGCACCTCGAGGCTTCTCGCCCGGGCCCGCTCCAGCGTGGTTGCCGCGGCCTCACCGCTTCCCCACGGGATCTCATCGAAGATCGACTCGTGGTCCCCGCTCATGCCGATCAGGTAATACCCGCCGTCCTCCGTCGGTCCCAGCGCGACATCGCAGACGGAGAGCGCCTCGATGGCTTCCAGGATCCGTTCCGGATCGAGGGTCGGAGAGTCGGATCCGATTGCGATCACGCGACGCGCTCCCTGCCCGCGCAGATCGCGAAACGCGGCGGCGAGCCGTTCACCCAGGTCGGCACCCCGCTGCGGCGAGATCGCGACGCCGGCCTCCTCGGCCAGCGCGCGCAAGGGGCGGTCCGCGTCGCCGTCCAGGAAGAGCGTCCAGTGCGCATGGACCGCCGGGACGATGAAGCGGGCCGTATCCTCGAGAGAGGCACGGGCGATTCGAGCCGCGTCTTCGTGGGTCAGCGGGGGAACGAGCCTCGTCTTCACGCGCCCGGGCACCGGGGCCTTCGCGAAGAGCGCGATCGCCGGGTCGCGTGCTCCTTCTCGGCTCGCGGGGTTCACGCGATCCGCTTCCGGAGAGGCGGGAGCGGGCCTCGCGTGCGGCGGAGGTGGAAGATGATCTGCTGCAGATAGCCGCGGCCGGGCCCGAACCGCTCCGCCCAGCGCGCCAGCTCTTCATCCTTCGCCCTCCGGCGCGACCAGAGCTCCAGGGTCGCACGCCGGATCCACCGATCCACGGGATAGGCCTCGAGGCGGTCGAGTCCGAAGAGCAAGGTGCAGTCGGCGATTTTCGGCCCTACGCCTGGCAGCTCGCACAAGCGTCCGCGGGCTTCCTCGTACGAGGCATCGCGCAGGTCCTTCCAGGACCACCCGGGGGACGCGACGAGGCGGGCGGTTTCCAGGAGATAACGCGCGCGGAATCCCAGGCCGCTTGCGCGGAGATCGGATTCGCGCGCCCCCGCGATCGCGCCCGCGGCGGGAAAGGCTCTCCTCGAGGAGTCGGCGATCGGCTCGCCCCAGCGCGCCGCCATGGCCTCCACGCACCGGCTGATCTTGAGGATGTTCGCGGCGGCGGAGCAGATGAAGGAGGCGACGGTTTCCCAGGGATCCTGGCGCAGGAGTCTCAGGCCGAAGAGCGGGAGGATCCCGGGGAGCGCGCGAAGCTCTTCGGCGTGCTCCAGGTGGACCATCGGATCCTCGTCCACTCTGAAGTATCGGGCGAGCGCCTCGCGGCCGGGATCTTCCCCCGCGACGGAAACCGCGAGGCCCGTCGGCGGAAGGGACGCGACCGATACCTCGGCCCGCCCCACGATCCCGCGCCACGCTCCGGCGTCCCGGACCCACCGGAACGCCTGGCCGCAGGAAAACGTGAGGTCGAGATCGATCGGTCCTGAGACGCGGAGCTCGTAGCGCACGGCTCAAGCCTCGGGGCATGACGCGAGGACGTCAATTTCTTTTGTCCGCGCGGGTGGTTTCCGTTGACCGGCCCTTCGCGCACGTGGGAAACTTCACTCGAGTTCTGAGGAGTTTCGGTTCGGAGACGTCCCTTCGCGGCGGCGCCCGACGCAGCCCTTGACCAGAATGAATCGGCGTTCATCCACATGGCGCACCCTCGCCATTCCCGCTTCGCTCATGCTCGTCGCGGTCTGGCTCGCGGCCCACGTCGCGCCGAGCCGCGCCGCGGAGAGCAGGGCGCACGTACGCCTGGTGCGGCTTCTGGATGAAGTGCCCGACTCCGATCGAGCGGTGCTCGGCGAGACACACGACTTAAGGCTCCGCCTCGAGCACGGAAACGTCCTTCTCCTGCGAAAGGGAGGGGAGTTCGCGGCGCTCCTTCCGATCGAAGGCGTATCGGGCGGTAAGGACTCGCTCCGCTACTTCTATTACGTCGAGCATCCCGCGTTTCTGTGGGTGTTCCCGGGACAGAAGGACAAAGGACTCAGGACCGTGGCCGACGGAGGGTCCATCGTGTTCAACCGGTTCGAGCTCAAGTGGCGGTCCGTGCCGAACGGGCTCGGGTGGATTTATTTTCCGGATGATGAGGCGAACCGAAACGTGAGGTTCTCGGTCGTGAGCGGACGCACGGTGGACGAGGCGGATCCCAAGGACACGAAATACTGGATCGAGCTTGGTTCGCCGGAAGCTTCCGGCTTCTGACGAGCATGTGGAATCGTGTCCGCGCGATTCTCTTCGAAAACCTCGGTCTCAAGCTTGCGTCGCTTCTTCTCGCCTTCTTGCTCTATGCCCACGTCGTCACGGAGCAGGAACGCGAATCCATCGTCCTGATTCCGATCGCCGCCGTGGGCCTCGCGGATACGCTGACGAGCGTGGGGCAGTTTCCTCCACGCGTCGCGGTCAAGGTTCGGGGTAAATGGAAGGACCTGATCCGGTTGAGCCTCACGCGGCCTTTCCTTTCGATCGACCTCGCCGCGGCGAAGCCGGGCATGTTCCGGACGTCCATCACCGCGGACGACATCTCGCGCCGGGCCATCCCGCCCGAGCTCGCCCGGCTCGTGTCCGTGACCGAAGTGCGCGATCCGCGCAGCGTGGACCTCACGATCGAGCCCAAGGCGACGCGGAGCCTCAAGGTCCGGGCGCGCGTGATCGGACGGCCCGCGCCCGGGTACGTCGTTTCCGGGGAGCCGGCCGTGGAGCCCGACTCCGTGCGGATCATGGGGCCGGCGAAGGTGCTCCAGGAAATCGACACCTTGTACACAGTCGCAGTTGACATCACCGGAGAACGCGAGAGAATCCAGCGCTTGGTCGCCCTGGCTTTGCCTGCGAACGTGGCCAACCTCGAGACGCGCCGCTGCGTCGTGACCATAAGGCTCGACAAGGCGGAGCCCGACTCATCGTCGGGCCGTGCGCGAAGCCGGTAAGGCCCGAGAATAAGAGAGGAGACCGACAGGATGAGACGATCGACGGACACGAATTCTACCGGGAACGCGGCCGTGGATCCGCAAGGGACGACCATGGTGGCGGACCGGTCGAACTCCGGTTTCAGCCTCGTGCCAACGCGGGTGTTCTTCACGAAGGGGGTTGGGAGCCACCGCGACGAGCTGCGCTCGTTCGAGCTCGCGCTCAAGGACGCCGGGATCGAAAAGCTCAACCTGGTCCACGTGTCGAGCATCTTCCCGCCCAAGTGCAAGATCATTCCAAAGGACGAAGGCGTGAAGCTCATCGCCCCCGGAAGCATCGCGTTCTGCGTCATGGCCCGCCTCGCATCGAACGAGATGCGCCGGCTGATCGCGTCCTCGATCGGATGCGCCATCCCGGCCGACAAGAGCACGTACGGTTATTTGAGCGAGCACCACGCGTACGGGCAGACGGACGAGTTCGCGGGGGAGTTCGCCGAGGACATGGCCGCTTCGATGCTCGCGTCGACCCTGGGCCTGGAATTCGACGAGAGCGCGAACTGGGATGAAAAGGAACAGGTGTTCAAGATCTCGGGCGAGATCATCCGTACCTTCAACGTCACGCAATCGGCCGTTATCTCGGCGAAAGGCTGGACCACCGTCCTCTCGAGCGCCGTGTTCTTGTTCTAGAGAGCGCCACAATCACCCAACGATCCACCCGGAGCCAAAGGATGCCATACCGACAGCTGCTTCTCTCGATCGCCCTCACCGCACTGCTCTGTCTTCCTCAGAATTCGTTCGCGGCCCAGTCGGCCGATTCGACCGCGACCGCGTCTCCTTCGGACTCGGTCCAGTCCTCCTCCTCTTCGGCAGATTCAGCCCAGGCGCCCGCGACCGACTCGAAGGTCGCCAAACCGGAGGAGAAAGCCAAGGCCAAGCATGCCGTGAGCCCGAAGAAGGCGAAGAAAAGCAAAACGAAAGCCAAAGCCGCCTCGAGCGGGAAGGGAACGGAGAAGACCATGGAAGCTGGCGCCAAAACAGGAACCACGCCGGTGAAGCCGGAGGTGTTGCCAACGCACGTCCAGGTCCAGCACATCCTCATCGGATTCTCCGGCTCGGTTCCGGGCAAGAACATCTCCCGGACGAAGGATGAAGCCAAGACCCTCGCCTACCAGATCCTAGAGCGTGCGCGGAAGGGGGAGAATTTCGACGAGCTTGTGCGTCAGTACACGGATGACTCCCCTCCGGGGATCTATGGAATGAGCGGGATTGGAGTCGCGCCCCAGTCGGGGGAGTTCCCGCGCGACCGGATGGTGCCCGCGTTCGGAAACGTGGGCTTCTCGATCAGCCCGGGGAACATCGGGATCGCCGACTACGATCCACAGGCGAGCCCATTTGGCTGGCACATCATCAAGAGGGTGAAATAGGGCTCCCCGGCTCGACTCCGAGCGTGCGGAGAGCCAGCGGGGTCAGGTCGGTCAGGCTCCGCGGAACGATGAAGGCCGGGTCGGCGGCGTTCCAGGGCGGTCCCCACATCGCGAAGATCGCTGGGTTCATCGTGTGCGTGCGCACGGAGCCGTCCTCGAGATTGCCGTGATCGCTCACGACCAGGACGCATAGCCGATCCAAATCGACGCGGTCCAGGACAGTCTGGAGCGCGCGGTCCAGGTCGCGCAGGCACTGCATCGCCCGCGGGCGGTCCTGGGCGTGGCCGGCGCGGTCGGTCTCGAAGTATTCGAACAGGGAGAAGTCGTTCCGCATCGCCTCTTCCGCGATGATCGCGCCAGCCTCCTCCGGCGTCCTCTCCGGCAGCTCGTAGCCTCGTTCGCGCATCCGCCAATGGGTGAGATCGTGCGTCACCGCCCGTCCCTCGAGAAGATCCTCCCAGGAGCGAAACCGCGCGCCCGAGGCGAGCGTGGCGAGGGAGGTCGCTGAGAGGCGTCGCTGCGCGTGCGGCATCTCGAAGTACTCGGGGCGGAACGCGTTCAGGAAGGTCGCACTCAGGCCACGCTCGCGGACTTGTTTCAGGAGTGAGTGCTCGAAGAGGATCCGCCGCAGGGTCGGTCCCGGAAAACCGGAGATGTGGTGCCCCATCACCATCGGCGCGTTGACCCCGGTGAAGATCGAAGTCTGACCCGTCGCGCTCTGCGGCAGACCGGGCACGCCCATGGAAGCGTCGAGGCCCCAAGCGATCCGCGGAGGACCGACGCGGGCAAAGGGCGCGAGCGATTCCGTGAGCCGGAGCGTGGGAAACTCGCCCGTCGCGAGCGGGTTCCGTGCGGGATCGTCCGTCCCGACCCCGACCCCGTCGATGAAGAAGAGGAGAACGCGCCGCCGATCTATCGTCATGCCTGACGGGCGCGATTATAGCGGTTACCGCGGCGGGAAAAGAAACGGGAGCCGCGAACCGAGCGTAAGGTGGTGGCAGGCCGGCGACGCAGGATCATGAGCCTTCGCTCGTGCGACTCCCGAATTCGGTGATGTCGCAATCGACGTGCCACGAGGGTCTTCGCCGTACACTTCACGGCGCCGTATAACTGATTTGAGATAAATAAATTACGACTGGGCACCGCGCACGCTCGCGTGCAGTATGCGAAGGTACGCTCCACGAGGGCAGCATGCACCGGGAGGCGGTGCAGAATCGCGGCTGTGGCGGAACTTCCAGCGGGAAAAAGCCTTGACAGCTTTCGCCAGCGCCCTATATTCCCCAATCGCGCACCGCGAGGCGCTTATGTTCAATGCCACCTCCGCCTTAGGCGCTCCGCGACGCGCGCGATGGCGATTCCGCGCGGCAGATCCCACATCCGCCCGGCTGACGCCGAGAGGATTACCTCTTCAGGAGGGGTGATGACCAAGGCAGAGATCGTCGATGAGATTGCGGAGCGGACCGGCCTGACGAAGAAGGATGTGGCCGACACCGTCGATCAGTTCCTGGAAGCGGTTTCCAGGGCTCTCGCTGCGGGCAAGCATATCGAGATTCGCGGCTTCGGAACGTTCAAGGTCAAGGACCGGAAGTCCCGCCTTGCGCGAAATCCGCGAACCGGCGAGTCCGTTCCGGTGCCCCCTCGGCGCGTGCCGGTCTTCAAGGTGTCGAAAGAGCTGAAGGACATCGTCGCGCAGGTCTGAAACACCGCAAGCGGCTTCAACGAAACGGGACGCCCCGTACGAGGCGTCCCGTTCTTCTTTTCTGGTTTCTCCCGACGTCTACCGGCGGTCGCGGATGAGCAGGAGCCGCACCAGCTGCAGGACCGCGACCGCGGCCGCAGCCACGTAGGTCAGCGCCGCGGCATCGAGCACCTTTTTCGCGCCCCGCTGCTCATCCGGCGCGACGAGGCCGAGCCGGTTCAGCTGGACGAGCGCCCGCCTGCTCGCGTCGAATTCGACCGGAAGCGTGATCAGCTGGAAAATGACGCCGAACGTAAAGAGGAAAATCCCGATGTCGAGCAGCCCGACGCCGAAGACGGCAAGCCTGTTCGCAAAAATGACTCCTGCGATGATGAAGATCCACGCGAGGTTCGTTCCGATATTGGCGAGCGGAAAGATCCCGGTCCGTATCTGAAGCGGAACATAGCCGTGCGCGTGTTGGATCGCATGCCCGCATTCGTGCGCGGCCACGCTGATGGCCGCGACCGATGACTCTTCGTAATTCTGCGGGGAAAGCCGGACGGTCTTGTGAATCGGGTCGTAGTGATCGGAAAGAACGCCCTGCCCCGGTTCCACCGCAACGTCGGGAATGCCGTTCGCCGTGAGGATGGCCTGGGCGATCTCGCGGCCGGTGCGCCCGCTCGCCGACCGCACCTGGCTGAACTTGGCGTACGTGGATTGGACCTTGGCTTGAGCGTAGGCCGCCAGGATAATGGCCGGGACCAACAAGATCATCGTCGGATCCCAGAACGGCAGAAACATCGATTTCCTCCTCGTCTCTCGGTTTTGAGGCGGCTCCCCGCTCCCCTATACTGCTTCAACTTGGGAAAGTTTCGGCAAAGCCACCCGGATTGAGACTACCACCGGGCACCTCTCGATTCAAGGAATCGGGGACGATCTGACAACGAGTTACGTCGATCTGCGAAGCGACACGGTCACCCGCCCCACCCCTTCCATGCGGCGCGCGATGGCGGAGGCGGAAGTGGGGGACGATGTGTTCGGCGAGGACCCTACCGTAAGCCTTCTGGAGGAGGAAACGGCGGGGCTCCTCGGCAAGGAAGCGGCGCTTCTCGTCCCCAGCGGCTGTATGGGGAACGAGATCGCGGTGGCCGTGCACACCCGCGCAGGGGACTCGATTCTCCTCGATCGGTACTGCCACATCGTGCAGGTTGAAGCGAGGGCGGTAACGGAGCTGCTCGGGCGCCGGTTTCTCCTGCGCGACGGGGACCGTGGTCGATTGCGTCCGGAAGAGGTGGACGCGGCGGCCTCGAACGGGGAGCCGAGCGCAGCCCGGCTCGGGCTCGTGGAGGTCGAGAACACCCACAACTGGGCTTCCGGGGCGATCTACCCCTTGGAGAGGCTGGAGGCGGTCTCTCGCGCTGCACGCGCGCGCTCCCTGCCGGTCCACATGGACGGCGCGCGGCTCTGGAACGCGAGCGCCGCGACAGGAATCTCCCTCGCGAGCTACGCCGCGTGCGCGGACAGCGTGATGGTCTGCTACTCGAAGGGCCTCGGGGCGCCCGTGGGATCGGCGATCGCCGGCACGAAGGCCTTCATCCAGGAGGCTCGCGGCGCGCGGAAGATGCTCGGGGGCGCGATGCGCCAGGCGGGAATCATCGCGGCCGGAGCCGTCCACGCGCTCCGGCACCACGTCGCGCGGCTCGCCTCCGATCATGCGAGGGCGAAGCGGCTCGCCGAGTCGTTTGCGGAGACCGAGGGGCTCACGATCGACCCGGACGAGATCGAGACGAACATCGTCATCGTGGGAGCGACCACGCGTCCCGAGAAGCTTCAGGAGTTCGTCCGCGCGGTCGCCTCCGCGGGAGTCCTCGTCGCCCCATTCGGCGGACCGGGGCGGTTCCGCGCCGTGACCCACCTCGATGTGGACGACGAGGGGATCGAACGGGCGATCGGGGCGGTTCGGGACGCGGCCCGCTCGGTGCTGGCCCGTTGACCGATCCGTCCGAGCCTCTGCCCGGGACGCTTTACCTGGTCGGCACCCCCATCGGAAACGTGGAGGATCTCTCGCCGCGCGCCCGGCGGATCCTGGGTGCCGTCGATCTCATCGCCGCCGAAGACACACGCCACACGCAAGGCCTCCTCGCGCGCTTCGCCATCCGGAGGCCGCTCGTGTCCTACCATGACCACAACAAGGAGCGCCGCACGCCCGAGCTGGTCGAGAAGCTCAAGTCCGGGCTCGCGGTTGCGATCGTTTCGGACGCGGGCTCGCCGGGGATCTCCGATCCGGCGTTTACGCTCGTCCGGGCCGCGGTGGCCGCCGGGATCCCGCTCGTTCCGATCCCGGGGCCCTCGAGCGCCCTTTGCGCGCTCGAGGTATCGGGCCTCCCGACCGACCGGTTCTCATTCGAAGGGTTTCTGCCGCGGCGATCCTCCCGCCGGCGGGCCCGCATCGAGGAGTTGCGCGCGGACCCCCGGACCCTCATCTTCTTCGAGTCGCCCCACAGGCTCCGGGCGTGCCTGCGCGATCTCGCGGAGTCGCTCGGGGAGCGCCCCGCGTCGATTTCGCGCGAGCTGACGAAGAAGTTCGAGGAGACCCGGCGCGGGACGCTTCCGTCTCTGCTCGAGTGGGTGGAGTCGGAGCCTCCGCGGGGGGAGTTCGTGGTGGTGGTGGGAGGCGCGCCACAGGCGGACGCCGCCATGTCGCGCGAAGGGGCGTCGGAGAAAGAAGGGGAGGAAGAGGCGTGAACGGGAATTGGAAAGAGCAGGCACGGGGGTTCTTGCGGCCCATGGGCCGCTATCTCGCCGCGCGGGGGGTCATGCCCGACCACCTGACCATCGCGGGAGTGTGCCTGTCGCTCCTCGCCGCCCTTCTCCTGGGCCGCGGCTCCTTTTTCGCCGCGGGGCTCATCCTCCCGCTCGCGGGATTGTGCGACATCCTCGACGGCGACGTGGCGCGCGAGCGTGGAATGGTGAACGCGTTCGGCGCGTTCCTCGACTCCACGCTCGACCGGCTGAGCGAGGGGGCGCTGTACGTCGGGCTCGCCTATTTCTATTTCACCCGCAGCCAGAGCTCGACGGTCTGGATGCGCGGGATGTTCGAAGGAAGCGCCGAGTGGGGGGATGCAGACGGCGCGACCCTCGGCATTCTGGCGCTCTCGACCTTGATTCTCTCGTTCCTGGTTTCCTATACCCGGGCCCGCGCGGAGGGCCTCGGGATGGAATGCAAGGTCGGCATCATGGAGCGTCCCGAGAGGGTGCTCACCCTGGGCGCGGGCGCGCTCCTGGGGCACCGTTTCATGCCCGGAGTGCTGGGAATCTTGTTCATTTTGACCCTCGTCACGGTCCTTCAGCGCGTGTATCATGTCCGGAAGCTAACTCAGACGAACTCCGCGTAACGCCCGGGCGCGCCTTAAGCGGGGTGCCGGGACCCGCGCCTGCGACCGCCATTTCGAGCTAAATCCGTAGACGGAGGAAGGGATTCCAATGGGCAAGGTTCGCGTCGGCATCATTGGCGTCGGAAACTGCGCGTCATCATTCGTCCAGGGTGTCCATTACTACCGGAACGCCAAGGACAACGACTTCATCCCCGGGCTCATGCACGTGAACCTGGGCGGCTATCACGTGCGCGACATCGAGTTCAGCGCCGCGATCGACATCGATCGGAACAAGGTCGGAAAGGACCTCTCCGAAGCGGTCTTCACCTGGCCCAACAACACGTACAAATTCTCCGACGTGCCGCGCCTCGGCGTGCCGGTGGCTCGCGGCATGACGCACGACGGTCTCGGCCAATACCTCTCCAAGATCATCCAGAAGGCGCCCGGCTCGACCGCGGACATCGTCCGACTTCTGCGCGATACGAAGACCGATGTGGTCATCAACTACCTACCGGTGGGGAGCGAAGAGGCCACGAAGTGGTACGTAGAGCAGGTCCTGGAAGCGGGCTGCGCCTTCGTGAACGCAATCCCGGTATTCATCGCCCGGGAGAAGTACTGGCAGCGGCGGTTCGAGCAGAAGAAGCTCCCCGTGATCGGCGACGACATCAAGTCGCAGGTCGGCGCGACGATCATCCACCGCGTGCTGGCACGGCTTTTCCGGGAACGTGGCGTTCGTCTCGAGCGGACGAGCCAGCTCAACGTCGGCGGCAACACCGATTTCTTGAACATGCTCGAGCGCTCGCGCCTCGAATCGAAGAAGATCTCGAAGACGAACGCGGTTACCTCGATGCTCGACTACGATCTGGGTGAGAAGAACGTGCACATCGGGCCGAGCGACTACGTCGAATGGCTGGATGACCGCAAGTGGGCGTACATCCGTCTCGAGGGGCGCACATTCGGCGATGTTCCTCTCAATGTCGAGCTGAAGCTCGAGGTCTGGGACTCGCCCAACTCGGCGGGCGTCATCATCGACGCGGTCCGGTGCGCGAAGCTCGCGCTCGACAACGGGCTCTCGGGGGCGCTCATCGAGCCCTCCGCGTATTTCAAGAAATCGCCCCCGGTGCAATATCCCGACGACCAGGCGCGCCGCATGGTCGAAGAGTTCATCCAGAAATACGGCCACAAGAAGAAACCGGCCGTCAGGGCCGCAGACGCCGAGCGCGGCAGGCGCGTGGTACCCAGGAGCGGCTTGAAGCGCGCCGCCCGAAAGAGCTCGTAGTCCGGGACGGCCGGACCGTGGGGGGGCTCCTCATCACCCTGGAGGGGATCGAGGGATCCGGCAAGAGCACCCAGGCCGCCCGGTTACGCGATTCGCTCGCCGAAGCCCGAATTCCTGTATGCTTAACGCGTGAGCCTGGGGGCTCTCCCCTTGCGGAGCGGATCAGGGACCTGATCCTGCATGACGGGGGCGAGCCTCTCGCGCCGGCCTCAGAATTGCTTCTGTTTCTGGCGGCGAGGGCCCAGCACGTCGTGCGGACGATCCGGCCGGCCTTGGACCGCGGCGAAGTCGTTGTCTGCGACCGGTTCATCGACGCGACGGTGGCCTATCAGGGCGGCGGCCGGACGATTCCCGAGGCCTTTTTGACCTCGCTCAACGAGTGGGCGACGGGGGGTCTCAGGCCGGCGCGGACCTACTTGATCGACGTCCCGATCGAGTTGGGGCTTGAGAGGGCGAAGCAGCGTACGGATGTGCCGCCGGACCGGTTCGAGTCCGAGAGCCGGGCCTTCTTCGAGGCCGTCCGCACGCGATATTTGGAGATCGCGCGACGTGAGCCGGAACGGATTGTGGTGCTGCGGGGTACGGATCCGGAAGAGACTCTCGCGCATCAAATCAGGGATGACGTGCACCGGATCTTGAGCGGCCGAACTCCCAACGCACAGAGGGAACAATGAATCGAAGGCAAATCATCGCGGTATGTGTCCTCGTCGTCGCGTTGATCGCGGGCACGTGGGCGGTCGCCCGAGTTCAGGAATCGAACGACAACACCTATTCCAATATCGAGCGCTTCATCCAGGTTCTGACGAAGGTTCGGGACAATTACGTCGAGCCGGTAAGCAGCGACAAGCTCATGGACGCGGCGATCCGGGGAATGCTCCGGACGCTCGATCCCTACTCGCAGTACCTCGACAAGGAGGAGGCCGAGCGCCTCGAAACCACCACCCACGGCGCCTTCGGCGGAATCGGCATCTCGATCGGCATGCGCGACCGCTGGGTGACCGTGATCGCCCCGATCGAGGGCACCCCGGCTTGGAAGGCGGGCATCCTGGGCGGTGACCGCATCGCCAAGATCGATGACGTCTCCACCGAGGGCCTCTCCCTCGATGATGCAATGAAGAAAATGCGCGGCGAAAGGGGAACGCACGTCAAGCTGACCATCCTCCGCGAAGGGCGTGACAAGGTCATCGACTTCGACATCGTGCGCGACATCATCCAGATCAAGAGCGTCCCCTACTCGGGCATGCTCTCGAACGGTGTGGGCTACGTCCGGCTCTCGAACTTCTCCGAGAGGAGCCGCCAGGAGATGGACGCCGCCTTCGACAAGCTCGAGAAGCTGCATCCGCGCGGCGTGATCATCGACCTGCGCTTCAATCCCGGCGGGCTCCTGTCGCAGGCTGTGGAGGTGGCCGAGGAGTTCACGCCTCGCGGCAAGAAGATCGTCTACACGCGCGGGCGCGACACGTCCCAGAACCGAGACTTCATCTCGACCGCGGATCAGATCCATAACCAGTACCCGATCGTGATCCTTGTAAATCAATGGACGGCCTCCGCTTCGGAGATCGTGTCGGGCGCTTTGCAAGACTTGGATCTGGGCCTCGTCGTCGGGAGGACCACGTTCGGCAAGGGGCTCGTCCAGACCGTGATCCCACTCACGCGGAGCGTCAAGGGTCCGAAGCTCAAGCTCACGACGGCGAAGTACTACACCCCGAGCGGCCGCTGCATCCAGAAGGACGAGCAGCTCAAGGATGGGGCGCTGGCGGATGACGAGGATTTCGGCGACACCGACAAGCCCGACAAGGCGGACACGGGCGACCCGAAAAAGCCCAAGCCCGAGTACCGCACCGAAATGGGGCGGGTCGTCTTCGGCGGGGGCGGCATCAACCCCGACGTGGAGCTCACGGACTCGAGGCTCCCGCGCGTGATGGAGGACCTGGAGGCGAAGCAGGTCTTCTTCAAGTACGCCGTCAAGTACGCGGCGAAGCACAAGGAACCTCCGGCCAACTATGCGCTCACTCCCGCGATCCGCGACGAGTTCGCCCAGCTCTTGAAGGACGAGAAGGTGGAGACCAACCCGGACTCGCTCGCCGCCGCGAAGCGGTTGGTCGACAGCGGAATCCGGCGTGAGCTGGGCCGCCGTTACGGAGGCGAGGAAGAGGCCTACCGGATCGCGCTCGAAGACGACGAGCAAGTCAAGTCGGCCGCGGCCCTGTTCGACAAGGCTCCGACACTGCCCAAGCTCCTGGCGCTCGCGTCGGAGCTGAACAGGGGCAAGCAGACGACCCAAACGCCCTTGAATACCAAACCGGTCCGCTAGGAGCGATGCGTGCAGGATCGGTCCAGATCCCGGGCAAGGTCCTCCTCTCCCCGCTCTGCGGGGTAACGGACTCTCCGTTCCGATCGATTGCGCGGCGCCACGGCGCCGCGATGGTCTTCTGTGAGATGACCTCGTCGGACGGTCTCGTCCGGCGAAACCCCAAGACCTTCGAGCTGCTCGAGTACCGCGCCGAGGAGCGCCCGATCGGCGCCCAGCTCTGCGGGGCCGATCCCCAGGTCATGGCCGAGGCCGCCCGGATGTGCGAGGGAATGGGCTTCGACACCCTCGACCTGAACTACGGATGCCCTGTCCGCAAGGTCATCGCGCGCGAGGCAGGTGCGGCGATGCTCACAGACCTGGACCGGTTGGAGCGCGTGACGACCGCGGTCGTGAACGCCGTCTCGCTTCCGGTCACCGCGAAGATCCGGATCGGCTGGGACCGCGAATCGACCAATGCCCCCGAGGTCGCTAGAGCGCTCGAGCGCTCGGGGGTCCAGTGGGTCACCGTGCACGCGCGCGCCCGCTCCGAAAAATTCACCGGTGAGGCGCACTGGGAGGTGATCGCGGCGGTGAAGCAGAGCACCACCTTGCCGGTCATCGGGAACGGCGACGTGAAGACCCCCGAGGACGCGCTCCGCATGATTCAGGAGACCGGATGCGACGGGGTCATGGTGGGGCGAGGCTCGTTCGGGAATCCGTGGCTCTTCGAGCGCGCCCATAAGCTGTTGAACGGCGAGGATCCCGGTCCCGACGCCACCCCGCGCACGCGGATCTCCACGGCGATCGCCCATCTTCATGACCTCGCCGCGAAAAAAGGGGATTACGCCGCGATCCTCATGCGAAAACACGTTGCCTGGTACGTGCGCGGTCTCTACGACAACTCGTCCCTCTGCCGGGAAGTGAATCATTGCGGCACGCCGGCCGAGGTCGAGACGCTCCTCAACCGGTATTTGGAGAAGCTCGAGAGCGCCCCCGTGGCCGGCGACGCCGA
>Ga0075423_10003393_pt1 | contig 14671 bp, 12 predicted proteins | sample SoiMethybrSBSTD2_FD_80114 | JGI IMG/M metagenome (GOLD analysis project Ga0075423, IMG submission 80114) | Bulk soil microbial communities from a Populus tree surrounding site in Tennessee, USA - Soil MetaG P. TD hybrid SBSTD2 | ecosystem: Environmental > Terrestrial > Soil > Tree plantation...
GGCCGTATCGACGCGGCCACCGGGGCCGTGACGACCACCCCGACCACAGACGGCTCCACCACAGTGGCCCCGCGCAGCGTGACCGTCGCCTCCGATGGGCAGGTCTGGTTCACCGCCCGGTTCACGCCCCAGGCGGTCGGGCGCCTGAGCCCGTCCAGCAACTCGGTGACGCTGTTTCCCGTGACCAACACCGGGCCCTCGGGCATTGCCGCCTCACCCGATGGCACCGTGTGGTTCACGCAGGAGACCAAAGGCAACGCCGCCAGGATCACCAACGACGGCGCCATCACCGAGGGCAAGGCGGTCAGGGGCAGCGGCCCATTCGGAATCACCGTCGCCCCCGACGGCAACCCCTGGTACACGATGATGGCGGCGAACAAGATCGCGACGCTGCAGTTGCGTTAGCGAACCGTTCTGAGTGGCTGTCCGGACTCGGCGCAAAACGAGAGCCCCGCTGGCGCGGGGCTCTCGTTAGAGGCGTGCTGGCTCCGATTTGTTCAGGCGCGACGGCGGGAGTAGTGTCGGCGAGCTCCTGTCGACCCCGAAAGGAGACTTCATGGGTGACGGCTCAACAACTGGGACCATCGTTCTCGTACACGGCGGTTTCGTAGACGGCTCCGGCTGGCAGGGTGTCTATGACCATCTCAAGAAGGACGGCCACAACGTCAGTGTCGTCCAAAATCCGACGCTCTCGCTCGATGACGACGTTGCCGTGACCAAGCGGGCGATCGACGCGGCGAGCGAGCCGGTCATTCTCGTCGGCCATTCCTATGGCGGAGCCGTCGTCACCGAGGCGGGCACGCATCCTAAGGTTGCGGCGGTCGTCTACATCGCGGGCTTTGTGCCAGACGGGGGCGAGTCGGTCAACACCCTTATCGCAGGGTTCCCAACGGACGGGCCCCAGCCGCCGATCCTCCCGCCCCAGGAGGGGTTTCTCTTCCTCGACCGCGAGAAGTTCCATGCGTCGTTCGCGGGTGACCTAACCGCCGAGCAGGCAGCGTTCATGGCCGACTCACAGGTCCCGTGGGGCGTGAACGCCCTTGGCGGCCAAGTCAGCGAGCCCGCCTGGCGCAGCAAGCCGACGTGGTACCTCGTCACGACCGAAGACCGGATGATCCCACCTCAGGCCCAACGCACGATGTCAGCCCGGGCCGGGTCGACCGTGACCGAGACCGCGGGAAGCCACGCGATCTACGTCTCGCAGCCCGCAGCCGTGGCCGAACTCATCCAGACTGCGGTCACCGCAACGAGTTCGGCTCCTATCACCACCTAGCGATCGATCGGACTGTGTCGGCGGTGAGGTGCGCGGACGGCCATCGTGGAAGCGCCTCAGAGCCGGATCAGGTTGAGGCCGGCGAGCGGATGATGAATCTGCTGCATCGCGCCGCCTGTCGCCAGGTCGCCGAGGTCGATCGGGGCGAATCCTGCCTGCTCGAACAGCGCGACGACGCCCGCCTTCGCCTCGGCGTCGTCGCCGGATATGAAGATCACGCGCCGGCCGCCGGCCTCTTGCGGGTCTGAGCCGAGCACTTCGGCGCCGAGCGTGTTCGCGGCCTTTACGACGCGCGCGCCGGCGGCAAGATCGGCGACCAGCTCGCTCGACGTTTTCCCTCTCAGGTCGTCGGCAGCCCAGTCGTTGGTCGCGTCGATGACCGTCTGCCCGTCCCAGCCGATGCCTTGCACGGCGTGGGGGACGCGATCCCAGGGTACGGCGATGACGACGATGCCGGCCGCCGATGCCTGCTTCACCGTTCCTGCCGATACGCCATCGCCGAGCTTCGAGACGACGGACGTCAGCGAATCCGGACCGCGGCTGTTGGCGATCACGACGCGGCGGCCGGCACGCAGCGCGGTCCGCGCCATCGCCTGCCCGAGCCGCCCAGCGCCGATGATTCCCACCGAGTCGGTCACGGTTGCCCGTCGTATTCGGACGCGAACAGGTAGCTCACGGCGAGGCTTCGGTACGGTCGCCAGCGATCCGACACCTGAGCCACTTCGTCCTCGGTCGGAAGATGGTCGAAGCCGTACGCTCGTTGCATCGCGCGCCGTAGCGCGAGGTCGCCCGAGAGAAAGACGTCAGGCCGATCGAGCGCCACGAGCAAGAACCCACGCGCGGTCCACAGCCCGATTCCCGGCACCTCGGTCAGGGTTGCCTCGACCTCGTCGTCGGTCATGCGCGAGAGCGCCTCGTCACTCAGGCGTCCGTCGACGAACCGCTCCGCGAGCGCATGCAACGTCCGGCCCTTTCGAGCCGAGAAGCCGCTTTCGCGCAGCACCTGCGGATCGGCGGCGAGCAGCGCGGCCGGCGAGGGCATGTGCCCTCCGAATCGCTCCTGGAGGTGCGAGATGATCGCTCGGGTCGAGGCGACCGATAGTTGTTGGCCGGCGACCTGGAAAACGAGCGTGCCGAAAGCATCGAGGGGAGGAAGCGCGTCCATCCAGGCCCTCGGGCGGAAACCAGGCCGCGCGTCGATCAGCTTGGCGAGGACCGGGTCCGCCTTCCGAAGGAACTGGCGGGCCTTACGATTGGCGACCGGGGCCTTCACTCGCTCCAATGTTGCTCCTTCGCCCATGGTCAGGGGTGGACGTAAGTCCCGTGGCCGAGGTCGAGGCGGATCGACTGCATCACCTGGAACGTCGTGCTCTCGGTGAATACGTCGGCGGCCGCTAGCACACCGGTGTATTTCTCGATCACAGGCGCGGCTGCAGTCACGGTGACCTCGTCGAGGTAGCCCTTGAGTGCCGCCCAAGCGTTCTCGCCGTACTTCTGGAAGTAAGGCGTCGCATCGACGCTGTCGATCGCCTTCCGTGAGTTGTCGGCGATGTTCTCCATGTACTGCTGATGCAACCTCAGGTCGTCGCGGGTGCCGAGCCGGCCGTTGTGACCGCCGATGAAGTGCTTCCACGAGTAGGCGAGCGCGTTCGCCGGCGCCTCGATGTAGCCAGGGATGTCGTCGGTCAGGTTCGACAGGTAGATCGGCGCCCAGCCCGGATTGACGATGTCGACCAGCATGAGCGCGTCGTGCTCAGGGAGATGGATGAAGATGTTGTCGGGCGAGTGGTTGGAGCCATGCCAGGCCAGGTCGATGCGCTCGCCGCCGATGTCGAGCGTGCGGTGGTCTTGGAAGGTCTCCTCTGGGGCGGGCCTCGCCGGATCATCGTCCCGTAGCAGGAGGCGACGTGTCTCCTCGTGCCCGATGCGCACGATGTTCTTGTCGAACAACGAGGACGCGCCGGCGTGGTCTGCGTGGTGGTGTGAGTAAACGAGGTGGGTGACCTTGTTGCTCGCGCCGTTGGTCGCGGCGATCTCGTCCACGGCCCGCTGCAGGTTGTGACCGATCGTCGGGGGAGCGTCGAGCAGCACGACCCCATCGGGGGTGATCAGGAAGGCGGACTGGTAGGTGCCGTCGGTGACCCAGTAGAGGTTTCGCTCGACGCACCCGACGTAGTACCCCAGCTCGTTGAGCGCAGGGCCGAGCGCCGGTCGAGGGACCGGCGCGTAATCCGGCAGCGCTTCAGGGCTGCTCGCGACCGAGTTGGCGGATGTCTCGGCTGTCACGCTTGCCTTGCTCATTCAACCGACTGTCGCTTGGCGGTAGCTCCCGTGGCGGAACTCCTCTACGAGATTCGGATGCGAGGGAGACCAACCGAGCTCAGCTCGAGCCCTTGTTGTGGCGGCGCCCTGATCGAGCAGCAGCACTTCGGCGAAGTAGTCGCCCAGGCGCGCCCGAGCCTCATCGTCGGAGCCGGGGACCGCTCCTGGAGCGCCGACTGCCTCGGCGGCCGCCTCGGTGAGTTCGGCGACGGTCGGGTTTGCACCGTCATCGATCACGTAGCGGCCACGAGCCGAGTCGTCCTCCAATACGAGCCGGAAGGCGTTTGCGAGATCCGCAACGTGAGCTGTCGACCAGTGCTGACTCCCCGTGCCGAGCATGATCAAGTTGCCGGCGTCGTCCCGCGGTGAACCGAGAGGGAGCTGAGCGACACCTCCCCCGCCGTCACCGTAGGCGACACCGGGGTCGATCACCGCTGCTCGCATTCCATGCGCACCGAGCGCTCGGCGTTGGATCGCTTCCTTCCACGCCACCAGTGGAGGCGCGTTGAACGGAGAGTCCTCGGTGATGGAGGAGTTATCCCCGTAGACCCACAGACCGCCGATCTGAATGTAGGTCTTGCCGGTGCCGGCGAATGCCTCGATCGCAGCATCAGCCACGGCGGAGTCGAGGTCGGAGCTGGTGGCGTCACCAGGACTGGCCGTGTGGATCGCCGCGTCGGCGTTGTTCAGCAGGTTCACCACCGCCGGCCGATCGTAGAGGTCGACAACGGCCAATGTGACGCCCCGGGCTGCGGCAGTCCCGGCGCCGCCATCGTCCCGAACGAGCGCTGTCACCTCATGGCCGTGTTCGCGCAATTCCGTGAGTACATGGGATCCAATGAATCCCGTCGCGCCTGTAAGTGCCACGTTCATCGTCGAAGAGCCTCCTCGTTCACGCTTGTTCCAACTGCCAGCAGTGTGGCGCCGGCAAGCGGGTGATCGCATCAGGGAATTCCGTAGTCCGCGACGCGCGACCCGACTGTCATGCTGCTCGGAGCAGGATGAGCGGCGCATCGTCACGAGCCGGTGATGTCAACAGCGCGACCGAAGGGGATTTGCTCGGCCGGCAACGGGAGCGCGACGTGCTCGAACGTCTGCTCGATGCCGCGCGCGGCGGGCGCGGCGGCGTCCTGGTGGTGCATGGAGAGCCGGGCGTCGGCAAGACCGCGTTGCTGGAGTACGCGGTCGACGCCGGGCGGGAGTTTCGGGTTGCCCGAGCGGTCGGAGTCGAAGGGGAAATGGAGCTCGCGTTCGCGGCGCTCCACCAGCTGTGCTCGCCGAGCCTCGCCCTCATAGAGCGCCTGCCGGATCCCCAGCGCGACGCTGCGGAAGTAGCGCTCGGGCTGCGCGCCGGGACGCCTCCGAATCCGTTCCTCGTCGGGCTGGCGGTCCTCAGCCTGTTGTCGGAGGCTGCCGAGGAGCAGCCGCTCCTCTGTGTGGTTGACGACGCGCAGTGGCTCGACCGTGCATCTGCGCGCGTGCTTGCGTTCGTGGCCCGCCGCCTCCTGGCTGAAAAGATCGCGATGGTCTTCGCGGCGCGGGAACCGATTCCGGCGCTCGCGGGTTTCGCGGAAGTCCACGTCGAGCCTCTCGGCCGTCGGGATGCGCGGGCGCTGCTCGATAGGGGCCTGCCGGCCCGGCTGGATGAGCGCGTTTTGGAGCGGATCGTGGTCGAGACGCGCGGGAATCCGCTTGCTCTGTTGGAGTTGCCGCGTGGGTTGACTCCCGCGCAGCTCGCGGGCGGCTTCGGGCTGCCCGCGGCGCTGCCACTCTCCGCCGGGATCGAGCAGAGCTTTGCGCGGCGGCTCGCACGGCTGCCACGTGACGCGCGGCGTCTGCTACTCGTGGCCGCGGCCGATCCGACCGGCGACGCGCCGCTCGAGTGGCGCGCGGCCGAGACGCTGGGGATCGCGGCCGCGGCCGCGCGCACACTCGAGTCGGACGGCCTCCTGGCGTTCGATGGGGGTGTGGTGTTCCGACATCCACTCGTTCGGTCGGCGGTGTATCGGGCGGCGGCATCCGAGGAGCGGAGCGAGGTCCACCGCGCCCTCGCCGAGGCGACCGATCCGGCCGTCGATCCTGACCGGCGCGCGTGGCATCGAGCGCAGGCCGCATCGCGCCCCGACGAGGACGTCGCCGCCGAACTCGAGCTCTCCGCAGCGCGCGCGCAGGCGCGCGGAGGCTTCTCGGCCGCCGCGGCCTTCCTCGACCGCTCCTCCGTCTTGACCCTCGACCCCGCCAAGCGCGCCGCGCGCGCACTCGCCGCGGCCGAGGCGAAGCAACAGGCCGGCGCCCTCGACGACGCGCTTGCGCTCGTTTCGAGCGCGGAGGCGGGCCCCCTCGGCGAAGCGCAGCGAGCGCAAGTGGATGTCATACGGGCCCGCGTCTCCTTCGCCGCGGATCGTGGCAGCGAGGCGCCGCCCCTATTGCTTACAGCGGCAAAGCGCCTGGAGCCGCTCGACGGCGCCGCCGCGCGTGAGATCTACCTCGATGCGCTGACGGCCGCGCTCTTCGCCGGTCGACTCGGAGGTGATGTCGATACTCGGAGAGTGGCGGCCGCGGCGCGCGGCGCGCCGCCGCCGGTGCCTCCCGCGCAGGCGGCGGATCTGCTCCTCGAGGGATTGGCGGTCCTGATCACCGACGGGGCGGCGGCAGGTACACCGGTCCTGCGCAAGGCGCTGAGCGCCTTCGGCAACGACGAGATTGGGACGGAGGAAGGACTCCGCTGGCTGTGGCTCGCGGGTCGTGCTGCGGGCTACATCTGGGATTACGAGAACTGGGACGCGCTCACGGAGAGGCAGGTCCGCCTCGGGCGCGACTCCGGTGCTCTAACCGTCCTACCGCTCACCCTGAGCACCCGAGCGGGAGTCGAGCTATACGGAGGCAACCTCGCCGACGCGCGCTCGCTCATCGCGGAGGCGGATGCGATCACCGATGCAACCGACGGTCGCAACGTCCCGTATGCGCCGCTCGCCCTCGTCGCGTTCCGCGGCCGCGAGCCCGATGCCTCACGGCTGATCCAGACCAGCGCCGAGGACTTCCTTGCACGGGGGGAGGGAATGGGGCTCACGCTCGCGCAGTGGGCGACTGCGTATCTGCACAACGGGCTCGCCCGCTATGACGTCGCGCTCGCTGCCGCGGAGCAGGCCGCCGAGGATCCCAACGAACTGTGGTTCTCGCCGTGGACGATGGTCGAGCTGATCGAGGCCGCGAAACGGAGCGACGAGAGCGATCGCGCGGCAAGCGCCCTTGAGGTGCTGCGCGAAACGACCGCGGCGAGCGGAACACCCTGGGCGCAGGGCGTTGAGGCGCGTTCGCGGGCTCTGCTCGCGGAAGGAGAAGCCGCGGAGGCGCTGTACCGCGAGGCGATCGAGCATCTCGGGCCGACGCGCCTCCGCGTCGACCTCGCGCGCACGCGTCTGCTGTACGGCGAGTGGCTGAGACGCGAACGGCGACGGATCGACGCGCGCACCGAGCTAAGGACGGCGCACGAGCAATTCTCCGAGTTCGGGATGGAGGGGTTTGCCGAACGCGCCCGAGTCGAGCTCGAGGCGACAGGGGAACGCGCCCGCAAGCGGACCGTGGACACGCGCGGCGACCTCACGCCGCAGGAAGCCCAGATCTCCCGACTCGCGGCCCAAGGACACACCAACCGGGAAATCGCCGCTCAACTGTTCATTAGCCCGAACACGGTCGAGTACCACCTTCGCAAGGTGTTCCGCAAGCTCGGCGTCAAGTCACGCACGCAGCTCGCCAACCGCCTGCGAGGCTAGGAATCACCAGACGACAGCGTCGGAGAGCTCGCGTCAGCGCTCGCCGCGGGATAATAGAATGACATGTCACGTAAACGCCGCAGACCAGATTCCGCGTTCAGAACGCTGACGCCTGACCAGCAGCGAGCGTGGCTCGCCTACATGAGGGTGCAGCTGCGCCTGACCTATGAGATGAACCGCCAACTGCAGGCCGACAGCAACCTCTCCCTGCCCGACTATGACGTTCTCAACGCCTTGCGGTACGCATCGGGCGGCCAGATGCGGATCACGGCACTGGCCGCCCGGATCGGCTGGGAGCGAAGCAGGGTCTCGCACCACGTCCGGCGTCTCCAGAATCGTGGGCTCGTGGAACTCCGTCCAGCACCGGCCGACCGTCGGTCGACCGAGATAACGCTCACCGATCAGGGCTGGGACGAGATCACCCGTGCGTCCGGTGGGCACATCGACCTCGTGCGACGGTTGTTCTTCGAGGGCTTGCCGGACAAGTTGCTCGAGCCGCTCACGGCCGGGCTCGAGAGCGTCTACGACAACATCATCGACCGCGGAACCCTTCCAGCTCCTGTGGACGAGGCTCTTCGTCAGCCGGCGTGAGCGACCACCTCGGTCTGGGCAACCAGGTATTCGATGGCGTGACCGGCCATTGAGAGGTGCTTCATGACGGGCGGATAGACTCGGTTGCGCTCTTCGCTTGTGAAGTCGGGCGTCCATTCTCGACCTGTTGCCTCAACGCTTCCACGGACGTCCTCCCAGGAATTTGTCGAGGCTCGATCGATTGGCGTCACATCTGGGATGACGTCGGCGAGGCCCTTGATCACGGGTCCTTGAGCACGCCCACGGCGTCAGGATGACCGGAACGCCGAGCGAATTTGCGCTGGATGCGAGGCCCGCGGTTGTTGACGAGCAGCCCGCCGTCGATTGATTTGACCGAGAGCGCTACTCACGGCTGGTGGTCGATGAGGATGAGGACCGAATTGTCGATTGTGATTCGTTGGGGTTGTCGGCCATTCTCTCGGTGACTCCTTCCTGGTTATGTGTGGAAGTGCTTCGTTCGGCCCACGAGCTTGATCGCGGATGAGGCGATGCCGAGGCTGACGGCGATCGCGAAGCCGAGGATCGTGACCTTCGGGCTGACGTGGCGTGCCAGTGTTATCCCGGCGCCGACTACCGGCAGCGACAGACCACGTACGACGACAGGAAGACTCCTGTCAGCGATTCGGCGATTCGATCGGGCGCCGCGATGTTCATGACCGTCCCGATCGCGCCCCTGAAGATCGCGCCTCCGCCCGCGCCGATCAGCGCGCCGCCGCCCATGAACAGGGACAGGGTCGGCGGTTGCAGCCATACCGCCATGACCGCGAGCCCGAGTCCGATGATCATCGCGCCCATGCCGGCCTCGAACTCACGCGTCACCGGCCAGGTTGCCGTCAGGATCTGGCCGCGACGCCCGCTCCGAACATCAAGCCCACGACCGCTCCTGCGAGCGCGTGAGACGGCTGGTGCAGCGTTCCGGAAAGGAACAGCTCGGCGAGCCCGGTGAAGAGGCCGATCGCGCAAATGCAGGAAGGCGCTGAGAGCCGCGGCAAAGAACCGGCTCTTTTCGTCCTGTGGCACCGACAGTCGTTGTGCGCGGTAATGGGGGCGTGGTGCCGGCCCTTCTCGGGTCTCTGGGGCGAGGGCGACGCCGATCGCCGCGAGTAAAAGGGCGGCCAGGAAGACGAGATACACGACTGTGAGGGGTTGCGGGGCCCACTGCGCAAGGACCCTGCTGCGAGCGCGCCGATTCCTAGCCCGCCGACCTTGACCGCCGACGCGGTCAGCTGTGTCTTTCTTGGCGTCGCTTTTTCGCTCGACCGACCGCGTCCAGTTCCGCGAGGTAGGCCGTTGCCGTCGTCGGGACGATCCCGATCGAGATTCCGTTGATCAGCCGCGCTACGAGGAGGCCCGAGAGGCTTTTCGACGCCAGGAAGACGATCGCGCTGACAATCGCGATACCGAGCGCCGGCAGGAGGAGGTGCCGGCGGCCGTACCAGTCGGAGAGATGACCGGCGAGGAGCAATGCGCCGATGACGCCGATCGCGTAGACCGCGTGGACGACGGTGACCATGAAGAGCGAGAAGTGGTCACGAGCCTGATAGAGGCCGTAGAGCGGACTCGGCACGGTGGAAAACGCCATCAGGACGAGGAAAGCGAACGCGACGGTCCAGAACGCACGCCGGTGGCCCGCTCCCAACTACGGGGTGGGTAGCCGGCCGGCTCAGTGGGAGTTCCTGAGGGGTCGTCGTCATGGCGCGGTCTCAGCGAGCTCAGGGCTCGTCGTGAGGAGCAGCTTGTGGCGAACGCGTCCTTCCTCGAGCAGCCGGTGAGCTTCGGCTGCAGCCGACATCGGAAGCGCCTTCTGCGACCGCAGGCGCAGGTCGCCGGAGGCAAGGAGCTGCATGCCGATCTCGACCGCGTCAGGAGCCCGATCGGGTGTTGCGGCCGAGAAGCGAATGCCAAGGTCAGCTGCGCGCTCGTCCGCCAGCGTGATCACGCGCTCCGTGCCGCCGGTGAGCGTGATCGCGTCTTGAAGTCCGCCTTTGCCCGCGGCATCGAAGGTCGCATCCACTCGATCCGTGACCTCGCTGACGTTGGAGAGCAGGTTGCTGCCGTAGAGGACAGGCGTGGCTCCTAGCTCTCGGGCGAGCGCCTCGTCTCGCGCGCCGACGGCTCCGATGACCTTGAGCCCCTGGCGAATCGCCAGCTGCGTAGCGATGATTCCGACCGACCCGCCGGCGCCCAGGATCAAGAGCGTCTCACCCTCTGCCACACCGAGCTGGCGGAGCACCCCGACGGCGGCCTCAACGGACGCGGGCAGCGCGCCGGCGTCGTTCCAGGTCACCTGAGGCGGCTTGCGAGTCCAGGCCACGGCGAGCGCGTACTGGCCGTACCCGCCAAGTGATGGCAGCAAAGCCGCTACCTCGTGTCCGACCGCTACGCCGCTGACTTCACTACCAATCGCATCAACGACCCCGGCGGTCTCGAACCCGAGCACGGCAGGCGCCGGCAGAGGAAAGACGCCGTTGAGGTCGCCCCGGCGGATCTTCAGATCCGTGGGGCCCACGCCGGAGACACGAACCTTGATCCGGACCTGCCTCTCAGACGGCTGCGGCATGGCAACGTCCGTCCACTCGAGAACGCTTGGGGGGCCATAGGTCGTGAGAACAGCGGCGTTCGGCATGCGATCTCCCGGATCAGAGGACAGCGAAGAGATGCCATAGTTACGTGACATGTCATGTAATCGCATCCCGGAAACCAGTAGTCGTGACCCGGCGTCGTTTTGGCAATGAGCGAAGCCGCCGGGCTGAGCGGTTTGCGCGGCGGGCGAGGGCCTGGGCGTTCGGCGGCGACCTCGCGCTGCTCTGGTTGGGCACTCTGTACGGTGATGGCCGCGCTCCTCCTGCGCATCGCGTCGTACTGGCGCCCACGAACGGTACGGCGCCTCCGCGTGCAACAGCGAGTGGTGGGCGGAGTCGCCCGATTGCCGCTGGCGGCGTTGGGCGCGACGGTGAGCAGCCTCTATCGGGCCGTCCTCTGCGAGCGGTGATGCGAGCGTTGACGACGCCGCTGGAGCCGTTCGTCGATGCGCTCCCGGTCCCGGCGCGGCTCCTCGCCATGGAGCATGACCGACGGCTGGCGGTGCACCTCCGGGCCGGTACACACCGGTTCCACCGCGACCTTCCCGCATCGGGCATCTGGGGTTACGAGGGGACGGTTCCGGGGCCCACGATCGAGGCCGAGCGGGGGCAGCCGGTCACGGTCGAGTGGAAGAACGAGCTCGAGGGTCCGTTGCCGGTCTCAGTCACGGTTGCCCCGGAGCCGACCGACGGCGACGGCGTGCCGGTGCAGTGTCTTCCGGGCCTGAGCGGGGGCGAGCAGGACCGCCAGGCGGCCGCGCTCGGTGGTCAGACGGTCGTGCACCTCCACGGCGGTCTCACGCCCGCCTCGTACGACGGCTGGGCGGAGAACCTCTTCGCTCCGGGGCAGCCCGCGGTCTTTCACTACCCGATGGACCAGCGGGCGGCGCAGCTCTGGTACCACGACCACGTCATGGGCATCACCAAGCTCGACGTCTACGCGGGGCTCGCGGGGCTCTGGATCGTGCGCGACGACCGGGAGCGCGAACTCGGGCTGCCGGAGGGGCCGCCCTTCGAGGTGCCGCTTTTGATTCAGGACCGCAACTTCGACGTCGACGAGCAGGGGCGGCTGACCGGCCGGCTTGTCCACAAGACCGACCCGGAGACGATGGAGGCCTTCGCGCCGTTCACGGTCGTGAACGGTAGGGTCTGGCCGGTCCTCGAGGTGCAGCCGGCGGTGTATCGCTTCCGCGTGCTGAACGGCTCCAACGCGCGCACTTACCGACTCGTGCTCCTTCGCGACGGCGCTGTAGAGCTCGACCGGATCACGCAGATCGGCACCGACCACGGGCTGCTTCGTACTCCGGTCGGCGTGCCGGCGGACGGGCTCGTGCTTGCGTCGGCCGAGCGCGCCGACCTCCTCGTCGACTTCTCCGACCTGCCGCCGGGGAGCGAGCTGACGGTGCTCAACACCGCCGCCGCGCCCTTTGACGGCGCTTCCTTCCCGGCCGCGGACGCCGAGAATGCTGCCGACCTCGAGGGTCTGCTCCCGTATCCGCAAGTGCTGCGCCTCCGTGTCGGCGGCGAGGCGGGGGGCCGCCGCTGGATCCCGCGCGAGCTTGCGACCGACTACGAGCCTCCGGCGGCCGAGGCGCTCGCCGGCGCGCCTCGGCGCGCGATCGCGCTCGTCGAACGTGAGCTCGAGGGCGAGCCGAACATGCTGACGATGCGCGAGCTCGCGGTCGTCGGCGACAGCGACGGTGGCCCACTCGTAGGCGTTACCGACGCCGGCGAAACCGCCCATTACCGCGTCGTCGCCGCCCACTTCGAGGACACGACAACGTTCTTCCCCATGCTCGGCGAGTACGAGATCTGGCAGCTGATCAATTTGACGGGCGACACCCACCCGATCCACCTCCACCTCGACCCGTTCCAGATCCTGACCCGCCGACCAATTCGCTGGCAGATCCCGGACGGCGGCATCGGCGAGCGCGACCTCGCCGCGACCGTCACCCTCGAGCGCGACCCCGACGACCAGCTTGGCCACGCGATCGACGACAACGAGCGCGGGCTGAAGGACACCATCCGCGTCAACCCCAACGAGATCGTCGAGATCGCCGTCCGCTTCACCACCTACAGCGGCCGGTACATGTACCACTGCCACATCCTCGAGCACGAAGACCGCGACATGATGCGCCCCTTCGTCACCATGCCCCGCGAGCTCATGCCGTTCATGGCCTGAAAGCGCCGCCTAGCGCGCCCCTCGCCAGCTCGCGGCGGGCCGTCGAGCGCGCGCTCGATCAACGGATCGCCGAAGCGGCCCTCGCCGCCGATAAGTTGACCGACCCGTGAACCTTTGAGCGACCCAGCGGCTGCTAGGGGACGCTGCTCCTCGTGTCCCGCTCATACTTGAAGTTGAAGTCGGTCGCGGTGTCGTTCCCCGGCCCGCCGTTGAACTTGTCGGCTCCGGCGTCGCCCGTCATCTTGTCGTCGCCGCCGCCGCCGAAGAGCAGGTCCTTGCTTTCACCGGCGCAGAGCAGATCATTCCCGCCGCGGGCCTCGATGCGGTCGCGTCCGGTGGTGCCGACGATGACGTCGTTGCCGCTGGTGCCGGTGAGCGTACCGGCGTAGGGAAGTTTGCCTTTCGGCCCGCCCACGATCACACCGTTTGCGTCGACGTAGATCGTCGCTTTGGCACCCTTGCAAGTGAGGGGCGCCGTGGCCTCGCGCTCATAGGAGCCGGCGTCGCATCGCGCGACGCCATCACCGTTCCCGTCCTCCGCGCGGTTCACGCCGCGGATGTCGTGGTTCTGACAGAGGACGCCCCTGTCGACGGCCCGGCTCGTGGACTGAAGCGGGTAGAAGGAGGGCCCGAGGACGCCGCTCGTGTCGAACCCGGGGGCTCCGGTCCTGTCCGAGGCGTGGGTGAAGCGACAGGTGCCATTGCCGTCCAGGTTGCTGCCGCTGGAGATGACCCTGCCCGCCGTGATGGCGCAGTCGCCACCCGTGTTCTTGGCGACGAGCGTCGCGGCCATGGGGCCCATCGTGGGCGGGGTCCCGCTCGGGGGCAGTCCGAGGAAGATGCCTCCGCCCTTGCCTGCGGGCGCCGTGTTCTCGGCGATCGTCACGCCCAACATGCGCAGTACGCCCAGGTTCTCGATGCCGCCGCCGTGTAGCCCTGTGCTGTTCCCGGCGACCGTGACATTCGAGAGTTGCGCCACGCCCGTACCGGCGACGGTCATCCCTCCCCCGCCCCAACCGGCAGCGGTGACGCTGCTGTTGATCACGGCGACGTCCGAGAGCGTGAGATCGCCGTGGTCATGGATCGCGCCCCCGTGCTCATGGCCCGACTCGGGGTCGGGGTCGCCGAGGCCGTTTTGGAGCGTCAGGTTCCTGAGCCACAGGCTGCCGCGCCCGTGCTCGAGGGGCATCGGAAGGCAGCAGGCGTTGTGCACGTCAAAGATGCGGTGCGTGCCCTGTCCGTCGATGACCACGTCGAAGGGGGTCGATCCGAGGCCGTCGACCCTGATGTCGCTGGTAATGTCGAGGTCGCCGCCGAGGTTCCACAAGGGGAAAGTGCCGCTCGCCGGCGTCCCCTCGTCCCCGGGCGGGATCGTGAGAAGGTAGTCGCCAGTGCCGGTTGGGGGCAGTTGGACGATGCCGCCGCCCGCATGTTCGGCCTCCTGGATAGCCGCGCGTAGGGTGCAGAACCCCAGGTGCGTCGAGGCGCAGGCACCGTCGAGGTGGAGGTCAGGCGCGTCCGTGGTGTCGTTCACCGTGAAGACGGGACTCGACTGTGACGGCGCAACTGTCGCACCGACCGCGAGTAGGGTGAGTGCGCTCAGCGTCACCGCCAGCGGGAGGAGTGATCGTCTGATCGGAATCCCTTAGACGAGTTTCCAGACGGCTACATCACTCTTCCACCGCCCTGCGCGAGAGTCAACTCCACGGCAAGGCGTCAGGACTACCTCAGGAGAACGGGTTGCTCGAGACGGGTCGCAGGGAAGCTGATCCCCGCGCCCGCTTGCTGGTAGACGTAGGCGCGGGAGGGTAACGCTCGGGTAGTAACGCTCCGCTTGTAGCTTGCCTAATCGCGCACCCGTTTGTGCGGTTCGCGACCGCCGTTTGTCGACAGGTAACTCCTTGGCGACCTCCGGCGTGCAAGGCCGGCGTCGTTACTCGACGACACC
>Ga0075423_10003394_pt1 | contig 14670 bp, 13 predicted proteins | sample SoiMethybrSBSTD2_FD_80114 | JGI IMG/M metagenome (GOLD analysis project Ga0075423, IMG submission 80114) | Bulk soil microbial communities from a Populus tree surrounding site in Tennessee, USA - Soil MetaG P. TD hybrid SBSTD2 | ecosystem: Environmental > Terrestrial > Soil > Tree plantation...
CTCATGGTCTCGGGGTTCGAGCGATATTTCCAGATCGCGCGGTGCTTCCGCGACGAGGACCTTCGCGCCGACCGGCAACCGGAGTTCACGCAGATCGACCTCGAGATGTCGTTCGCGACCGAGGACGACGTGTTCGGGGTCGTGGAGGCGGTTCTCGCGGCCGCCTTCGGAGCGGCGGGGATCGACGCTTCCGTCCCCTTCCCGCGTCTCACCTATGCGGAGGCGATGGAACGCTACGGCACCGATCGGCCGGACCTGCGTTACGAGATGCGGCTCGTCGACCTCGGCGGTTGCGCCGCGGGCTCGGGTTTTGCTCCGTTCGAGAAGGCGCTCGCCGAGGGCGGAGCGGTGCGCGGCCTCCGCGTACCGGGCGGCGCTGCGCTCTCGAGGAAAAAGCTCGACGAATGGACGGAGCTCGCCCGGTCCCACGGGGCGTCGGGGCTCGTGTGGGCCAGGCGTTCCGGCGGCGAGACGACCTCTCCGGCGAAGAAGGCGCTGGGCGACGCCGGGCTCGAGCGGATGCTCGCGGCCGCGGAAATTGCCGACGGCGACCTCCTCCTCGCCGTCGCCGACCGGGTGCCGCTCGTCTCCGCGGCGCTCGCCGCGCTTCGCGGAGCGGCGGCGCGGGAGACGGGTGCCGTCGATCTCTCGCGGCACGCCTTCTGCTGGGTGACGGATTTTCCGCTGTTCGGACGGGACGAGAAGACCGGCGCGTGGTTTCCGATGAACCACCCGTTCACCTCTCCCCGGGAAGAGGACCTTCCGCTTCTCGAGTCGGACCCGGGACGCGTCCGCGCACGCGCATACGACGTCGTGATGGACGGCGAGGAGCTCGCGTCGGGCTCCATCCGCATCCACCGGGCCGACGTGCAGGAGAAGGTGTTCCGGGCGCTCGACATCTCCGAGGCGGAAGGGCGCGAGCGCTTCGGGTTCCTGCTCGACGCGTTGAAATTCGGCGCTCCGCCGCACGGGGGCATCGCGCTCGGTCTCGACCGGATCTGCATGATCGCGGCGGGCGCTTCGTCGCTGCGCGACGTGATTGCGTTCCCGAAGACGACGTCGGGGAGCGACCTCATGACGGGCTCGCCGTCGGCGGTCGCGCCCGGTCAGCTCGACGAGCTCGGGATCCCGCCGGTCCAGCCGCCCGAGTCGTGACGCCCGAGCGGATCGGGATCGGCGCCGGCTCGGACGAAAGCGTCCTGTGGATCGGGCGCGGGGTCCTCGACGACTCGAGCCAATACCTCGTTTCGCCCTCCGGGCGGTGGCTCGTGGTCTCGTCTCGCAATGCGCGCTCCGCCGCCGGCCGGGTGCGGGCCGCGGTCGGGGGCACCGCCATCCTGGACCTCGAGATCGAAGACTCCGAGAAGACGAAGACCCTCGACGCCGTTCGCGAGATCGCGGATCGCGCGATCGCGGCGGGCGTACGGCGCGACGACGCGTTCGTCGCCGTGGGCGGCGGCGTCGTCACGGACGTCGTGGGGTTCGCCGCCGCCATCGTCCTGCGGGGGATCCCCTGGAATGCCGTTCCGACGACGGTCGCCGGGATGGCCGACGCCGCGATCGGCGGGAAGACCGGCGTCGACCACCCTCTCGGGAAGAACCTCCTCGGCGCCTTTCATCCTCCCCGCGCGGTCCTCATCGATCCGTCCGCGGCGGACGCGCTGCCCGAACGCGACTATCGGAGCGGCCTCGTCGAGGCGTTCAAGGGCGCGTGGATCGCGGACGCGGATCTCTCCGCTCGGGCCGAGTCCCGTGTCGCGGCGATCCTGGCGCGCGACGGGACCGCGCTCCTCGATCTCGTTCTCGGTGCGGCGCGGGTCAAGGCGGCGATCGTCACGGCGGATCCCCTCGACCGGGGCGCGCGGCGCATTCTCAACTTCGGTCACACGCTCGGTCACGCCTTCGAGGCGGCGGGCGGATTCCAGGACTTGAGGCACGGAGAAGCGGTCGCATGGGGGATCGCCGCGGCGCTCCTCGTCTCGCGCGACCGGGCCGGGCTCTCCGAGGCGGACGCGTCGCGCGTTCGCAGCGTGCTCGAACGGCTCGGGCCTTTCCCCGAGCCGGTGCGATCTCGCGAGACGCTGCGATCGCTGCTCGTGCGCGACAAGAAGGCGACGGCGGGAGGCCTCGCCGGCGTGCTTCTCGAGTCGGTCGGCCGCGCCCGCGTCGACGAGTCGATTCCCGTCGACGAGTGGCTGCACGCCGCCGAGCTCGTCTCGCTCAGTGGAGTCGAAACGCGACCACCATGAGGCGCACGGGAACCGGGCGGCCGTTCCGGGTCGCCGGCCGGTATTCCATCGGCGCACCGCTCCGACGATCGCCGCAAGCGCCGCGAGGAGAAGCCCCACCGCCGCGGGCAGGGAGAGTGCACGAGGTGACGTTCGATCGCGTTTTTCGCCCGCCAGAGAGGACTTCTTCGAAGATCGTTCCCTCCCTGAACATCCGGAAACCGACCGGTCAGGAAGGTTCCCGATCCTTCTCCGAACAATCCGGTTCCGACGAAGGTCGGACTTATAATGTGCCAAGCCTTGGAAAAACAGCCCGTCCGGCGGCGGCTCCGCCTCTTCGTTCTCCTGTCGGGGGCGCTCGTGCTCGCGTCCCTGGTACCCCTGCTCGTCTCCGACGCGGCGCTGATCCGGCGCAACCGCCGGGCCCTCGAGATTCTCGAGGAGAAGTATTTGACGCGGTCTTCTTCGGCGCTCGCCGACCGGATCGCCGCCTACCACGCGTCGGCGCGGGAAGAGCTCGCAAACGCGGCGAACTCGGTCCGTCTGGCCCGGGAGCTCACGGGCGAGAACCCGTTCACCTCCCAGAACGGGCCCGAAATCCTCCGGGGGGCGCTCTCCGGCGAGACGCCGCTCGTCGCGTTGCGCGGCGTCAACCGCAAGGGGATCGGGAGCTTCGCGGGTCCGGCGTCTCTGCCTCCGGTGGTCGAGTTCGAGTTCCGACGCGCGTTCGAGTCCTCGCGCGACGGCGCCGTCTACTCCGGCGATCCCTTCGATGCCGCCAAGCTCGGCGTCGTGTCGGTCATCGCGGAGCCGGTGCCCGATTCGGACGGCCTGGTGGGCGTCGTCGAGGCTCTCGTCTCGTGGGAGCCGATCCGGAGGGAGTTCGTCGACGAGTCGCGGCGCGACGTGCGTGCCACGCTCGTCGATCACCAGGGTCGCGTCCTGTTCCCGCTCGGTCCGCCGCGGCGGCACCCTTCGTCGCTCGTGGCCGACTTTCAGAGGTTTCCGGCGCGCGTGACCCGATCGGAGATGCAGCCGGCCGGCGCCGTGCTCGCATCCATCGCCCCCGTCGGACGACCGGCTTGGGCCGTGCTGCTCGAACGCGACCGCGACGCCGCCTTCGCCTCGGTCGACCGGATGGTTCGCGACACCGTGCTCTGGAGCGCCACGGCGCTCCTCGGCGCCCTCCTTCTCGGTCTCTTTTCCGCGCGGCGTCTCTCGCGGCCGATCTCCCAGCTCGCCGAGTCCACCCGGGCGGTCAGCGAGGGTCAGTACGGGACGCGGGTCAAGGTGACCGGCACGGCGGAGATCGCCGACCTTTCCGAGAACTTCAACCGCATGAGCGAGTCGATCTCGACCGCGGTCGACAACCTGAAGCGCGCGGCGCGCGAAAACCACGAGCTCTTCATCAACTCGATTCGCGCGCTGGCGGCGGCGATCGACGCGAAGGACCCCTATACCCGCGGTCACTCGGAGCGCGTCGCGCGATACTCGTCGCTCGTCGCGAAGGAAATGGGTCTTCCGGGCGAGGACGTCCGGCGCGTCCGGCTTTCCGCTCTGCTGCACGACGTCGGGAAGATCGGAATCGACGATCGCATCATCCGGAAACCCACCGCCCTGACCGAGGAAGAGTTCGAGGTCATGAAGACTCACCCGGCCAAGGGCGCCGCGATCATGGAGGCGATCCCCCAGCTCCATGACGTCATTCCCGGCATGAAGCACCATCACGAGCGTTGGGAAGGCGGCGGCTATCCCGACGGCCTCTCCGGCGAGGACATCCCGCTCCAGGCGCGGATCGTGTCCGTCGCGGACACCTTCGACGCGATGACGACGACCCGGCCTTACCAGCGCGCGATGGACCTGCGTTTCGTGTTCCAGCGGCTGCGCGACCTCGCGGGGAACCGTTTCGATCCCGTCGTCGTGGATGCCTTGATCCAGTCGTACGAGAAGGGAGAGCTCGTTCCGATCGCGAGGGAGGAACCGCCCGCGGAGGCGCCGCCGCCTCTGCGCCGAGTCGAGGCCAGTTGAGGATTCTCGCCGAGAGCTGCGCCACCTCGCTCGCTGCGTTTCTTCTGATCGTCTCCGCCTGCTCGCCGGCCAAGAAGACGAGCTCCGCGGAAGTGCTCCTGAACGAGCGCATGGCCGCGGTCCTCCTGCGCGACGGCCGCGCCGTCGAGGCGGAGCGCGCCTACCGCGACGCCCTTCCGCACGATGCGAAGAACGCGGAGGTTCACGACGGCCTGGGCGTGTCCCTCCTCCTCCAGGGTCGGTACAAGGAGGCGTACTCCTCCTTCGATCGCGCCGTGGACCTCGATTCGGAGAAGCCGCTCTACCGGATCCATCGCGGAATGGCGAGCCTCGAGCTCGGCCGCTTCAAGGAAGCCGAAGGCGATTTCGACAAGGCGGAAGCGTCGCCCGCCGCGGAGGACCGACTGGACGCGGCGATCAACCGCGGCCGCCTCCGCCAGCGGCAGAAGGATTTCGCCGGCGCCGAGGCGGCGTTCTCGACCGCTCTTTCCCGGGATCCGAAGTCGTCGGTTGCCCTGATCGGCCGGGGGATTGCCCGCGAGTCGCGGGGGTCGATGGAACAGGCCGCCGAGGACTATCTCGAGGCGGTCCGGATCGATCCGAAGAACGCCGAAGCGAACCTGCGCCTGGGTCTCGCGCTGGTGACTTTGAAGAAAACGGCGCTCGGCAGGAGGTACCTCGAGCGCACGATCGAGCTCGATCCGACGGGCGAAACCGGCGCGAAGGCGCGCCTTCTGCTGGAATCGAAGTCCTGACGGAGTCCCGCTCGAACCCTCCCGATTCATAATCCGCCGCCGATGAGCGAGACGGAGCGTCCTCGCCGCGCGGGTTTTTTCTCCAAGATCCGGAGGGGTCTCTTCATGACCCACACCGAGATCCTCGAAAAGCTCGGCGATGCCGTGAAGAAAGGGCTGGGCTTCGATGAGTCGGTTCTCGAGTCGCTCGAGGAGGCGCTTGTCGAGGCCGACGTCGGGGCGGAGACGGCGGCGGTTCTGACCGACGCGGTGCGAAAGAGGGCGGGTTCCGGGGCCCAGGCGGATCTCGCGGAGCTGCGACGGCTGCTCATCGCGGAGGTCGAGGGGATTCTCGCCCGAGCGCCGCGGACCGCCCCCCCTTCGGACGTTCCTCTCGAGGTCGTGTTTCTCGTGGGCGTCAACGGCTCGGGAAAGACGACGACGACTGCAAAGCTCGCGGCGCGCGAAGTCGAGGGGGGTCGGTCCGTGATGCTGGCGGCCGCCGACACCTTCCGGGCCGGAGCGATCGAGCAGCTCGAGATCTGGGCCGGCCGACTCGGTGTCCCGGTCGTGCGCCACAAGGAGGGCGCCGACCCGTCGGCGGTTCTGTTCGATGCGCTGGCGGCGGCGAAGTCACGCCGCGTGAAGAAGCTCTTCGTCGATACCGCCGGACGCCTCCACACGAAGAAGAACCTGATGGAGGAGCTCGCGAAGATGCGGCGGATTGCGGAGCGGGAAGTGACGGGCGCTCCCCACCAGGTCCTGCTCGTGCTCGACGCGACGACGGGGATGAACGGTCTCGCGCAGGCGCGTCGGTTTGTCGAGGCGGCCGGAGCGACCGGCGTCGTTCTGACGAAGCTCGACGGCAGCGCGCGCGGCGGTATCGTCCTGGCGATCTATCGCGAGCTCGCCCTTCCGGTCCTGTTCGTCGGTGTCGGCGAGGGCGTCGACGACCTCGTTCCGTTCGATCCCGCCGACTATGCCCGGGCTCTTCTGGAGGATGGCGCCCCCGAAGAGGCCCGCGAAAGCGCCCCCGCTTGACGACCGAAGCGGATCTTCTCTCCCGCGCCCTGGAGCTGGCCGAGCGCGGACGGTACTCGGTCTCTCCGAACCCGATGGTGGGAGCGATCGTCGCGCGCGGCCGCCGGATCGTCGCGGAAGGGTGGCACCGGCGCGCCGGGGGTCCTCACGCCGAGGTCCTGGCGCTCGGCCGGGCAGGGCCGCTCGCTCGCGGCGCCGATCTCTACCTGACCCTCGAGCCGTGCGTTCACTCGGGCCGAACGCCGCCCTGCGCCCCGCGGATCCGGGAAGCCGGAATTGCGCGGGTATTCGTCGCGGCAAGGGACCCCAATCCGCTCGTCTCCGGCCGCGGAATCCGGGCGCTCTCGCGGGCGGGCATCCGCGTCCACGAAGTCGCCGGCGACCTTCGTCGCAGGGCCGAGCGGCAGAACGAGAAGTTCCGCCTCTGGACTTCGAGCGGGCGTCCGTTCGTTCTCGCGAAATGGGCGGCGACGCTCGACGGCAAGACGGCGTCCGCTTCGGGGAAGAGTCGGTGGATCACGGGACGGGAGGCTCGCCGGCGGGCGCTTCTCTTCCGGGAGGAGTACGACTCCGTCCTCGTCGGGTCGGGCACGGTCCTCGCGGACGACCCGCGGCTCACCCGCCGCCTCGGCGCGGCGGGTGACCTGCCGCACCGCCGGATCGTGATCGATGGTCGTCTGCGCGTTCCACCGACCGCGCGAGTCTTCCGTAACCCCCGCGGGGCGCTGCTCGTCACCGCGATGCCGGCGACTCATCCCCGCGCGAGGCACCTCGCGGACGGGGGGGTCGAAGTGTGGAGCATGCCGGGACCCGGGCGCCGCGTGAGCCTTTCGCGGCTTCTCCGCCGGCTCGCGCGGTCCGAGGTCACGAGCGTCATGGTCGAGGGCGGCGCCGAGACGTTGTGGAACTTCTTTCGAGCGGGCCTCGTGGACCGCGTGGCGGTCTTCACGGCGCCGAGGGTGATCGGCGGGGCGACGGCTCCGGGCGGAGTCGGAGGGTCGGGCTTCAGCCTGTCCGACGCGCGCCGCGTCGTCGAGGTCGAGCGCGAGCCGGTGGGGGAGGATTGGCTCACGACCGGACGGATCGAGTCCTAGTCCCAAGTCCCAGGTTCGCGGCGCGACGTGGATACACTCTCGCGGATGTTCACGGGAATCGTCACCGGGGTGGGCCGGGTCGCGGCGCTCGAGAGACGGCGCGGACGGGCGGCGCGATTGACCGTGGATCCGCCCGCGCGCTACGGTCGGTTCCGGCGAGGGGAGAGCGTCGCCGTCTCGGGGGTGTGCGTCACGGCGGTCGAAAGCGGCCGCCGGCTGGTCGCGGAGCTCTCGCCCGAGACCCTCCGGGTGACGACGCTCTCGGAGCTCTCTGCCGGGGATCCCGTCAACCTCGAGCGGGCGCTCGAGTGGCGCGGAAGAGTGTCGGGGCACTTCGTTCTCGGACACGTCGACGCGGTCTCGCGACTGCTCGCGGTCGAGAACTCGACCGGGTCGTGGACCTATCGTTTCTCGATTCCCCGTGGCCTCGGCGACTTCGTCGTCCGCAAGGGGTCGGTCGCGCTCGACGGGGTGAGCCTGACCGTCGCCGCACGTCGGGCGCGGGACTTCGACGTGGCGGTGATTCCCGAGACCCGTCGCCGGACCACGATGCCCTCGAAACGCCCGGGCGACCCGGTGAACTTCGAGATCGATCTTCTCGCCCGGTATGGCCGGAGCCGGCGGGCGCGGCGCGCGTGATCGAGTACGAAGAGTCCGCGCTCGGTACCGTCCGGTGCGTCGAATCGGACGTCGCGGGTCGCCGGATCGCCGCGCGCGCGACCCCGTATACGGGAGAGGCCGGCGGCGGCTGGCCGTTCCGCTTCGACCCTCTCGAGCGGCGCCTGATCGCCCGACGCCCGGCGGGACGCGTCGCGGTCGGGCCGCCGGACGCGACCGCCTGGTCCCGCGCCTTCTCCCGCTGCCCGCCGGGTCCCGTCCTCGTCGGCCCGGGCTCTCCGGTCGAAGAGATCCGGGGCGCTTACGCCGCCGCCGCCGAAGGAGCCGCAGCCGCCGGCCGGGCCGTGTACCTGCTCGATCCCGAGCCCGCCGGACTGCCCGCGGCGCCGCCACGGGTCTTCGTCGCGCTCTGTGTCTGGACGCCCGGCGGTGACGGGGAGACGCCGCGTCGCCTCTCGGCATCCCGCGCAGCCGGGATCTCCGCGGGCGCTGTCCTTCCCGTCGTGCCCGGCTGGACGGACGGAGGCGACTTCTTGGACGAGTGGTTCTCGCGCGCGATCGCGGCGGGCGCGGAGTTCGTTGCGCCCGTTTCCGCGGCGGGCGAAGGTGAGGACCGTCGCGTGCTCGTGGAAGCCCGCACCGAGGTCGAACCCGGGTCCGCGGACGCGTTCTTCGAAAAGGTTCACCACGGCGACTGGGAAGAAGCGGTCCGCGAGGGCCTGCGGCGGTTCCGGGATGCGGCACGGCGAAGGGGCCTGCCGGCGATGCCGCCGCGTCCGATCGGCTCGGGCGAGCCGGCCGCGAACTCCGTTGCCGCAGCCCGCCTGGAAGAGCGGGCGGTCGAGCTCGAGGCCGACGAGCATCGCGCGGCGCTCCTTCATGCGGCCGCCCGCTGGATCGACGAGTCCGGGCGCGACCTCGCGCCCGTCGTCCGGGAGGGTAACTTCGGAAAGGTGTTCCCGTTCGGGGCGCTGGCCGCCGAGGCCGAAGCGGCGTTCCGCGCGGGGCGAGCCGGATGACGGAAGCTCCCGGCCTCTACGTGCACCTGCCCTATTGCCGGTCGCGGTGCGGGTACTGCGCGTTCGTCGTATCGACCGACGAGTCGAGCCGGCGCGATTACCTGGCGGCGCTCGGCCGCGAAGCGGAAATCGTCGGCCCGGAGGCCGCGGGGGACCTTTTCGATTCTCTTTATCTGGGCGGCGGCACGCCCTCTCTCGTTCCGCCGGACGAGCTTTCGGAGCTCGTCGCGGCCCTTCGCTCTCGCTTCTCTTTCGCGGGCGATACCGAGGTCACGCTCGAGGCGAACCCGGAAGACGTGACCGGGGAGAGGCGCGACTCATGGAAGAGGGCCGGCGTGAATCGGGTCTCCCTCGGTGTGCAGTCGCTCGAAGACGCCGAGCTCGCCGCGGTGGGCCGGCGTCACGACGCCGGAGGGGCGAGGCGGGCGCTCGACTGTCTCGCGAATTCCGGTCTGTCTCTCTCCGCGGACCTCATCCTGGGTCTCCCGGAGCAGACCGCCGGGACTTTCCGGAGCAACGTCGCGGGGATCGCCGAGTCCGGCGTCGAGCACGTCTCGATCTATCTCCTCGAAGCGGAGAAGTCGCGCGCCATCGAGGACGACCGTCGCTCCCGCCCGGAGCGGTACCTCTCCGACGACGATCAGGCGGACGCCTGGCTGGAGGCCGGCCGCGCGCTCGCCGAGCGGGGATTCCTTCACTACGAGATCTCGAACTGGGCCCGGCCCGGGCGGGAAGCGCGGCACAACGTCAAGTATTGGACCCGGACTCCGACGCTCGGCCTCGGAGTGTCGGCGCACGAGCTCTGGGGCGGACGCCGCCGCGCGAATTCGTCCCAGATTCCGCGGTACGTGTCCTCGCTGACGCAGGGCCGGCGACCCCTCGCCCTCGACCGGCCGGTCGGCCCGGAGGAAGCCGAGCGGGAGCGGATCGTCCTGGGTCTGCGCCTGTACGACGGAGTCCCCAACTCCGAGGTCGATGCGTGGATCGCCGAGAACGGCGACCCGCTGCTGCCGGAGGACTACGACCGATGGTTTGAGGCGGGGGTGCTCGAGCGGGAGGACGGCCGCGTGCGGTTCACCGAACGCGGTTTCCTCCTGTCCAACGAAGTCCTCTACCGTTTCGTTTAGCTCGCCTCGGCCTAAATAAACAAGGGCGCGAGCACCAGCGTGATCGTCGCGAGCAGCTTGATGAGCACGTGGAGCGACGGCCCGGCGGTGTCCTTGAAGGGATCGCCCACGGTGTCGCCGACGACCGCCGCCTTGTGCGTCGGCGAGCCCTTTCCGCCGAGCGCGCCGGTCTCGATGAACTTCTTCGCGTTGTCCCAGGCCCCTCCGGCGTTGTTGAGAAGGGTCGCGACCACGATGCCGGCGATCGTGCCCACCATGAGGAGCGCGGCGACGGCCTCGGCTCCGACGCCGAACAGCTTGAACGTGAGGCCGACCGCGATCGGCATCCCCACCGCTACGAGACCGGGAGCGATCATCGCCTTGAGCGCGCCGCGCGTGACGATATCCACCGTCCGCCCGTAATCGGGCTTCTCGGTCCCCTGCATGATGCCGGGCCGCGCGCGGAACTGTTCGCGCACGTCCTGGATCACGACCCCCGCGGCCTTGCCGACCGCCTTGATCGCGAGCCCCGAGAAGAAGAAGACGAGCATCGCGCCGAGAAGGCCGCCGAGAAAGACCTCGGGCTTGGCGATGTTCACGGCCTGAAGGGGAGCCCCGTAGTTCTTGAGCTCGTCCAGGTATGCCGAGAAGAGGAGGAAGGCCGCGAGCGCGGCGGATCCGATCGCGTATCCCTTCGTGAGCGCCTTGGTCGTGTTCCCGACGGCGTCGAGGCGATCGGTCTTCCGGCGAATTTCCTCCGGCTGCCGCGACATCTCGACGATCCCGCCGGCGTTGTCGGTGATCGGCCCGAAGGTGTCCATCGCGAGGATGTAGGCCGCGGTCCCCAGCATTCCCATCGTCGCGACCGCCGTGCCGAAGAGACCTCCTCCGGGCAGGGCGGAGGACCCGATCTTGAACGAGGCGAGGATCGCGGCCGAGATGGCCAGGACCGGCAGGAGCGTGCACTCGAAGCCGATCGCGATGCCGGCGATGACGTTCGTGGCGGGCCCGGTCTGGGAGGCGTTCGCGATCTCCTGGACCGGCCGGAAGCGGTACTCGGTGTAGTACTGGGTGATGTAGACGAACGCGATCGAGGTCAGCACCCCGATCATCCCGCAGAGGAAGAACTTCCACCACGCGTCCGGTGCGGCCGGGTTCATCAGCAGCCAGCGCGTCGCGACGAAGAATCCGGCAATGGCGAGGGCCGCCGCAACGTAGTACCCGCGGTTCAGCGCCTGCATGGGGTCCCGGTCTTCCCGCGTGCGAACGACGAAGATCCCGACGATCGACGCGAGCAGTCCGAAAGCTCGCGCGACCAGCGGGAAGAGCATCACCCCCACGATGCCCGCCGCGAAGCCCATCCCGGCGCGTTCGGACGCGGTCGCCAGGGTTGCGCCGAGGATCATGGCGCCGATGTTCTCGGCCGCGGTCGACTCGAAGAGGTCGGCTCCGCGCCCCGCGCAGTCGCCGACGTTGTCGCCGACGAGGTCCGCGATGACCGCCGGGTTGCGCGGATCGTCCTCGGGAATTCCCGCCTCGACTTTCCCGACGAGGTCCGCTCCCACGTCCGCGGCCTTCGTATAGATCCCGCCGCCGAGTTGAGCGAAGAGCGCGACGAACGACGCCCCGAATCCGTACCCGACGATCAAAAGCGGGATCTGGGCCTGCGGGACGTCGGTGAAACGGCTCACGAGCCAGTAGAGCCCGCCGACGCCGAATAGAGACATCGCGACGACGAACAGGCCCGAAACCGCTCCGCCGCGCAGCGCGATCCGGAGCGCGTCGTTCAGCGAAGTCCGCGCCGCCGATGCCGTCCGGATGTTCGAACGGATCGAGATCCACATTCCGACGTACCCCGCGACCACCGAGCACGAGGCGCCGAGCGCGAACGAGAGCGTGGTCCAGACCGCGAGCTTCAGGGCGGTCGGCACGGGGTCGAAGTCGTGATGCCCGCGCACGAATCCATAGAGCACGAAGATGAGCGCGGCGAGCAGGGCGGCGAGGAGCAGGATCGTCGTGTTCTGCCGCCGGAGGAACGCCTCGGCCCCCTCCTTGATGGCGTTGGAGATCTCCCGCATCGCCGGCGTGCCCGTGTCGCGCTTCAGAACCCAGGAGATCAGGTAACCCGCGACGAAGAGGGAGCCGATCGAAAACACCAGAATGAGGGGCAGGGCGAGATCAGGTGACATTCCAACTCCTCTATTCGAACCGGTTCGGGGTGTCCCGCAACGTGCAATCGACGCTTTTCGGGGCGCGCAGAATATCAGACAGCTCCGCGAGAGTGCCCGGTCGCGAGCGAGCGAGAGCGACGGTTTACTGCGCGGGTGCGGGAGCTGCCGGGGCCGGCGGCGCGGCGGCGACGCCTTCCACCGGGACGGTCTCGAGAACGATCCCGATGTTCTTGGCGCCCGCCTGGCGGACGATGTCCATGACCCGCGCGACGTCGCCGTACGTCACCGCGTCGTCGGCGGAGAAGAATACGGTCTTGTCGCGTCGGTTCTTCAGGATCTCCGTCAGGCGGAGCGACAGGGCCTGGGCGTCGAGCGGATCCTTGTTCAGGTAGATGCGGCCCTGCGGCGTCACCGAGACGATGAGCTGGTCCATCGCGGGCGGCGGGTTCTCGACCGTCGCCTTCGGCGGGACCTTCACGTCATAGCCCATCTGGAGGAGCGGCGTAATGACCATGAAAATGATGAGGAGCACGAGGACGATGTCCACGAGCGGGGTAATGTTGATGTCGCTCTTGTAGCCCCCGGCCGCCGGGCCGCCGACCGCTGCTGCCATCGGCTAGCCCGCCGTTCCCTTCGTCTTCTTGTCGACGATCAGCCCGACGTCCTGGAAGCCGGCCTCCTTGGTGATCTTCATGACTTCCTTGACCTCGCCGTACTTCAACCTCTGGTCGGCCTTGATGACGAGCTCCGCGGCCGGGTCGCGCTGGTACATCTCGTCCAGCTCTTTCTGGAAGTCCTCCTTCGGCAGCCACTTCGTCTCGATGTAGTACTTCGGCGGATCTCCCCAGGCGACCGTGATCAGCTTCTGCTTCGAGTTCTCCGGCTTCTTGTCCGGGTTATCGGTCACGGGAAGCTGGATCGGAATTCCCTTCTGCAGCATGGGAGTGACGACCATGAAGATGATGAGCAGAACGAGACACACGTCGACGAGAGGAGTGACGTTGATGTCGCTCTGCAGTGTGTGACGGCCGCCTCCGCCCCCCATTCCCATGGCAAAACCTCCGGGTTACGACGCGCGCGCGGAGAGATTGACTCCGGCGCCGCGGCGCTTGATGAAGTAGTCGATGAGCTCCGAGGCCGAGTTGGACATCTCGACCTGGAAGCGCTCGATCTTGTTGGTGAAGATGTTGAAGAGCCAGACCGCCGGGATCGCGACGAAGAGGCCGAGAGCCGTCGTGATCAGGGCCTCCGCGATGCCGGTCGAGACCGCCGCGATACCGCCCGAGCCGGTCATCGCCATTCCGCGGAAAGCGTTGATGATTCCGATGACCGTGCCGAAGAGTCCGATGAACGGTGCGGTCGTGCCGATCGTCGCCAGGCCCGAGAGACCTTTCCGCATGTCGGCGGTGGTCATGAGCGCCTCGCGCTCGATCGCCCGCTCGGCCGCTTCGATCGGGTCGTGTCCGACGACATCGACGGTCCCGCTCGAAATGTCGTGCTGGAACTCGTACAGGCCGGCGGACACCACGCGCGCCAGGTGGCTGTTCGGATATCTCTTCGAGGCCTCGATGGCGTCCTGAAGCTTGTCCTGCTTCAGATAGGTGGTGACGAGCTTGGCGAAAGCGAGCGACTGTTTCTTCGCCTTGCTGAAGTAGAGCCACCGTTCGATCGCTACCGTGAGCGAGTAGATGGACATCAGGATGAGGAGCACGGCCACGCCTTTGGCGAGAGGCGTCATCGTGTTCCAGAGATCGACGGGATTGAAACTCATGAAATGCTCCTTCTCAAGTTCGTTCTCCGGTCAGCCCCCGCGGCCAATCCTAGTGCAGGTTGAAAGTCACGGTCACCGTCAGGTAGACCCGTACCGCGCGCCCGTTCAGCGTCGCGGGCCGATACTTCCACTGTTGAACCGCTCTCGTCGCCGCGGCGTCCAAGAGCGGGTTGACCGACTTCAGGACCTTGACCTCCTCGACGTTGCCGTTGGCGGTGATGATCGCCTCGAGGATGACGACCCCCTCCATCCGGGCCTTCCGCGCCGCCTCGGGGTAGCTCGGCTCGACGCGGTTGACGAGCTGCGGGGCCTTCACGTCCCCGCCGACCCGTAACGGCTCGTCTCCGGTCCCCGGACCCGTGCCTCCGACGACCCCTCCGAGTACGCCTCCCATGACTCCGCCCGGAACTCCTCCTTCGACTCCGCCTTCCACGCCTTCCGTGGCGGGCGCCTCCGGCTCGGGCGCGGCGAGCGGCTCCGGGATTTTCTCCGGTATGACGGTTGGAGCCGTCATTTCGGAGGGCTTCACGGGCACGGGCTTGGGCGTCTCCGGCTTGGGAGCCGCCGGTTTGGGGGCGGCCGCCGGAGGCGGGGGCGGCGGCGGAGGGGCCGCGGCGTAGAAGGTCACCGGGATCGGCGGCTCCGGCACGTCCTCTACGAACCAGATGGAGGCGCCGACGGCGGCCCCGATCACCAGGACGTGGAGCGCCAGAGAAACCGGCAGAGAGAGGACTTTCCTGCCCCTTCCCTTCTGTTTTGCCGACTCGATCAGGACGTCTTCGAACATGGCAGTGTCTCCCCGAAGGAAAAGACCCCGCTCCTAGCGCGCCGGTTCCGGCGTGGGCGTCGTCGCCATGGAC
>Ga0075423_10003399_pt1 | contig 14655 bp, 15 predicted proteins | sample SoiMethybrSBSTD2_FD_80114 | JGI IMG/M metagenome (GOLD analysis project Ga0075423, IMG submission 80114) | Bulk soil microbial communities from a Populus tree surrounding site in Tennessee, USA - Soil MetaG P. TD hybrid SBSTD2 | ecosystem: Environmental > Terrestrial > Soil > Tree plantation...
CACCGCCCTCGCCCTGGCCCCGGTGGGACTGGGCGCCCTGTGGACGCTCGGGGTGATGCGGCTGCTCGGACTCGAGTTCAATCTCGCCAACGTGTGGGCCCTCCCTCTCATCGTGGGCACCGCCGCCGAATACGGTCTCAACATCTATGTGCGGTACCTCGAGGGCATCGACGGCGGCGGCCCGCGATTCCCGCGGACCGTGGTCCTGGGCGTCGTGCTGAGCTGGCTGACGACCATGGCCGGCTTTGGGAGCTTGATGGTGGCCCACCACCACGGCATCTTCACGCTCGGCCTTTTGCTCAGCGTCGGGTCGACAGCCAGCCTCGTCGCCGCTGTCTTCGTGCTGCCGGTTCTGATTGGGCTCTTCGCAGAGCGGTCGCCCCTTCCCCCGCCGCGTGAACGCCGAGTAGCGTCGTGATGGGAAGGCCCTCGCGCGACCGACGGAAGCGGGATATCGTTGACGCATGTCGCGCCTCAGCCCGAAGAAGCGCGCGCGCCTGCCCGACCGCGCCTTTGCGTACATCGACTCGCGGGGCCGCCGGCGGCTGCCCATTCACGACAAGGCGCACGTCAAGAATGCGCTCGCCAGGTTCAACCAGGTCGCCTTCGAGACGGATTCGGCGCGGGAGCTGGTCCGACGCCGACTCCTCAACGCGGCGAAGAAGTTTCGCATCGTGCCTGTGGGGTTTTTCACCGGCCAGCTCCAGTCCGAGCAGCGACATGCCACCGCTGGTCGCCTGGTGATCGAGCTCGGAAGACATTCGGCCCCGGGCGAGCTCGAGGGGCGCCTTCGCACGGCCCTGCGGGATCCGACCCTGGCCGTCTTGCGCTGGTCGGAGGCATCGGGCGCCTACCTGGATGGCGCGGGCCATCCGACGCCGTTGCCGGCGGAGGGCGACCCGCGGCGCGTGACCTATCTGGAGCGCGAGGGACGCCCCATGACCGCGCTGGTGCACAGCCCCAGCGCCCTGAACGATGCGAGCCTCTCGGACACCGTGCTGGCCGCGGTGCGCTTCGCCATCGAGCGGGAGCGCCTGCGGGGCCAGATCCAGGCCACGTCGACCGACGCCGCGGCGCTCCCCGGCGGATTCGTCACGCTGCTGATGACCGACATCGAGTCATCCACCGCCCTCCTCAGACGGCTCGGTGACCGCTATGGCGCCTTGCTCAACGAGGTCCGCTCCATCGCCCGTCAAGCGGTGTCGCGGGGAAGCGGCCGCGAGATCGACGCCCGAGCCGATGAGCTCTTCGCCGTCTTCGAGCGCCACGGGTCGGCCCTCGAGGCGGCGGTCGCCATCCAGCGCGCCCTCGGGAAGCGCACCTGGCCGGAGAATCTGGAGGTCCGGGTGCGCATCGGGTTGCACAGCGGCCATCCGACGCTCACCGATGTGGGCTACATCGGTTTGGCCGTCCACTTCACCGCCCGCGTCTGCGCCGCCGCCCACGGTGGACAGATCGTCGTGTCGGCGGCCACGCGCGCGTCGGTGGGGACGTCGGCGCCGGCGGGTATCCGATTTCGAAGCCTCGGCCGTCATCGCCTGTCAGGGCTCCCCGAGCCCGAGCCGCTGTTCCAGGTGCAGGCGCCGGGTCTACGCGCGAGCTTCCCGCCCCCGCGCACCAACCGTCGCTCGGATGCCCGCGACCGTCCCAAGGGCCGGTCAGATGCTCGCGCAAATCGGGCCGCCGCCGGCCAGCGACAGATGGAGCTCCCCGAGACGACCTGAGCGTCGCTGGGCCAGCGGCCGGCTCCACCCCGGGGCGTGGCGTCCCGTCTACCGCAGGCCCCCGGCTACCCGCAGCGTCTCCCCGGTCATGTACTTGGAGTCGGACGACGCCAGGTACACTGCGGTCGGCGCGATGTCGTCCGGCTGTCCTATCCGGCCCAGCGGCGCCTGCGTCTCCACCATCTTCTGAAAGTCGCTGCCCGCGAAGCCGGCGGCATGGACGCCCTCGGTCTCGATCATCCCGGGGTTGATGGAGTTCACGCGAATGTGCCGCGGGCCGAGCTCCTTCGCGAGCACGCCAGTGATGGCGTCGACGGCGGCCTTCGTCGCCGTGTACACGGTGGAGTCCGGTGGCTGCATCGAGCTGGCGGTCGACCCGATGTTGATGATGCTGCCGCCCTCGGGCCCCATGCGCTTCACCGCCTCCTGCGTCGTCAGCAGGAGACCGAGCACGTTGAGGTTGAAGTGCCGGTGAAACAGCTCCTCGCTCACCTTCTCGAGCGGCGCCAACTCATAGACGCCGGCATTGTTCACCAAGATATCGAGCCGGCCGAACGCCTTGACCGTCTCCGAGAGCAGCCGTTTGATGTCCTCGTGCTTCGAGACGTCACCCTGGATCGCGATCGCCTGACCAGCGTCGCGCGCGATCTCCGCGACCACTCGGTCGGCCCCCTGCTTGCTCGACGCATAGTTGACCACGACCGACGCGCCCTCGTCGGCCAGCGCCTTCGCGATGCCCGCGCCGATGCCCTTCGAGGCGCCCGTCACCAGGGCCACTTTCCCCGCCAGTTTCTTGCTCATGGTGCTTGCCCCTCCTGGTCGTTCAGATGGTGCACCACCGAGCAAAGATGCGCGACGGCATTTTCGGGCAAGATGCCCGGGCACTGGTCAGCTCGGCCAGGGCAGCCCATAGATCCTGGCGGCATTTCCGCCGAGCACGCGACGCCCCACCTCGAGCGCCTGGGCGGCATCGAGCGCGCCGAGAGCCATCAGCTCGTCGAGCACCATCCCGAGTCCGCGCCGGCCCCAGCGGGCGGCGAGCCAGTAGAGCTCGGGGATCTGTGAGGCGTCGCTCGAATACACCACCTTGCTCGTGGGAGCGAGGCCCAGCAGCTGCCGGAGCATCGCGGGGATCTCCGCGGCCACATGCGGGATGGCGAGCCCCACGTCGGCGTGGACATTGGCGTACATGGCCGCGAGGTACCCGAGCTCCCGCACATAGGGATAGCTCGCGTGCAACAGCACGAAGGGGACGTTCGTATAGTGCCCGCTCTCGAGGAGGGGGCGCAGGTGGAGCGGGTTCGACTCGCGGAGGTCGAGATCGGCGTCGCCGAAGCCGGTGTGGATCTGCACGGGCAGACCCTGCCGCTGAGCGATCTCGAGCGCGCGCAGCAGGAAGTAGTCGTTCAGCGGCTTCGTGGCGAGCCGGACCCGACCGTCGCGCCGCGCGCGCTCCTTCACGGGGCCGAACGCCGCGGCGGCGGCATCGCGTGACGTCGGCTGTACGGCAAGCCCGGTCCGGTAGGCGATGATGCTCTTGAGGCCGACGAAACCCTCCGCCCGCGCCCGCTCGACGACCGCGGAGTACGCGTCGAGCACGGCATCGAGCGTTTCGTGCTGGACGATGAGCGTCTGTGCGAGGACCTCCAGGCGCAGGATCGGCCAGACTCGACACGGCACGCGTGTCGCCAGCTCCGCGGGCGGCCACGTCTTGTCGGTCTGGTAACCGTGATCGACGAGGAGCCCGGCGATGTTCGCCTCGCCAAGTAGGCGCCGCGCCAGGGCGTCGGCCGACATCGTCGCACGTGCGGCCAGCACGGCCTCGGTCGTCGGCGCGCAGCCGAGGAACGCGGAGAGCTCCCGGATGGCCCACCGGTAGAAGACGGTCTCGGAGGCGTGGTGCGCGAGCATGGCCGGATCGCCGCTCTCGGTGAAGAACCCGGCGTACGCGGCGGCATCGGCGACGGCGCCGTCACGCAGTAGCGCGTGGCAATGCTGGTCCAGGATCGGAACCGCCCCGAGGTCCAACTCAGAACTTCCAGAAATGGTGCTTCGTCTCGAAGGCCACGTCCTCGCGGCCGAACGCCTCGGCTTCCGACCGCTTCACGGCCAGATACGCGCGGGCGAGCGTCGGCCCGAGGGCCGCCATGAGCACCCCGTCGCGCTCGAGCCGATCGAGCGCCTCGCCCAGCGTGGTCGGGTAGCGGTGGATCCGGCGCTCGCGCCGCTCACGCTCGGACAGCACCGCGGGGTCGACGAGCACGGGCTCGCCCGGCTCGAGGGCACGGGTGACGCCGTCGAGCCCGGCCGCGAGCAATCCGCCGAGCGCCAGGTAGGGGTTCGACGACGAATCCGACGCCTTGAGCTCCGCATTGGTCGACCCGGCGCGGTCGGAGGGAAAGGTCGACGGCACCCGCACCGCCGCCTCGCGATTGTCGGGCCCCCACGCCGTGTAGGCGGAGCTCCAGAAGTGCGGCTGGAGCCGGCGGTACGAATTCACGCTGGGACACGTGAGCGCGAGCAGCGCCGGCAGGTGGTCGAGCACCCCCGCGATGAAGTGATACCCGAGCGTGCTCACGCCGTAGCGACCTCGCGGGTCGTACATGCGCGATCGCCGGCCCGCCGCGTCCCAGAGGCTCCAGTGGACGTGCGCGCCGTTGCCGGCCTGATCGACGAAGGGCTTGGGCGCGAGCGAGGCCCAGAGGCCGTGGCGGTGCGCGACAGCCCGCACCGTCTCGCGATAGAAGACCTGGCGGTCGGCGGCCTCGAGCGCCGGCGCGTGACCGATCGACAGCTCCTGCTGGCCGTGTCCGAGCTCCGGGTAGTATTGCTCGACCGGAATGCGCTGGGCCTCGAGCGCGGCCACGATCTCGTCCATCACGGGCGCCGCCGTCGTCATGCCGACGGTGGAGAAACAGAGGCTCTCGTCGAGCGGCGCGAAGACCCCGTCGGCCCGCTTCGTGGCCAAGGTGAACTCGCACTCGAACGCGGCGCGCACACTGAACCCCGCCGCGCCGCACGCGGCGACCTGCCGCTTGAGAAAGTCCCGCGGGCACGCGTCCCACGACGCCCCCTCCAGGGTTTGCATGTCGCTGATCATGGCCGCGGTGTGGGGCGCGTACGGGAGCACGGTGAACGTCCGCGGATCGGGGACCAGCCTGATCTCGCCGACCGGGCCGAGGCCGTCGACGGGCTGCAGCTGGTCCAGCATGTTCATCGCCTGCATGGCCACGGTAAGCCCGATACCGTCCGTCTGGCGATGCGCGAGCCCGTCCACGTGCGTGGCCTTCCCGCGGGTGATTCCGCCGTTGTCGGTGTAGAGGAAGCGGACGAGGCGGACACCGGCCCGCCGGGCCTGCGCGGTCAGATCGGAACCGCGTCCTCTGGGCAGTCGGCGCGTCACGGCACGATAGGATAGCGCGCGCCGGGACCTCGCGTCCGGAAAAGGCGCGCCGTCGCGATGGCTCTCGCGGCGCTCTCAGGCGGTGCCGAAGGTTTGGTTCCAGGTCTTGCGGATGCTGCGCAGGAGCGACGGATAGACAATCAACTTGCGGACGGGGTCGATGAGAGCCATGTACACGGGCGTCAAACGGCCCACGGGGCGAACGTACACGGCAAAATAGAATCGGTAGGCGTTCGCGACTTCGACGAGTGCGCTCACCGCCGCGGCGTGGGCGGTACGATTCATGAGCTCGAGAAGCTGCTCGTTCTCGAACCGGTACACGACCCGAAAGGGTCCTACCCGTGTGCCCGGCGGCGCGAGGGACTTCGCGCGATCCGCAGCGGTCAAGCGGGTCGCGAAGGCCTCCCTCACCGTCGTGTCCGGCTCGCGATCCCAGTCGAGCAGCCGGCCGACGAAGAAGCGGATGCTCAGGAGCGCCCGCACGACCGGCGAGGGTGACAGGGGGAGCGCGCCGCCGCCCCGCAGGAACTCATCGAGCGTGATGCCGGGGCGCGTCCGGGGCAAATCAACGGCCCACACATCATGAAGCGGCACGCCGGCAAGAAAGTCGTGGACGCGCAGTGGTAGGCGCTCGAATTCTTCCCTCGAGATCCGTGGCATCGGACCTCCTCGGCTGACCTCGTGCCGCGCGTCTACTTGATGCCCACCACCATCGAATCCGGCCCCACCAGATGCTCGACGCGCGTGTCACGAAAGCCGGCGGCCTTCATCCAGGCGCGGCAGTCCGCGCCCGTGTAGTCGAACCCGGCCGGGGTTTCGATGAGCATGTTCAGGCTCAAGAGCAGGCCGAAGGCGTTCTGCCGCCGCTCATCGTCGATGATCGCCTCGTAGACCACGAGCGCCCCACCCGCGGGGAGGGCATCGTGAGCCTTGCGAATGAGCGTTTGCTTTTCCTCGAGGCTCCAGTCGTGCAGGACGTGCCCCATCAGGACGACATCCGCCCTCGGGATGTCGTGCGTGAAGAAGTCCCCACCGACGAACCGCACCCGATCTTCCAGGCCGTGCTCGGCGACGTAGCTCGCAAAGACGGGCCCGACGCGATCCAGGTCGAACCCGATCCCCGAGAGATGGGCATTCGCCTTGGCGATCTGCACCGCCAGGTCGCCTTGCGCGGTGCCGACATCGACGAATGAGTGGTACCTCGCCCAGGGGAACCGCTCGGCGATCGCGATGTTTGCCGCGCGGCTCAATCCGGACATCGCTCGCAGGAATGCCGCCAGACGCTCGGGGTCCGCGTACAGGACGCCGAACGGCTCGCCCCCATGCTTGGCCTCGTTCTGCGGTTTCCCACTGCGCAGCGCCTCGGTCAGGTCGTTCCAGAAGCCATAGAGGCGTCGATTCGCCATCTCGAGCAGGCCGCCGATGTACGACGGCTTGTTCCGATCGAGGAACAGGTCGGTCGCGGGGGTATTCCGATAGACCCCCTGCTCTCGCTCGAGAAAGCCCATCGCGACCAATGCGTCGAGGAAATCGTGGGCGGACCGGTCATGCAGCCCTAGTCTCGCGCGCAGGTCCGCAAGCCCGCCGGGCTTCCTCCCCAGCTCGGTGAACAGCCCCATCTCGATGGCGCTGAGGAGGGTCTTCGAGGACCAGAACCCGAGACCGACCTGGATGATCCTCTCTGGTGTTTCTGCTGCCATGGCGCTCCTCCGACCACGTGTCGCGGTCGTCGCGCGCCAATTATACGAGGGACGTCAGGGCTTCCGCGCCTGGATGTTCACCCCCTCGATCTCGTACTTGTCGGCCTTGCGCTGGCCGCTGGCCCCCGCAAACGGCAAGCCGCGCCAGGTCACCCCCACGTCCTGGAATCCGGCCCGGGCGATCTTCACGAGGTACTCTCCCTCCAGGAGAGCGCCTCCGATTGAGGCCGTCCAGATCGCGATGTCCTCGCGCGCCGCGGGCGGGATGTCCCGGTGGACGACGACGTCGGCGATCTGCAGCCGGCCGCCGGGCTTCAGCACCCGCAACGCTTCGGCGAACGCCCGGTCCTTGTCGGGAACCAGGTTGATCACCCCGTTGGAGATCACGAGGTCGGCGATCCCGTCGGGGAGCGGAAGGCTCTCGGCCAGGCCCTCGATGTACTCGATCTGCTTGAGTCCCGCGAGCGCGATGTGCTGGCGGCCGAGCTCGAGCATGGCGGGAGTCATGTCCACGGCAAGCACGAGCCCCGCGGGGCCCACGTGGCGCGCGGCGAGGAAGGTGTCCATGCCGCTACCCGCGCCGATGTCCACCACCGCATCCCCTGGGCGTGGCCGCCCCATGGCGAGCGGATTTCCGACGCCGGCGAAGGAAGCGGTGACCGCGCCCGGCAGCTCGGCGAGCTCCTCCGGTAGGTAGCCCAGGCGCTCGGCCGCGTAGTCGGGCCCGGTATGGAAGTGATAGCCCTTCTTCGGATCATCCGCGACCTGGCTGTAGACCTTCCGAATCTCCAGACGTAGAGCTCGCGCGTCGAGCGGCATGGGACCCTCCATGAATGGGATCTGACCGTTGGAGAGATGATCGCCGGCAGGACGCCGCTCTGTTTCAGGGGAATCTCGGGGAAAAGCCGGGGAACTGCCGCAAGTGGGCCGCCGCGGACCAGCGCGGGAGCAGTGACCCGGTCGGAATTCGCCAAAAGCACCGCGGCGAGACGCGCGAGACTGGGAAGCACAGAGCCGCCGGCCGGCCTGCGCTACCGGCCTGATGACGCCATCGGCCTGAAGACCATCACCTCCGTGACGTCCGCCGCGCTCGGATCCGAGACCACGATGACGACCTCGTCGCCGGGGCGTACATCGTTGAGCGTTACGTCGGCCCCATCGACACCCATGTGAACCCGCGCGGTGGGCGACAGCTGAATGGCGGCGCCGTCGGTCAACCGGACCACATTCTTGGCGACCGATTCGACCGTCCCCATGCGCTGATACCCCATGAGCTGATCTCCAGCCAGCGCCGGCAGGCCCGCAGCGTTCCGCACGCCGAGGGGTAGGACGCTGTCAACCGTCACGGTCTGGCCGGGCTCCAGCCGACGCGGGGCCTCGGCCGGGAGGGTGATAGTGCTGTCCGCCGTGAGCTGGACTATCCGGCCGTCTCGGAACCCCAGGATCCCGGTCGTGGGATCGAAACTGTCCACCACACCGGTCGTCCTGATCCTGGGATGACCGGGCAGGGTCGCCACGTAAGAGCCCGGGGGAACCGAGGTTCCCGTCGGCCTCGCTGCTGACTGAGTGGGGGCTGGCGCAGGCTCCGAGCCGATTCGCTGGTCGCGCGCCACCTGCGAGCACGCCGCCGCAGTTGAGAGCGCCAGGAACAGGAGCGCCAGGGGACGACTGGGATGTTTCATTGCGATGTCCCTCCCTACCCGGATCCGGCCCCAAGATCATGGCATCTAATAGTAAGGGTGCAAACCCCCTCACGCCCAGGTGGTGGGGCCGCCAGGGTGCGGCCACGCATCCTGGGCAGCAACGGACGTGCCAAGGAGTCGCCACGCTCGCCCGGGAGCGCGAGGATTAGCGAGCAGGGGGCCGGGAGCCCAAGATTGACCGCCTCGACAGTGTCGCGTATCGTTTCGTTTGCGGAGGCACCGCGTTCGATGAAAAGCCCAATGAGACCCAGAATCCGAAACGTCCTGGCCAGATGTCTGCTGATCGCTCTCGCGGTGCTGCTCGCGGCGCCGCCGGTTCCGGGCGCCCAGCCGCCGGCCGCGGACGCCCGTCCCTTCAAGCCCCAAGAGCTGGAGCAGATCGTCGCGCCGATCGCGCTCTACCCGGATCCCCTCGTGGCGCACATCATGATGGCGTCCACCTACCCGCTCGAAGTCATCCAAGCCGCACGGTTCGCGAAGGCCCATCCGAACCTCAGGGACGACGACCTGAATGAGGAGCTCAAGAAATACGACTGGGACAACAGCGTCAAGTCCCTCGTCAAGTTCCCTCAGGTCCTCGAGATGATGGATAGTCAGCTCGAGTGGATGCAAAAGCTCGGCGCCGCCGTCCTGGCGCAGCAGAAGGAGACCATGGACGCCGTCCAGCGCCTGCGCGCAAGGGCGCGGAAGGCTGGCAACCTGAAGTCGACCCAAGAGCAGAAGGTGATCGTCGAGAGCGCGCCGACGCCGACGGACCAGACCATCATCAAGATCGAGCCGGAGAATCCCGAGATCATCTACGTGCCGGCTTACGATCCGATCGTCATCTACGGGCCATGGCCATATCCCGCGTATCCGCCCTACTACTACTACACGCCCTACTACCCGGTCGGCTACGCCACGATGTGGTTCGGCTTCGGGATGATGGTCGGCGGCTCGATCTGGGGCGGGTGCAACTGGCGTAGCGGCAATTTTGGCCTTCACGTGCTCCACCACAACAGCTTCGATCGCAACGTGAATCGCATGGACAAGATCAAGCCGCTCCGGGTCGATTCGGCCGGCGGGGCCCGCGGCAACCGCGTGGCATGGCAACACAACCCCGAGCACCAGAGGTTCGTCCAGTCTCGCGACCGCGGGACCCAGTCGACGTTCAACCGAAGCGGCGACAGCCCCACGATTGTCTCGCGCGACTCCGTCCGCGGCCGGGCCGAGCAAGGCCGACCGGAAGTGATTCGGGGTGGAGCTGGGCAGGGCGTGGCCCGCTCGCGCGACAGTGGAGTCGGACAAGTCGGTGTACGCTCTCGCGACGGCGGAGTCGGAGCGGCGGGCGGCATGGAGCGCGTCGGTAGCCTCCGAGGCGAAGATGGCGCGATCGGATCAGGTATGGGTGGCCAGGGCGACGGCGCGGGCGGCGGCAGAGCTTTCGAAAATAGGGGGCAAGTACAAGGCCGGCGCTCGTTCAGTGACCGCGGTCAGTTCTCTCGCGGTGGCGATGTCAGTGCGAGCACCTTCCCCGGGAACACCCTCAGTGCGAGCACCTTCCCCGGGAACACCCTCAGCGCGAGCACCTTCCCCGGGAACACTCTCAGCGCGAGCACCTTCCCCGGGAGCACGAACACCTTCGGCGTGAGCGTCTTCCCTGGGAACACCTTCGGCGTGAGGCGCTTCGGTGGCGGTTTCTCCGGCGGCGGAGGACGGCGTTGAGGCGCTTCACGGCCGCCTAGCAGGTCCACGCCATCACGCCCGACGAGATCGTGCGGAGGGCCTTCGAGGTGTTTCGCGCCGACGCCGACCCGGCGCCTCCCTTGAGCCTGCGCGGTGGCAATGCGGTCGACAGCTACGACGACGCCGAGCCCTTCGATCCCGCCCGCGACGCGCCCACCGACGCCTACCTCGAGGGCTTCGCCTTCTGGGGGCTCGGCTACCTCGACGCGCGGTCCTGGCGGCACTATCTGCCTCGGCTGATCAGCTACGCCTTCCGGCGCCCGGACGACCCGGCGATGGCGGTAGAAGCCCTGATCCGCTCGCTCCGGCCGCCGGATCGGTATCCACCCCGCCTCGCGACGCTGACCGCCGAACAGGAGGCGCTCGTCGTGGCCTTTCTCGAGACGCTCGCGCTGGGCGACGGCGACTTCGCTCACCTACACGAGGACGCCCAGCAGGCTCTGGAGGAATGGTGGCTGCCCGGCGCGCGCCACCGCCCGCAGGCCGAGGCCGATGCGTCCGCCCTCCGATCCGCGCCGGTCACCCTGCATCCAGTCGAGCGACCACGCTACCGCCTGACGCTCCCCGCCGGGTTCGTGAGCAGCGGAGCGAACCACATTCCCGAAGAGTCCCGAACTGTCGAGGTGTGGCGCGGCACACTCTGTGGCGATGTGCCCACGATCGTCGCGGTCAACCTCACTCCCCTCGCCGGTCGCCATCTCCGACACATCACCGAACGGGCAGCCGCGGGCCTTCGCGCCGCGAGTGTCGAGCGCCACTCCTGGGACGTGCCGGGAGCGGCACGATCCGAGCGCCTCGACGGGCTGACGCGTGGCTACAGCCCGGCGGAGCCGGAGCGCATCACGATCATCGCGGCGGCCATGGGCCAGGAAGTCGTCTTGCTCACGGTTCGGAGCTGGCCGCGAGACGACGTCGAAGCCGCGATGGAAAGGATCGTCGCCGCGTTCGAGATCGTGCCGCGTGGCTGAGCCGGTCGAGCAGCGCCTTCCTTCTGGTCTCGAGGTGATCGAGGATCACGCAGGCTCGGGCAAGGCGGCTGAGCGGGGCGACCGTATCACGTACAACGTCAGGATCTTCCTCAACCGAGGCGACGAAGTGCCTCTCAACGAGACCCAGGCGCAGCATCTGCCCCCACACCTCCTCCGTCATGAGGGGAGTCGGGTCCTCATCGACCACACGACCGTGCTCGGATCACGTGAAGCGGTGGCCGGCATCGAAAAGGCGCTATTCGGGATGCAGGCCGGGGGACATCGGAAGGTGCGCATCGGTCCGCACCTTGCGTATCGAGAGAAAGGCATACCGGGGCTGATCCCGCCCAATGCGGTGCTCATTGTCGAGATCTGGATGCGCGAGGTCATGCCGCCCTCTTCATGAGTGTGCCGCGCCTGCCGAACACTTCATTGGACCAAGGTCCTATTGCTGGCCCGTGAGGGAACGCGCGTTCATGTCGCAGGTCGAGCGCGCAGCCGGAGACCTCAGGGAGGACGAGAATCATGGGACTTCTCGACGAATTGCTCGGTGGTGTACTGGGTGGGGGCGCCGGTCAGCAGCAGGCAGGGTGGCGACCGGCCCAGGGCGCGGCCCCGGCCGGCGGTGGCGGGGCCAGCATCATGATGGCGCTGCTGCCGGTGGTGCTCTCGATGCTCGCGAGTCGTGGAGGTGGGGGACGCCAGGGAGGTGGTGGTCTCGGCGATATCCTCGGGCAAGTGCTCGGTGGCGGCACCCCGGGGGCCGGTGGTGGGGCCGGCGGCGGGACCGGCGGTGGCCTGGGCGGTCTGCTCGAGCAGATGCAGCGGGCGGGCTACGGGGACCAGGCCCGTTCCTGGGTCGGCACGGGTCAGAACATGTCGATCCCGCCTGACGCGATCGGCCAGATCTTCGGCCAGGGCGGTCTCGACGAGATCGCGCGCCACGCGAATCTCACGCCCCAGCAGACGTCCGAGGGCCTGTCGGCGCTCCTTCCCGAGGTCGTCGATCGCGTCACGCCGGGCGGACAGGAGCCGGATTTCGACCAGCTCCTCCACAGCGTCGACAATCTACGACGACAGATGGGAGCATGATTACCGGCCCCATCATCGCCGAGATCGCGGCGCTGATCGGGGACCCGGCGAGAGCGACGATGCTGTCGGCGCTCATCGATGGTCGTGCGCTGACCGCGAGCGAGCTTGCCGTTGCCGCGCGAATCACGCCTCAGACCGCCAGCGCCCATCTCGCGAAGCTAACCGAGGCGGGGGTGCTCTCCGCGGTCCGAAATGGACGGCATCGCTATTTCCGGCTTGCCTCGCCGACCGTGGGAGACATGATCGACGGGATCGTCGCCGTCGCCCTTCTGAAGCGGCCTCGACACCGCCCGCTCTCCCGTCAGGCACGCGCGCTGAGCGCGGCCCGAATCTGCTACGACCACCTTGCCGGCCGCCTCAGCGTCGACCTCACCGATTCTTTCGTCGCCCGTGAATACATCGTGCACGGCGACGAAGTCGCCGAAATAACGTCCGCGGGCCGACGTTTCTTCACCGAGTTCGGCCTCGAGCCTCCCACACCACGTTCGACCCATCGCCGCTTTTGTCGGCTCTGCCTCGATTGGACCGAGCGACGCCCGCACATCGCGGGTGCGGTCGGAGCCGCGCTCACCCGGCGCTACTTCGATCTCGGCTGGCTGGAACGAGCGAGGGAGAGCCACGCGGTCTTCGTCACGCCGTTGGGCCGACGGGGCTTCCAGGACACCTTCGGCATCAACGCGTCCGAGCCTCGCGACGGCAAAGCCATCTAGACGCTTCGATCACCGTCGAAGTGTCGATCGGTCCCATCCGACCGGTTCGGCAGTAGTATCGTGGCAAGCGCGGCGCGTGGGCACGCCGCACAACGCCGCGTAGGGGGGTACCCATGCTCGAAGGGAAAACGCGCATCCCACCGGTCGACGTCGAGACGCTCCCGGACGACTTGCGCGACACGCTGGAGGAGCAACGCACCCTCCGAGGTGCGCCGCTTTATCCCTACCTCTTCTATGCGCGCAATCCGGCGTACTTCCGCGCCGCGAAGGCGATGTGGGCCGCCCTCCAGCAAGAGACGAAGCGCGTGCCCGTGACGCTGAGGGCGCTGCTCAACCGTCGTGTCGCGTGGTGGAACGGCTGCGAGTTCTGACAGGACGTCAATGCTGCCGTGGGCAGCCGGAACGGTACCTCGACGGAGAAGCTCGACGCGCTACTGCGCGACTATGCGAAGAGCCCGCTATTCAGTGACGCGGAGAAGGTAGCGCTCGAATACGCGGACGCGATGACAGACACGCACCGCGACGTCGAGGACGAGCTGTTCGCGCGGATGCGACTCCACTACGACGATGACACCATCGCGGAGCTGACGATGATCATTGCATGGGAGAACGCCTCCTCGCGCTTCAACCGGGCGTTCCGCATCCCATCGCAAGGTTTCTGGCAGCGATGACCGATCCGGCGTCGCCTCACCGGCTCGACGGGGGCTCCGCCCCGAGAAGGGCCTTCACGGCGTCGCGCCCCGCACGGTAGGCGGCTCCGTCCGAGCCAAAGGTTCCGCCGCGGAAGACGCAAGGATCGTCGAGGCTGAACGGCTGCCCGCTGTCCCGGTTCACCACCTGGCCCTCGGGGCGCTCCTCCCAGAAACACCGGCTGACGTTCTGCTCGCGGGGAAAGTGCCGTGGCGGCGCATCGCTCGGACGATCGAACTGGTGGTGGGCCCCGGGGTACGCCGTGAGCTGCGCGTCGGCTCCGGCCCGCCGGAGCCGCTCCACGTAGGGTCGGCATCGCTCGACGGGAGCGAATTCGTCGGCCGTCCCGATGAACACCCGGATCGGCCGATCGGTCACCGCCTCGTCGCCGATGTAGGTGATGAAGCACGGCGGATAGAAGGCGATGTGATGCGAAAATCTCGCGCCCGCCGGCCCGTAAAGGCGCTGAAACCGCGTCATCCCCGAATACAACGCGGCGACCCCGCCCTTCGAGAAGCCCATCACGGCAATCCGCGCCGGATCGATCCGAGGGTGGGTGGCCAGGAGCTCGAGGGCTCGATATGCATCGCCCATCATCGCCAGGCTGTTGAGCTGCGCCTGATCCTCTCCGCTGAAGGCAATGCCTCGGCCGGTGAAGCTATCGAGGAGGAACGTCGCGGCGCCGGCCTGGCGAAGCTCCGCGGCCCATCGATCCTCGCGCGGGCTGACCCCGCCGGAGCCATGCACGATGATCACGGCCGGGCTCCGGTCGATCCGCCCCGGGGGCAGCTCGAGGTCCCCCCAGATCAGTTGGGAGACCGCAGGCCTGATCCCCTGGAGGAACTCGGATCCTGTCGGCGTGGTGGTCCGAAAGCCGATGCGGCCGGTGGGCGCGGCCGCTAGCGTCGTGTGAAGCGTGGGTGGAGGACAGCCGTCCACG
>Ga0075423_10003402_pt1 | contig 14647 bp, 13 predicted proteins | sample SoiMethybrSBSTD2_FD_80114 | JGI IMG/M metagenome (GOLD analysis project Ga0075423, IMG submission 80114) | Bulk soil microbial communities from a Populus tree surrounding site in Tennessee, USA - Soil MetaG P. TD hybrid SBSTD2 | ecosystem: Environmental > Terrestrial > Soil > Tree plantation...
CCCATGGTTTCAAGTCGTCAACCGACGGCCTCCAAAGAAGTTGCGTCGGACTACGCGTTATGCAGGCCACCTCGGCCGCACTCGGAGCGTTCCCGACCGCAACGTGAGAGCAGTGTAATCTTAGGGGCGTGGAAAAGTGGGACTCGCTTTGAGATTCGTGATGTTGGTAGAGCAAGTCGTTGATCCGCAACAGCTTACATCTGGACTGGCGCGGTTTCACGAACACCGGTAAACTGCGCCCCTCGTCGCCGCCACCGCGGATGTGCTCGCTCGCGCCAGTCCCCGCTCGGTTCAGTTCGAACGCTACGTTTCACCAGGGAGAAGTTTGACATGCCCCTACCCTCGAAGCCCCCTGCCGGCCCCGCTGCTCTCAGCCAGAATGCGCGCACCGTGCTGGAAAAGCGCTATCTGGTGAAGGACGCCAGCGGCAAGGCGACCGAGACCCCCGAAGACATGTTCTGGCGGGTGTCGACGGTCGTCGCAGAAGCTGATCGCCGGTACGGAGCGAGCGAGGGCGCAGTCACGGAAGTCGCAGAACAGTTCTACCGCCTCATGACCCATCGTCGGTTCGAGCCCAACTCGCCGACACTGATGAACGCCGGTCGCCCGTTAGGCCAGCTCTCCGCGTGCTTCGTGCTGCCTGTCGAAGACGCCCTGTCCAACGGGCGCAACGGCATCTACGACACGCTGCGATCGATGGCGCTCATCCATCAGAGTGGCGGTGGAACCGGATTCTCATTCTCGCGGTTGCGCCCGAAAGGCTCGATGGTCCGCTCGACCACCGGCGTCGCCAGTGGCCCGGTGTCGTTCATGAAGCTCTACGACGCGTCCACGGACGCGGTCAAGCAGGGGGGCACGCGGCGCGGCGCCAACATGGGAATCCTCCGGGTCGATCATCCGGATATCCTCGAGTTCATCTCGTGCAAGGAAGACCTCACGCAGGTGACGAACTTCAACATCTCCGTCGCCGTCACCACCAGGTTCATGCAGGCGGTGAAGAACGGGACCAGCTACGACCTCGTCGATCCGGGCACGAAGCAGGTCGTCGGTCAGCTCGACGCGCAGATGGTGTGGAACAAGATGATCGACGGCGCGTGGCGCACGGGTGAACCCGGCTGCTTCTTCATCGACGAAGCAAACCGCTACAACCCGGTCCCGCACCTCGGCGCCTACGAGGCGACCAACCCGTGCGGCGAGCAGCCCCTCCTCGCGTACGACGTCTGCAATCTCGGCTCGATCAACGTCGGCTATTACGTCACCGACGGCGTGATGGACTGGGATGCGTTCGCGAGCGACATCGCGCTCTCGACGCACTTCCTCGACAACATCATCGACGTCAACAAGTATCCGCTGCCCGAGATCGACGCGCTTTCCAAGCGCATCCGCCGCATCGGGCTGGGCGTCATGGGCTTCGCCGACGCGCTCGTTAGGCTCGGGATCGCCTACGACTCGCCGGAGGGCGTCGAGTTCGGGCGCAAGGTCATGCAGTTCGTGGACGTCGAGTCCAAGAAGGAGAGCGAACGGCTCGCGAACGACCGTGGCGCGTTCCCCGAATGGGCACGTTCGATCTGGGGTCCGGACGAGACGTGCGCGCGTGATGGCGAAGGCAAGCGCATCCGCCCCATGCAGCTGCTGCGCAACTGCAACGTCACGACGGTCGCGCCGACCGGAACGATCTCGATCATCGCCGGTTGCTCGTCGGGGCTCGAGCCGCTGTTTGCCGTTGCGTTCATGCGCAATCAGGCCGGCGTCATGATGCCCGACGTGAACGAGGACTTCGTCGCGATCGCGAAGAAGGAGGGTTGGTACTCTGACGCCCTCATGGAGCGCATCGCGCGCGAGGGTCGAGTCGACTTCCCCGAAGTGCCGGCGCGCTGGCAGCGCGTGTTCGTCACGGCGAACGCGATCCCGCCCGAGTGGCACATGCGCATGCAGGCGGCCTTCCAGGAACGCTGTGACTCGGCGATCTCCAAGACGACGAACTTCGCGCACACGGCCACCGTTGCGGACGTCCGCGCGATCTACGAGCTGGCGTACGATCTCAAGTGCAAGGGCGTGACGGTCTATCGCGACGGCTCGCGCGACAACCAGGTGCTCTCTACGGGGGCGACCGACAAGGCGAAGTCCGAGCGCGACGGCGCACCGCCCGACAAGCGCGAGCTCGCGGACCTCAAGGGCACGATGGCGGAGCTCGACGCCGAGATCGAGCGGCTCAAGAAGGCACTCTACGACGCCGAAGCGGAGAACCTCCAGCGTCGCCAGAAACGGTCGCGCCCCGACAAGCTCCGCGGAACCTCCATCCGCAAGGAGACCCCGTTAGGCACGATGTTCGTCCACGTCACGGAGGACGACCGCGGCCAGCCCTTCGAGGTCTTCATCAACCTGGGGAAGGCAGGTGGCTCGGCGATGGCCGACGCCGAAGCAATGGGGCGGCTGATCTCGCTCGCCCTGCGCTCGGGGATCCCGCTCATGGAGATCCACAAGCAGCTTCGTGGCATCTCGTCGGATCGCGCCGTGGGCCTCGGGCCTAACAAGGTCCTTTCCGTACCTGACGCCATCGGCATCGCCCTCTACGACTGGTACCAGGAGAAGCAGCTCGGCGTGCAGCAGGACCTGCTGCGCGAGTCACGCGGCCCGGCGACTCCGCTGAGAGAGGAGGTCACGGTCTCGCAGACCACGCCGACTGGTCAGCAGGCGCAGCTCTCGTTCGACACCGGTGCCGAGTCGTTCATCGGCACGTGCCCGGACTGTGGCTCGCAGCTCGAGTATGCGGAGGGCTGCGTCAAGTGCCACGTGTGTGGGTTCAGCGAGTGCGGCTGATATGGGGAATCGGGAATAGGGAATCGGGAATAGGGAATCGGGAATAGCGGGAACGGGGAACCGGGAACAAAGGCTCCATGGGGAGTCACTGTTCCCGGTTTCCCGTTCCCTATTCCCGGGCGCGCGCGAAGCGCGCCGCTGGTTCCCGGTTCCCTATTCCCGATTCCCAATCGCCAAGATCGCCGCTGCCGCCGGCTGGTTCACGAAATCCCGAACCTGCGCGTACACCGTCGCGTCCTCGTGCAGCTGGCTGTGCTGCATACAGGCCGTCTGCGTGTTCACGGCGCCATCGAGAAGCGCGCTCGCGTCTGGGTTGATGACTTCGTCGCACGGCGACCACCACGTTGCATAACGCGGCGAGCCCCACGTTTCGTCGGTAGCATTGAGCGCTGCGAGGAAGGCGGAGTTCGGCCACATCTCCCTGCACGACGTCTGGAAGCAGAATTGGGCAGTCGTGGTGCCGTGATTCGTGCCGCCCAGCGTTATGAGCGCCGCGACCTTTCCGTCGCCGCCGAGGTTTCGGACATAGTAGCGAGCGGAGAGCGCTCCCATTGAATGGGTGATGAGTGTGACCTGCGCTCCACCGTTCTTCTGCTGAATCGAGTCGATCTTGGCGGCGATGATTCCCGCAGTTGTCGCGTTCGAGACGGTCGTGTTATACGAGAACGTCGAGAGCTCGCTCGCGATCCAACCGTTCTGTTTGAACCGCCCGACCATCGTATTCCACACGCTGCCGCTGGAATTCCAGCCGTGTACGAACAGAATGATCGGCTTCGGCTGGCGCGGGGGTGCCTTTCTGGCGAGAGGGTCGCCCGGATCCGTGATCGAGCTGCACGCGGCAAGCACCGTCAGGCCGAGCAGAGCGAGAGGACGCGGAGCGAGGCGCATGACACCGTCCGGTGGTGATGAGGGATGTGGAGATCTTTCGCGGGGCGGGCGAGTATGGCGTGGCGCAGGGCTTGCCACAAGTCAGAGGTCGTGATGCACGCTCGCGCCAACCGGTTTGATCCCAAACCGTTGCGCGCGCCCGCGCTTTCCGGTTTCGTACACGCGGGCTACCTTGTGGCTGAAGCTCCCGGCCCAGGCTCGGGAGTCAACGCACGTTGTCGCCAACCGAGACGCGGGCCATGACCGAACCTCAAACCGTTCGAACGGAGACCCCATCGATGCCTCACCCTGGGCTCGCTCCGCCGGCGGTCGAGGGGAAATACGTCTACTGCATCATCCGACTCGACAAGCCGAAGGACTTCGGGAGCGTCGGCATCGGCGGCGGTCAACGGGTCTACACGGTCCACTATCGCGACCTCGCCGCCATCGTCAGCGACACGCCGCTCGTGATCTACGACCCCACGCGCGAGCACGTGCTCGCCCACGAGTTCGTGAACGAAACGGTCATGCGGGAGTTCACGGTCATCCCCATGTCGTTCGGGACGGTGTTCCGCTCCGAGGACGACGTCACCGAGCTGCTGCGCTCGACGTACCAGGCATTCAGCGACGTCCTGGACAAGATGCAGGACAAGATCGAGTTCGGTCTCAAGGTCCTCTGGGAGCGCGAGAAAGTGATCGCGAACCTGGAGCGCGAGAACGACGAGATCCGCCGCCTCAAGGACGAGATCAGCCGCAACACGGCGTCGTCCACCTACTTCGCGCGAATGCAGCTCGGCCGACTCGTCGAAGCCGCGCTCGAGGGCGTGCAGAGCCGGTACGTCGCCGACATCCACGAGGCGCTCAAGCCGGTCGCGGTCGCGAGCCGCAGCAACAAGGTCATCGGCGACCGCATGATCCTGAACGCCGCCTTCCTCGTGGAGCGCACGCAGGAGCGCGCGTTCGACGACAAGGTGAAAGAGGTGAGCCGGCGCTACGAGGAGCTGTTGACGTTCAAATACACCGGGCCGTGGCCGCCGTATAACTTCGTCAACATCAAGTTGAAGCTGGAAAAGGCTAACTGAGGGGACATCGGGAGTGGGGACTGGGGACTCGGCCGGTATGCTATTACTCGCGAGGAGCTCTCCTCGGCGGTAGGAGGCTCCTTGCCGAGTCCCCAGTCCCCAGTCCCCGTCCCCGGTTCGCGGTCCCCATGGGCATCCTCTCCAAACTTCTCTTCTTTCCGATCACGGGACCCGTCGCTGGCATTCGCTGGTCGTTAGGCAAGGTCCAGCGCGTGGTCGAGGAGGAGCTCGTCGATGACGCGCCGGTCAAGCAGGAGCTCATGGAGCTGCAGATGCTCCTCGAGCTCGGGGACATCGATGACGACGAATACACCCGGCGCGAGGCCGTGCTGATGCAGCGGCTGCGCGAGGTGCGCGAGTGGCGTGAACGACTCGGCATGGCCACCGCCGGCGGCCCGGTGCGCGTGGCGCGGGAGGCCGACGACGCCGAATGAGCGGGATCGACGCGCTGCTCGCGTCGCTCCCGGCCTGGACACTCGTCGGCGGCAAGGGAGGCGTCGGCAAGACCACCTGCGCGGCGGCGCTCGCTGTACGTAGCGCGCGGGATGGCGTCCCGACGCTCGTGCTCTCGACAGACCCGGCCGGTACACTCGGCGACGCACTCGGCGCGACGCTGACTGGCGTTCCGCGGCCAGTAGCCGCATACCCGTCGCTGTGGGCGGCGCAGCTCGACGCGGTGGCCGCGCGCACCGAGTTCCTCGCACGCTTCGGAGAGGTGGTCGCGACGATCCTCGATCGCGGCACGTACCTCGACCGCGAGGATATTCGCTTACTCGTCGATTCGACTTTGCCAGGCATCGACGAGACGATGGCGTTGCTCGCGCTCGCGGACCTTCCGGCCCGCGGCGATTGGAAGCGCGTCATTCTGGACACCGCACCCACCGGCCACACGCTCCGCCTGCTGGCATTGCCAGAGACGCTGCTCGCCCTCGTCGAGCTGCTCGACACGATGCAGGGCAAGCATCGGTTCATGGTGTCTGCCCTCATGCATCGCTACCGCCCTGACGCGGCGGACGCATTCATCGACGAGCTTCGATCCAAGATCGCGCGACTTCGAGACCTGACGACCGACCCGAGGCGGGCTGCGGTCCTGTTGGTGTCCCGGCCAGAGCCCGTCGTGGTGGCCGAGACGCTGCGTTACGCTCGTGCCCTCGCGGAGATGCACATGGCGGTGCGCGGCGTGGTGTTGAACGTGATCGTCGAGCCACGCGATGCGTACATCGAAGCCGTCATTGAAGACGTTAGGCATGCGGTGCCCGACGCATCGTTGTTTACCGTGGCCGCTTGTGACATCCTCCAACCAGGGTTGCCTGGGCTCGCGCGCTGGAGCAGTACCGTCAAGCCTCTCACGCGACCACGGCGGACCCGATCGTCCGGGACGCGGGCCGGCGGCGCGCTGGAGACGCCGGTGTCACTCGCCGACCTCCCGCTCGCCGAGTCCATGTTGGGTTCGTTCCCACCGGTGTTGATCATCGGCGGGAAAGGAGGCGTAGGGAAGACGACGGTGTCCTGCGCCCTCGCGCTCGCCGCGGCGCGCGGTGGGCAGCGGACGTTTCTCGTGTCGACGGATCCGGCGCCGTCCATCGCCGACGCCCTCGACCAACCGATCGGCGACGTCGCAGCCGAGGTCCGCGACGGACATGGGCTCGTCGCTCGTCAGATCGACGCGACCGCGGCGTTCTCGCGATGGCGAGCGGACTACCAGTCGCGTGTCGATTCCGCGTTCGATGCGCTGCTGGGTCCGGGGTTCGACGCGGCTCACGATCGCGCGATCGCGCGCCAATTGTTCGCACTCGCTCCGCCAGGCATCGATGAGCTGTATGCGCTGATCTGGCTCGGCGACGCGATCGCGGACGATACGACGGACAGATTCGACAGGATCGTGATAGATCCGGCTCCTACGGGACACCTCATTCGCCTGCTGGAGATGCCGGCCTTGGCGCTGGATTGGTCTCACCGTCTTCTGCGACTGATGCTCAAGTACCGAGAGCTGGCCGGTGGCGGCGAGCTCTCCGCCGAGCTGCTGGCGTTCGCGCGCCGTACGCGCGCCGTGACGGCGCTCCTTCAGGACGAAACGCGGGCGGGCGTGCTCGTCGTCGCCCTCGACGAGCCGGTCGTGCGAACCGAGACGACGCGCGTGATCGAGCGTGTGCGTTCACTCGACAATCACGTTCCCGCGCTCCTCTGGAATCGCGTCCGCGAGACGCCCTCGCCTCTTCCTGTCGAGCCGACCGTCCGTCAGTTTGTTGCCGCCGCCGTTGTTCCGTCTCCGGTCGCCACTGCGCGGCTCCTCGAATGGTACGATCGCTGGAGAGTCCTGGAGGTCGATGGCTGAACGTCTCTATTACGTGTACGCGGTCGTTCCGCACGCGACAGCCGTCGAGGTTGCCCCACCGGGTATCGACGGACAGCCCGTCTCTCTCCTGGCGAGCGGTGAGGTTGCAGCCCTCGTGACGCGAGTAGACGCTTCCGTGTACGGAGACGCGCTCGACGATCGGCTTGCCGACGTTGCCTGGATCGCGCCGCGCGCCGCGGCCCACGATGCCGTGCTGACATGGGCCAGCGATGTCGGCGCAGTCGTGCCGCTTCCCATGCTCTCGCTGTTCCGATCGGAAGCCGCGGTTGCATCGATGCTGGCGGCGCGGCGAGATCAGCTGGTTTCGCTGCTGTCCTATGTCTCGCGTGGCCGGGAATACGGCATTCGAATCTTCAGGCTCGACGACGAGCTCCGGCGCTCGCTCGCGTCCTTCAGCACGCGAGTCGCCGAGCTCGAAGCCGAAGTCGCGGCCGCAAAGTCCCCCGGACAGGGATATCTGCTCGCGCGAAAGCTCGACCAGGCACGGAAAGATGAGCTGCGGCGCGTTGGGGCGGATATCGCGGCCGTGGCGTATAATGAGCTCGCCGCCCGATCGATTGCTTCCGCTCACGACACGCTGCCACAGCCTTCACCAGACCAAGCCGGGGCCGCGGTGCTCAATGCGGCGTTCCTCGTTGCGCACGATCGCCTCGACGAATTTCGCGCCGCGGTGACCGAGGTCGTTCGCGCGCACGAACGCAGAGGGTTCCGCATCGAGTTTACGGGGCCGTGGCCGCCTTACCACTTCACTCGCGAGAATGCGGATGCCGGGTGAGGTCGGCGACAACACATCGCTCGAGCTGTCGGATCTCATCAATCGTGTGCTCGACAAGGGTGCCGTGATAGCCGGGAGCGTGACCATCTCCGTTGGGGACATCGATCTCATCCAACTCGATCTCACGGTCGTCCTCACGGCCATCGAGACGGTACGGAGCGCGGAACGCCGTCGGCGTGAGCTGGAGCTGGGAAGGGGGGCGAATGCCGACGTACCTGTATTGCCTTCGGAGTGACGGTGAGGAGCCGCCCGAGGGACTCACCGGCGTGGACGGCGGGGTCGTGCGCACAATCGAAGCGGCCGGTCTCGTGGCGTGGGTCAGCGATGTGTCGGAGAAGGTCAGCGCGACCGTTGATCGCGTGAAGGCACACGATGCCGTTTGCGGTGCCGCGCTCGCCGTCGGAGAGACGCCGCTGCCGGTGCGCTTCGGACAGGTTTTCCGGGACGATGCCGCAGCGGCGTCGGAGCTCCATTCGCATGACACGGAGCTTCGAACGCGACTCGCTCGGATTGCGGGTTGCGTCGAGCTGCGGATCATCGTCACCGCAGGATGCGATCCGGTGAGCGATACGTCGGCTGCCAAAATGTGCCAGCAACCGCCGGGCGACGCGGAGACGCCTCGCGAAGAGGATGGCCCTGGCACGGCGTTTCTCAAACGGCTCGCTCACCAGGGACGCGCCGACCTGGCCCGCGAGGTCGCGTGCGAAGATGTCCGGCACGCCGTTCGGTCCGCGGCGAAGTCGTTGATCGTCGGCCAGCACCCGTGCGAGTCGTCGCGCGGCGTGTCGTTCTTTCCGGTCCTTATCCGGCGCGCGGACGTCGATGCCTTTCGAGCGGCGCTCGCAGAAATGTTGATATTCAAAGCAACTGGTCTATCGGTACTCGGCCCCTTTGCGCCATATTCGTTCGCTGGCGATGCCTGACGACCGCGTGCCGGAAATTGACGTGGATGACGCGCTGCGAAACGAGCTCGCGACGCAGCTGTCGGCGGTTGCTCGCGCGTTACCGGATCGAATCAACGCCGATCCCGAGCGAGTGGAGCAGGGACTGGCTCGGCTCGTCTTGACCCTGATCGAGGTGGTGCGTAAGGTCTTGGAACATCAAGCCGTTCGTCGCATGGACGGTGGTGGACTGAGCCCGGAAGAAGTCGAGCGATTGGGTCTTACACTCCTGAAGCTCGATGAGCGGATGCAGGAGATGAAAGGAGCCTTCGGGCTCACGGACGACGATCTTCAGATCGACTTGGGCCCGTTAGGTCGCTTGCGGTAGCACCAGGGTCACCGCTCCCGCTTGCCCCTCACGTCAACGCTTACGCTAACTACGGCTGCGCAGCGCGCCGTCGGAGTGTTTCTGCTTGGCGGATCTCGTTACCCCATCACGCGGTCACGGTCTGGTCGAGATCCTCGACCGCGTGCTGGACAAAGGGCTGGTGATCGCCGGCGACATCAAGATCAATCTCGCGAACGTCGAGCTGCTCACGATTCAGGTGCGGCTGCTTGTGTGCTCGATCGACAAGGCAGAACAGATCGGATTGAACTGGTGGCGACATGATCCGCGGCTCACGGCCGTGCCGTCGAGCCCGCTTCTTGCGAGCGATATCGAGCGGCGTCTCGAGCGGATCGAGCGTGGGCTCGAGCTGCTCACGTCGGAGCCCGAGCGAACTCGCCGCCGCAAGAAGTAAGACCCTCTTACCTGCGGAGTAGGCTGCAATGGCCGTGGAACGCTCCCCCAGTGGGAGTTCTCTCATCGATGTTCTCGATCGCGTTCTCGACAAGGGTATCGTGATCGACGCGTGGGTGCGGGTCTCGCTCGTTGGCATCGATCTCGTGACGGTCGAAGCGCGTATCGTGGTCGCGTCGATCGACACGTACCTCAAGTACTCTGAAGCGGTGGGAATCACCGCCCCGGTCTCACGCCCGCGTGAGCTGGTTGCCGATACGGAGTCCGAACTCGAGCGCGTTATGCGGGAGAACGCGGAGCTGCGCCGGCGACTTGAGCAGGGCGGAGCATGAGCTGACCGACGGCGGAATCCCGCCCCGCGGCGCGGTCACCGACCTCGACGAGCTTCTCGCTACGCTCGCCGAGGCGCCAGACCTCGCGTCGTCGGCGGCCTTTCTGCTGTCCCGCCTCGGCGAGCTGACGGGATCGAGCCGGGGGTACGTCCGGCTCCTCGACCCGACGCTGGAGGCGCTCGGGGTCGTTGCGTTGGTCGGGCTGGAGAGCAGCGAGCTCCCAGCCGTGGTGTCTGTCAGCGACCTGTCGCATCCCGTCGTCGTTGCGACGCTTTCGCTTCACCCCGTGCGCTGCGAGCGCGGCGCGTCGGGCGACGGGCGCATCCCGTTCCGCGACTGGATCGCGCTGCCGCTGCCGCGAGGCGACGATCGGGGCGGGCCGCCTCTGATTCCGGCCGCGCGCGCGGCGGAGCTCCTGTCCGCCGCCGGACTCCGCCTCGGCCCGCGACCCGTTAGGCGGCAGGACTGGTTCGGCCACGCACCGGCCGGGGTTGTCGTGCTCGAGGGCGATCCGGGCGACGAGGCGGTCGCGTCGCTGGCACGCGTGGCGATGTTCGCCGGTCCCATCCTGTCGCGCATGGGCATGGCCTCCGCCGTGCGTCAGGCGGCGGAGCGCGCCGCGAAGGAGCGTGATCGCCTAACGAGCATCATCGACTCGCTGCCCGACCCGATCGTGATCACGAACGCGGCGAACGACATCATCGTGCAGAACGCGCGGGCCGAGCGGCTCCTCAACACGCGTGACTCCGACTCCGAGGGCCGGCGTCGCGCCGTCGAGGTGAACAACCTGCTGTTCACCTCGTACCTCGCCCGTGCGGTGATGACGGGTGGGCTGCAGAGCGGCCCGCGCGAGCTCAATCTCGTGGACCCCGGCGAGGGGACGGACCTCCTGTTCGAGGTCCTCGCGCATCCGCTCAGCGGCGAGGCCGAAGGGGCCGGCGCCGTCCTCTCGGTGCTCCGTGACGTGACCGACCTGCGTCGTGCCGGCCACGAGCTCGAGCGCCAGATGCAACGCGTCCGCCTGGCGGAGTTCGATGCCACGCGCGAGCGGGACCGCCTGAATCTCATTCTCGAAAACGTTGCCGACCCGATCCTCGTGACCGACGACCAGTCGAACATCATCATGATGAACGACGAGGCCGAGCGCCTGTTCCAGGTGCGCGAGGGCGGCAAGCGGAACTACGGCGCGATCCAGGCGATCCGCGGCAACGACACGAAGTTCACGTCGTTCATCTCCGAGTTCACGTTAGGCACGGCGATCTCACGCCGCTCCCGGATGGCCCTCACCGACCCCCAGAGCGGCCGCGAGCTCCCCGTCGAGGTCGTGTCGGGGAAGATCATCAACGAGCACGGCGAACCGAGCGTCATCGTGTCCGTCGTGCACGACCTCACGAAGCAGGTCGAGAACGAGCGGCTGTACGAAGAGCTCAAGAAGTTCTCCGCCCAGCTGGAGGAGCGTATCCGCGCGGCGACCAGCGACCTCGAGGCGCAGAACCTCAAGCTGCAGTGGCAATCGCAGGAGCTGGCGCGCGCCAACCGACTCAAGTCGGAGTTTCTCGCCAGCATGTCGCACGAGCTCCGCACGCCGCTCAACGCCGTGCTGGGTCACACATCGCTACTCCTCGACCGTCTGTTCGGGGACGTGACGGCGCAGCAGATCGATAGCCTCGAGCGCATCCGAGCCGCCGGACAGCACCTGCAGGCACTCATCGACGACATCCTCGACCTCGCGAAGATCGAGGCGGGGAAGATGCCGCTGCACCTTGAGGACATTCCGCTCCGCCATGTCGTCATCGAGGTCGCGCAGCAGTTGGAGCCCATGGTGCGAAAGAAGGGGCTCGACGTGACGTACCGCGTCGCGGAGGACGGCATGCTGCTGTACACCGACCGTACAAAGCTGAAGCAGATTCTGCTCAACCTGCTCTCGAACGCGGTGAAGTTCACGCACGTCGGCTGGGTGCGGCTCGATGCCACGCGCAGTGACGACGTCGTGCGGATTGCCGTGAGCGACAGCGGCATCGGCATCGAGAGCGAGCACTTGGATGCGATCTGGGAGGACTTCCGGCAGATCGATCAATCCCGCACGCGCGAGTTCGGCGGCACGGGCCTCGGCCTGAGCATCACGCGAAAGCTGCTGGAGCGATTGGGCGGAAGCGTGCAGGTCGAGAGCAGCTACGGGGTGGGCACGACATTCACGGTGTGGCTACCCGTGCGCTTCGCGCCCAACGGAGAGCCAGGCATCGGCGAGCCGCACACGGTAAAGCTGGGGACTGGGGATTAGTCCCGTTCCTCTAGTGCAGCGCGAAGCTCGGTGGCGAGTGTGAGTGGGTCGAACGGCTTCGTGAGGCAGGCCGTGGCGCCGAGGGCCATCGCGCGACGCATCTCCTCCTGTTGGGTCTTCGCCGTCAGGAACACGATGGGAATGGCTGCCGTCGCCGGATCTCCCTTGAGGCGCCGGCACGTCTCGTAGCCATCCAGACCAGGCATCATCCCGTCCAGCACGAACACGTCGTACCGCCGCTGTGATGCGCGTTCCAGGAGTTCAGCGCCTGACGACACAATCTCCACCTCGAGGCCCGGATCGATCGAGAGCGCGAGCTCCAGAATCGTTCTGAGATCGGGCTCGTCGTCAGCGCAAAGGAGTTTCATCCGTCCGGGCTTCTGTGCTGGGGTCGAGCAGGTGAGGCATCGTGACCGGGTTCAGCTGTCGGACGTCTCTATCGAGTATCACGTCACGGCGCCTCCGGGACGGCTTCTCGTCGACCCAGCGACAGGCGCGCGGCTTTCCGTTTCCCTGAAGGTTTGATGGCGAGCGCCCAAACCGTCGCCCGGGTCAGCGACGCGCTCCGGACGTTGCGCGAGCGTTTTCGCGAGACCAGCGCCGGCACAATCGCATTGCTCGAAGACCTGTCGCGTCAGCTGGCTGCAGATCCGTCCGCGCCGGAAACCGTGTCGGCTGTCCGGCGCGAGCTGCACCGGGTGCACGGCACGGCAGGCAGCTACGGGTTCGTCGAGGCGAGTCGCCTTGCGGCGAAGCTCGAGCAGCGCGTTGGCAAATGGGAACAGGACCCGGAGCTCGAACGCCCGCAACGGGCCACGATCATTGGCCACCTGGTGAGCGCGCTGCGGCTCGCGATGTCCTCGGAGGCCGTGCTGGGGCACGCGCCGGTGTCGCGCCGAAGGATGATGCTCGTGGACGTGGCGCCGTCGTACGCGCGGCGCCTGCGTTCCGAGGCGGCTCTGCGTGGGTACCAGCTGTCGTCGGCGCGGGCGACCGATCTCACGCCCGCGTCGCTACGCGAGCTCGCGCCACACGTGATCGTCGTTCCGATCGAGCAGCTCGCGGAGTTGCGGGACCTGACGACGTCTTCGAATGCCGGCGTGATCGCGTTGACGGATGGGACGGCGCCGTCGCCCGACGCGGCCGCTGCCGGCGTGTCCACGGTCGCTCGGGCCGACGAGCTCGGGGCGCTGTTCGACCTCGCCGACCGCCTTTCGCTCGGCAGCTCCACCGCCGGCGCGACCATCCTTGTCCTCGACGACGACCCGTCGATTCTGACGATCGTCCAGTTCCTGCTCGAGAGTGAGGGCGTGCGCATCATGACGTGCGACACGCCTAACGAGCTCCATCAGCAGCTCGCCGCCACCGCGCCATCCCTGCTCGTGATGGACGTGCGCATGGGGGACGTTTCGGGCATCGAGCTCGCGCGAGAGCTCCGCACGCTCCCGGCCTACCGCGATCTCCCGATCGTGCTGATCTCCGCCGATACCGAGGAGCGTACTCAGGAGCAGGCACGGCGCGCCGGCGTGGACGACTTCATCGCGAAGCCGATCGCTGCGACCGACCTGCGCGCCTGCATCGCACGGCATCTCGAGCGCCAGCGCGTCGTACGTCTGAGCGAAGGGCGTCATCCGGGCACGGGCCTCGCGTTGCCGCCACGGACCGCCACCGACGTCGCGGAGTTCGTCCGCGACGCCGCGGCGAACGACCGGACGCTGGCGATAGTAGTCGTGCGCCCGGACGTCGATGACCTCGCCGGCGACACGGCCATGGGCTGGCTCCGTGAGACGCAACGGATCGCGAACGCTGTTGCCGGATCGTCGAGTGTGGTGGGCTATCACGACGGCGTCTCGCTCATGGCCGCCATCGAGTGCGATGGCGAGATCGCCGAATCCCTCTTCGAGGCACTCGTGCTCGGGCGGGCGGATGGAGCACCGGTGTGGCGATGCGGCATCGCAGACACGGCGGAGGTCCCGGCGGAGGCCAGCGCGTTACGGCGCGCCGCCGATGAAGCCATCGAGATCGCGCGCCAGGACCGGTCGGTATTCGTTAGGCGGTGGCGACGCCAGGAAGCGGAGCTCGCGCCGGACATCGTGCTCGTCGAGGATGACGCAGCGCTGTCCGACATGGTGCAGTACGTGCTGCGCTCGGCCGGTCTCAGCTTCCGGGCCTACGCGAATGGCGAGGCGGCGCTGGAGGCCCTTGCCTCGTTCCGGACCGACGGTCGCCGCCCACTCGTGCTTCTGGACGTGGATCTGCCCGGCCTCGACGGCCATTCCGTGCACGAGCGGCTTCTCGCAGAGCGACCCGGCGTCTACGCCGTGGTGTTCATCACGGGCCACACCGGCGACGGTGACCAGGCTCGGGCGCTGCGAGCCGGCGCGCTGGACTATGTACCGAAGCCCGTCAGCTTCCGGACGCTCGCCGCCAAAATCCCGCTCTGGCGAGAGCGAG
>Ga0075423_10003405_pt1 | contig 14643 bp, 11 predicted proteins | sample SoiMethybrSBSTD2_FD_80114 | JGI IMG/M metagenome (GOLD analysis project Ga0075423, IMG submission 80114) | Bulk soil microbial communities from a Populus tree surrounding site in Tennessee, USA - Soil MetaG P. TD hybrid SBSTD2 | ecosystem: Environmental > Terrestrial > Soil > Tree plantation...
CCAACAGCAACGCTGCCAACATGACGAATCCGATCGAAGGCGTCTTCAATGTCTGCATTCTGAATTCTGCATTCTGCATTCTTCTATGCGTTCTATTTCTGCGGCGCCTGAATGAGAACCAGATACAAGCCGTTTGGGTCGGGCATGATCGCCGCGCGCACCCCGCCTTGCAGCGCCACTGGCTCACCGCCGGTCGAGATCACCGTCGATCCCGACGCCTTCATCTTCGTCATCGTCCCATCGAGATCCTTGAGCCGCAGCTGCAGTCGCGTCGCACCCGGATCCTGCAACCGCGGCCGCACCGCGGTACCAGGCGCGCCCTTGATCTCGATGAACTCGAGCCGCAGCGCCGATCCCGGCACCTGTGCGTTCGTGGTTCGGAGCTGGGCGCCTTTGAGCCCCATCAGATCGAGCAGCGGGGTCGTGCCGAACGATCCGACCTGCGGAGCGAACTGGAGAACATCCTTGTAGAGGCGCATCGTCGCATCGGTGTCGGCGACGGTGACGCGCACGCGGGCGCCGATGATGTTGCTGTCGGCTGGTGCCGTCGTCTCCGGCATCGGGCTCGGCTGCAGCAATTCGACGTAGTGGCCGTCGGCGTCGCTGACGATGACGCCGCGGGCGGCGTTGTTCTGACCGAACGCGATCGGTTCGCCACCCGGCGTCACCACGCGAACCCCCGCTTTCTTCAGCGGTGCAAAGGCGGTGTTGATGTCGCGCACCAGCAGAATCAGCGTCAGTCCACCAGGATCCTGCGGCCGCGGCAGTACCGGCTTGCGATCGATGTCCTTGGCTTCAACCATCTCGACACCGAGCGTCGAGCCCGGCACGCGCGCGACGACCCAACGCAGCTGCGCGTTCGGCATGCCGAACATGTTCTTGATCGCCGGGTCGGTGCTGAACGGACGCGGTCCGGGCGCTTGCGCCGGCGGCACGGTGAGCCCCAGCAGCGATCCGTAGAAGTCGATCGCTTTGTCGAGGTCTTGAACGATCGGACTGAAGTTGCCAGAGCCAACCACCACATCGCCCGGCGGTGCCGCGCCCGGCGGCGTGGGCGCCTGTGCACGCACGCTACCGCTGATCGTCAGCGCAGCGAGGACGAATAGAACGAACATACGCGCAGACATCGGGATGTCCTTCTTGAATGAATGCAATGCGGCCGGATGCTCGCCGAATGGGCACCGAATGTCAATCAGTGACGAACGCACACACGGCAGTCCGGCTGAAGCCGGACACTACGACTGAGGTCCGCCTGAAGGCGGACACTACGTCGTACTCACGGAGGGAATCCGACCGCCAGCTTGACCGCAGCGTACTCGGGGCTCACCTGGCCATCGGCGGTGCGAATCACAAGCGGCGGCTCGACCCACGTGCGAGCGTGCATCGAGGTCGGCAGGTCGGTCGCACGCATCATCACGAACAGGCCAATCAGCGGCGGCTCGCCTTCCTTGAACACCACAGGGCGCCTGCGAACGATGACCAGGCCGGCGGCATGCGCCGCACTCTCGACTCGATGCCGCTGCTCTTCGGGAAACACGCACGCGAACACGCCGCCGGCAGCGAGATGCGGCGCGGCTGCGCCGGCATAGTCGGCGATGCTGCCGCGCATCTCGAAACGGCAGGCCACCGCCTGCGGATGATCGCCTTCGACGCCGGTGCCGAGTGGAAAATACGGCGGGCTGCCGAGCACGAGATCGAAGCGCTCTTCATCGGCGAGCGCCGAGACATCTCGAAAGTCGGCGCACCTGATCTCGTAACGCGACTCGAGCCCGTTGTACGCAGCCGACTTGCGCGCGAGCCGCACGCTCTCCTCTTGCGCCTCGATGGTGACGAATCGTGCGCCCTGCAGCCGCCACGCGGCAATCATTCCAACCGAGCCGATGCCCGATCCCAGATCCAGCACACGGGTTGCCGACGGCACCCAGCTGGTCCCGTACCACGCCGTCAGTACGTCGTCGGTCGAGAAGCGGTGACCGTCGCGCAGCTGAAAGACGCGGAAGTGGCCACTGATCGCATCGAGCGTTTCGTCCGGCGGCACAGCGGGCGCCGCAATCGCGCCCGGTGGAACAGGACCAGGCTTTGCCCACCCCTTGAAATGTGTCTCAACGGACAACGAAAACTCCCCTGCCGTAATGCAGAATGCAGAATGCAAAATGCAGACAGTATCTGCATTCTGAATTCTGAATTCTGAATTCTGAATTACGGCGTCATGTCCTCGCTCACTCAACGCCTGCGATCGTTCGTCCTCGAGCGCTATCCGTTCGCACTGCCGATCGTAGAGCGTGCACTCGAGTCGTGCCCAGCGCCGGAGAAGACGTCCAACTCTGCGATCGACACCTTTCGAGCGCCGTTTCGCCAGGCACTCACCGACCACTCGGCGTCGATCGACGTCGGTGGTGTCCCGGATCCCACGCCGGGCGTGGCGACGCAGGAGCGATTGAACCAGGCGCGCGAGGAACTGATCGACGCCTGCGACGGATTCCTCGCGCGCGACGCGATCGCGGCCTCGCTCACCGACGAGGAACGCCGCGAGATCCTGCGCGGCATGGTCCTGACTCGCGCGGTCGACAATCGCCTCAAGCAATTCTTCGCGAGCAGCGAGGTTCGCTACAAGGACGTGCCGTTCCAGGGCAAAGGGTTCCGTTCGCTGGGTCAGGAAGCGATCTATGCGGCCGGCATCCGTCTCAAGCGCGGGCCGTCATGGCACGACCCCACTCGCGGCTGGCAAGGCGACATCGTCGGTCCGATCATCCGCGATCTCGGGGCGGCGCTCGTGATGAAGGGCGACGCCGCCGCGGTGCGAATGGTGCTGAACGCGCAGATGGCGAAGGCGGGCCCGCCGATGGAGGGCAAGGATCTGCACATCGGCGACTTCGAGTGGGGTGTGCTGCCCGCCACCGCGCCACTCTCGATCAGTACGATGTCGATTGCCGGCATCGCGATGGCCTTCTGGCGCGAGAACAGCGGTCGCGTGGCCGTGTCGTTCATCGGCGAAGGCGGATCGTCGCTCGGCGAGTGGCACGAGGCGATCAACCTCTGCGCGGCGCGACGGCTGCCTGCGATCTTCTGCGTCGAGAACAACCAGACAGCGCTCTCAACGCCGTCCAACGAGCAGTCCGCCGTTCGCGTGTTCGCCGACAAGGCCGCGGGCTACGGCGTTCCGGGCATCACGATCGACGGCACTGATCCCGACGCGATCGCGGCGGCGTTCACGTGGGCCGCCGATCGTGCGCGCAGCGGCGCGGGCCCCGCGCTCATCGAGCTGGTGACGATGAGGATGAGTGGGCATGCGCATCACGACGACATGCTCTACCTCGGCAAGGAGCCGCCGGTCAGATGGAGCTATCCGCCGGTCGCGGCAGGAGCGTACATCGATCGCGAGCGGTACGCGTTCTGGTCGGCGAAGGATCCCATCGTCTCGTATGCATCGACGCTCGAGGCTGCCGGCGTCATCGCCTCTGGCGATCTCGATCGTCTGAAGCGCGAGGCCGAGACGATCGTCGACACCGAAGCGCGCGCGGTCACCGCCGCACCCTGGCCGGCGCCGGCTGATGCCGGTCGCAACGTGCTGGCGGGCGAGGCACCGCGCGTTCGCGTCGAGATGCTCGAGCCCGATGCTCGACTTCGCATCGATCTCGATCCGCCGCTGCCGCCGATCGAGAAGGCACTTCCCTTCGATCGCAAGGGACGCACGTTTCTCGAAGCGGTGGCGATGGGCGTTGCCGACGCACTCCGTGCCAATCCGCGCGTGTTCGTCTACGGCGAAGACGTCGGCGGGCAGTACGGCAACTCGTTTCTGCTGCTCAAACCGCTGCTCCAGGAGTTCGGCGATCGCATCCTGAACTCGCCGATCGCCGAGAGCGGCATCCTCGGCGTCTGCGTCGGGGCGGCGCTCGCGGGTCAGCGTCCGATCGGCGAGATGCAGTTCAACGACTTCGTCGCCAGCGGCTTCAATCAGCTGGTCAACAACGCGGCGAAGATCCGCTATCGATGGGGCGGTTCGGTGCCGATGGTCGTGCGCATGCCGTGGGGCGGGCTGCGTCATGCGGGACCGTATCACTCGCAGAACACCGAGGCCTGGTTCTACCGTACGCCCGGGCTCAAGATCGTCGCGCCGTCGACACCGCAGGATGCGCGCGCGCTGATGGCGGCTGCCGTCGCCGATCCCGATCCGGTGCTCTACTACGAGCACATCGCGCTCTATCGCGATCCGCGGATCAAGCAGGCGCTCCCTGACGCGGCGCCCGCGCCGCTGCCGCTCGGCAAGGCGGCGCTGCGTCGCGCCGGCAGCGATCTCGCGATCATTTCCTACGGCGCGTATGTGCACATCGCGATGGCAGTCGCGGAGCGGCTCGCGGCCGATCGCATCGACGCGAGTGTGTTGGATCTGCGCTCGCTGGCGCCGCTCGACACGCAGGCCGTCGTGACCATCGCTCGTCACTGCAGCCGCGTGCTCATCGTCCACGAGGACACGCGCACCGGCAGCATCGGCGAGAGTCTGGCGGCGATCATCCAAGAGCACGCGTTCGAGTCGCTCGACGCGCCCGTGCGGATCATCGGCGCGCTCGACACACCGGTGCCGTACTCGCCGCCGCTCGAGGAGTTCTTTCTGCCGTCGGAGCAGGAGATCGAGCGCGCCGCCAGGTTGCTGATCGCGTACTAGCACTCGCTCGGCGACGACCGTCATCTCTCGACGTCGGCTCATCTTGACATCCCACATGAGCCACCGCTACACTCCTCTAACCATCCCACAGGTGAGGTGACATGGCGGAATCCCGTTCGGCCATCCTGCAAGGCACGCTCGACTTGATGGTGCTCAAGACGCTGGAACAAATGGGCCCGCTGCACGGCTACGGCATCGCCCGCCGGATCGAGCAGGTCGGGGAGCAAGCGCTCGTCGTCAATCAGGGGACGATCTACTTGTGCCTGGTGCGGCTCGTTCAGAAGCGCTGGATCTCGGCGCGGTGGGGCACATCCGACAACAACCGCAAAGCCAGGTTCTATGCGATCACCAAAGCCGGACGGGCTCAGCTGAAAGCGGAGACCGAGAACTGGGAGCGCATTTCCGGCGTCATCGGCCGGGTGCTGCAGCCGGGGAACTGACGCGTGAGAACGCTGTTGTACACCCTCATCGCGCGTCTCCGCGAGTACGTCCGTCCCGCCGCAGGCGAGGCCGATTTCGACCACGAGCTCGAGATGCACCTGGCGATGGCGGAGGAAGACAAAGTCCGCCGCGGCATGAGCCGTGAAGAGGCGCGCCGTGAGGCACGGCTGGAGCTGGGTGGAGTGACGCAGCTGCGCGAGGCGGCCCGTGCCGCGCGCGGTCTGCCGTGGCTCGACACATTCTGGCTCGATGCCAAGCTCGGTGGTCGCATGTTGCGCAAGTCCTGGGGCCTGACGCTGGTCGGCGGGCTGGCGATGGCGATCACGATCGGGCTTGGCGCATCCATCTTCAACATCTGGGACACGTTCGCGGGCACGAGGCTCCCCCTCGATGAGGGTGATCGGGTGGTGGCGATTCAGCCATTTGACAGAGCCGCGCAGCGCTTCTACAGCACCACGCCGCTGGCGGACTTCATACGCTGGCGTGAGACGTTGACATCAGTCGAGCAGGTGAGCGCGATGCGCTCGATCGACCGCACGGTGCTCACGCGCGACGGCGCCATCGGACCCGTGCGCGCCGCCGAGATGACCGCGTCCGCATTCCAGCTGGCGCGGGTTCAGCCACTGCTTGGACGAACACTGATCGACCAGGACGCACGTATCGGCGCCGAGCCAGTGGCCGTGATCGGGTATCAGCTGTGGCAGTCAGCATTCTCGTCCGATCCCGCTGTGCTCGGACAACGCATCCAAATCGCCGATACGCCGCACATCATCGTCGGCGTGATGCCCGACCAGTTTCGATTTCCGATGAACCAGCGCCTCTGGATACCGCTCCGCGCTGAACCGATCGGCGACGCGGGTTCTGCGACCGACGTCTTTGTCTTTGCGCGACTCGCTCCGGGAGCGACGCGCGCGAGTGCGCAGTCTGAATTGGCGACGGTCGGAATGTTGCCGCGGGCTGCGGTTCGCCAAACGGCGGCATCGCTCGACGCGCGCGTGGTGCCATACGCTGCAGGATTCTTTCCCGAGGTTCACGCGAACTCGTGGGCCGGCAGCCTCATCTTCCTGCTGGGCGCGCTCTTCCTGATTCCGCCATGCGCAAACATCGCCATCCTCGTCTATGCGCGGACGGTCACGAGGCGCGAGGAGTTCGCCGCTCGTACGGCGCTTGGCGCCAGTCGCGGCCGCATCGTGATGCAGGTGTTCGTCGAGTTGCTCGTGCTCGCGGCCGGCGCCGGGATCGTCGGCTTCCTGCTCGCACGGCAGTTCAGCGGCCGGTTGTCGCAGATCGTGATGCCGATGCTGCGTCCCGAGAACCTTCCGTTCTGGATGGACTTCACGCCGTCTCTTTTTACCATCCTGTGCGCGGCAGGTCTCAGCGTTTTGGCTGCGGCGATCGCTGGCGGCGTGCCCGCGTTTCACGCCACCGGAAGATGGCGTCGATCCGGATTCGGCGCGCTTGGAAGTCGAGGCTCGGGAGCGCGGCTCGGGAAGACATGGGTCGCGTTGCTCGCAACGCAGGTCGCGTTGACGCTGGCGATCCTGCCACCGGCTGCCGAGATGATCTGGGGCATCTTCCGGCCGACGATCATCGGACCTGGATTGCCCGTCGAGCAGTTTCTCACCGCCTCGCTCCTCATGGAAGGCGACACATCCCGCTTCAACGTCCTCACAAGCGAGGCCGTCAGGCAACTGATGTCCGAGACCGGAATCACCGGTGTGACCCTTTCGGCGGCAAAGCTCATGGAAGAACCGGCGGCTCGAATCGAGGTGGAGGGGCGCCCGGCGTCGGACGATGACGCGAGATTCAATCTGGTCGATGACCAGTTCTTCAGAGTGTTCGGCGCACGTTTTCTCGCCGGCCGCACTTTCGATGCGCGCGATTTCCGGCCCGGGTCGACGCCACTGATCGTCAATCGATCGTTCGTGACCGAAATCCTGGGCGACGGAAACGGATTGGGCCGCCGGGTTCGTTATGGTCGTGTCGAAGACTCAACGCCACTGCAGCCCCCGCCCGGATGGAATGAAATCATCGGCGTCGTCGAGGATTTCCCAGGCAGCAACGATGGCCCGATGATGTTTCATCCGATGACGATGCCCACGCACGACGTGAGCCTGACCATTCACGCAGCATCTGGAGTGGGTTCGGCGGCCGACCGTCTTCGGGCAGTCGCGGCCCGACTCGACCCGCAGTTGCGAGTAGGACGTCTGCGATCGCTCGAGGAGATGTACTGGCAGCGGCGCTCGCTCGACCACACGTTTGGCTTCGTGTTGGGTTCAGTGGTGGTGATCGTGGTCCTCTTCTCGATGGCTGGGATGTACACGCTCATGGCGTTCATCGTCGCGCAGCGCTGGCGCGAGATTGGCGTCCGATCGGCGCTCGGCGCGCAGCCGCGGCGGCTCCTCGGCGGCATCTTCGGGCGGGCAGTCGTTCCGCTGACGATCGGCGCGTTCGTCGGATGTGCTCTGGCGCTCCGTCTCCATTCCTGGTTGCCGATCGCCGAGGCCGGTGGACGAAGCATTCCCGGCATCGTCCCGCTATCGGCGGTGTTGATGGTCTTGGCCGGCTTGCTCGCAGTGGCCGGGCCCGCGCGCCGCGCCATTCGAATCGATCCGACCGAGGCGCTGCGGGTCACATAGAACGTGATCGCGATGATGCGATCCTGCTGCTGTAACATCCTCGTTCGTGAATCCGGAGTCATCGCAGCTGGGTGAGCCGGCGACTCCGCCGAGGAAATGGCGGGGTCGATGGTGGCTTGGCTTCGCAGCGCTCGCAGTAGGCGCGCTCTTCTTTCCATTCCAACGCGAGGTCACGCCGGCGTGGGCGTTCGATGTTGTCGACGGCAATCGACGCGCACTGCCAGGCTGCCGCGTGGAGCAGCACTGGGAGTGGCGCGCTGCCGGGGTCGATCGCATCGACGCAGCCATCTCTGACGCGGGTGGTCGCGTGTTGTTTCCTCGCCGTACAGTTCGCGTCAGTGTGGCGCGCCAATGGTATGGAGCCATGAGCGGCTTCGGTTTTCATTCTGCGTTCATGGGCCCGCGGGCCTACTTCCTCGGCTGCGCGCCTGGACCTCATCCCGATCGACTCGATGCCGAGAAGGTGGGCGATCAGATCGTCTTCAGCTACGTGCCCGGCGCGCAGGTATCAGGAAAGCCGTTGGCGAAGGAGTGACACGATGACCCGCAGCGAACTGCTGGCGTTCATGCGCAGCGAGCGCTTCGTGGCCCAGGCGAGCGTCGCCCAAGATTTAGCCGCACAAGCCGCAGTTGTCGGCATCGCCGTCTCCGACGACTTCGAGATCATCTTCGACACGCTCCGTAGCTCGCGGAAGGCGGCGAACCTGCGCGCGAATCCCTCCATCGCCTTCGTGATCGGCGGGTTGCACGACAGCGCCACGCGGACCGTTCAGTACGAGGGCATTGCCGACACTCCGTCTGGCGACGAGCTGGTCCGAGTCCGCGAGATCTACTTCGAGGTGTTTCCTGACGGCCGGGAGCGTCTCACCTGGCCCGGCTTGATCCACGTGCGGGTGAAGCCGACGTGGATCCGCTACAGCAACTACGCGCCGCAGCCACCGCTGGTCCTCGAGTTCGACGCTGCGGCACTGCGGGCGCTATGAGCGATCGGCTGCTCACATTCCGAAGATAACGATCTTGGCGCTCGACGGAGAACCGGGAAAGACTCGCGATCGCGTGCCGGTCACGAAAGCGACGTACTGCTTTCCGCCGACCGCGTAGGTGATGACGCCGCCGCCAGGCGCCCCCGGCAGATCCGCGCGCCAAAGAATCTTTCCCGTTTCCGCATCGAACGCATATGCGTGCTTGTCCATGTCGCCCGCAAACACGAGCCCACCCTTGGTGGGTGTGATACCGGACAACACCGGAGCACCGGCACGGAAGCGCCATTTCACCTGTCCGCTGTCGGCGTCGACGGCGGTGACCCAACCACCCCAGTTGAGATCGCGTACGCCGAACTGCGCCGCGAGCTGCGTGCCCGTCCATGCCTGGCCGGGTTTCTTGGTGTTCTCGGACGGATCGAGGGTCACTGTCACGCACCAGTCCACCGTGCCGCTGTAGAAGAGATTCGTGTCGGGACTATAGGCCGGACCGTTCCACTCGGTTCCTCCGGCAGCGCCCGGACAAAAGCGCGTCGGCGTCGTCGACAGCGGCGCCGCGTCGTTCTCGCGCGTCGTGACGGGCGTGGCGTACACCTTCTTGTTCGTCGCCAGGTCGTAGACGTGAAGAAGTCCGTCCTTCGGCGCTCCGGCGACGATGCGCTTGCCGCTCTTCGTGGTCACGAGTACAGGCGCGGCGGAGAGATCCCAGTCGTGAAAATCGGCAGGCACCAGCGAGTAGTGATTGCGATAGATGCCGGTCTTGGCGTCGAGCACCAGAACGGAGTTCGTGTAGAGGTTGTCACCGGCGCGAACGTCACGCGCAAAATCAGGCCCGGGATTGCCGGTCGGAATATACAGAAGGCCGCGCTGGGCATCGAGCGAATACGTCGACCAGGTTCCGCCGCCGGTAATCGGGACGCCCGGCTCATTCCCCCACGTGACCTTCGCTTGCGACTGCATCTTCTCGTTGCCAGGCTGCGCCGCGTCGGTCGGCACGGTGTAGGTTTCCCACACCACCTTGCCAGTCCCAGCCTCGAGTGCGTACATGCGGCCTTTCACCCCGTAGACGTCGCTGCCGGCAGTGCCGACGAAGACGAGCCCGTTCCAGGCGAGAGGAGCCGACGGAACGCTCTCGCCCTTCTCCCGATCCGCGAGGCGAGTGGTCCAGATCTTCTTTCCGGTCTGCGCGTCGTACGCGGCCACGCCACCGTCTGATGTCCCTCGAAACAGCCGTCCGTCCAGATACGCCGCGCCGCGATTGACGCCCAGCCCCACCGAAGGACCTTCTTCTCCCACACGCCACTTCTGCTTGCACGTCGCGGCATCGAGTGCGACGAGATCCTTGTCAGTCGTGGCGTAGATCGTCCCGCCGATCATGATCGGCCCGGTCTGAAAGTTCGTGTCGACGTTGAGGTCGAACACGCACAGCGACTTCAAGCTGGATACGTTGTTCCGGTTGATCTGGTCGAGCGGCGCGTAGCGCTCGGAGGTGGGCGTGCGGTTGTAGCTTGGCCAGTCTGTCGCTGCGGTCTGGGCCACGAGATGCCCAGCGGCGCACACACTCGCAACAATGGTCGCTATGACCGCGCGGATGAACCAGGTGTGGCGGAACGGATCAACGCTCATCGATGCCCCCTCGAGAGGGCAAGTCTATCGCCACTTTGTGCCGGTGGTCTGCTCAAAGATCCCTTCTGATGGTGCGATCTATCTGGAGGAGTTCGACCGGAGCGCCGGCAACCTTGATGAACGCGACCATCACTCCCGCACTGGGGCTGTTCGGCGGAATGATGACTTCTTGCCCGTGTACGGCCTGCTCCAGGTCGTCCACCTCGAAGGCCACATGGGCGACGGTCTTGACGAGGTCAGGAACGGGCGCGTCCTCCCAGTACCGCATCCATTGGATGCCGAAGGGATTGCTCTGATGATCACTCACCGTGACTCTCAAGTGGGGAAGATCGATTTCCCCTTCAAAGCGAGTCGTGGTGGGGATGCCAACGTGATTGAACTTCATAGCGCGTCTCCATCTAGCAGAGGGCCCCAGGCCCGCCGACCCAACTTGTCTGATCCCATTCTGGCCATCGTATCCGCCTCACGCTTTCGCTAGCGGGTGCTGACGTTGTCGGTGCGACGTGGATTGGTAAATCGGATTTACATGGGTTGGTGCTGTCGGACCTACACTTTGATCGGCCGTGGGCACACCCCTTCTCTTCCTCGCGAGTTACGCCACAGCGTTTGCCGTCGCCGGGTACGCGCTCGTGTGGATCTCTGTTGTCGTCCTTGGCCGGCTCGAAGCCGAATACGGAGGTGTTGCCGGCAATTTGCAGACGTCGAGACAGATTCTTTTGTTCATGGTGCCCTTCGCGACGCTACTGGCGGCCTTTGGCGTGCCGCGGACCCATCAAGAATGGGTGCGCCGCCGTGCGACAACTGCGATCGCCGTCGGAGCTGCATCGGGGACGCTGACGGTCGTCGCGTTCTTTGCGATCGGGGGCGCGCTGGAAATCATAGGGCGTGCGTTGCCTAAGATTCTGGCGGCGATACTGCTCTTCACTGTTCAGATATTCGTATTGGCCTCTCCTACCATCGTGACGTACGCGTTAGTCCGCCTGGCAGGGCGGAGCATTGCCGCGCCGGATCGATCGTAGCGACCATGCTGAAGGTCCGGCTAAAGCCGGACACTACGTGCCGATCGCACCGACCTCTATTCGTAGCGCAGTGCTTCGATTGGGTCCATGCGCGACGCGCGGAGCGCCGGCACGAACGCGCTGACCAGACCGACGACGACGAGGATGGCGGCGCAGATGCCGACCAGCTCGAACGACAGAATCAGGTGGATGTCGCCGCTGCCCGTGGTGTCGTCGAGCAGCTCCGAGAGAAACGGCCGCGGACTCGTCAGCCAGACGAGCAAGTACGAGACGAGCACACCGGCAACGCCGCCCGCAAACGTCGTCGCCAGCCCCTCGAGGAGAAACTGCCACAGGATGGCGCTGCGCCGCGCGCCGAGCGATTTGCGCAATCCGATCTCGCGCGTGCGCTCGGTCACCGACACGAACATGATGTTCATCACGCCAACGCCCCCGATCGCGAGCGTCAACACGCCAATGAACGAGAGCACCAGCTTCAATCCGAGCACGATGCCGGCGGTGATCTTCTGCGACTCCGCCGAGCCGAACGTTCGTACCGCCCGCTCATCCTTCGGATTGAAGCGCAGACGTTTGCCGAGCACCTCTTTGACCTGCCCGGTGGTCTTGCCGTCGAGCGTCGGATCCATCGCCTGGTAAACGAACACGCTCAGGTATTCGGTGTTGTACAACTGCCCGGCGGTCGTGTACGGAATGAACACGCTCTCCTTGTCCGGACGCCCGTAGTTGGACAGTTGAATCTTTTCCTTGCCCACACCCACGACGGTGAACGCCATGCCGTTGAGGCGAACGGTTTCGCCAACCGCCGGCGACGTGCCAAACAGTTTGAGCGCGACCTCGCTGCCGAGAAACACCGCATGCCGTTGTAGCCGCACATCGTCGGCATCGAGGAATCGTCCAGCCGCGGGGATCTCCGATCGCATTGCTCCGTACGAAGGCGCCACCGCACGGGCGCGATAGGTCGCCTGCTTGGCGCCGGACACGACGTTCACGTCGGTCATGAACTCGGGGCTCCAGGCTTTGATCAGCGGCAGCTCGCCCACCGCCTCGGCGTCGGCCATGCGCAGCCGCACCGCTTTGCCTGCCCGCTCGCCGCCGGCCTGCATACTGGTTTGTCCGGCGAACATGACCGTGACGCCATCGCCGAACGCGCCCTTGAAGCCGCGCAGGATCGCCTGATTGAAGCCTTCGCCATAGGCCAGCAGCATCACCACCGAGACAATGCCCCAGGAGATGCCGAGCATCGACAGGCCGGCGCGAACGCGATTGCGCAGGAGACCGGTGGCCGCCTCCCGAATGATGTCCTTCGATACCTGACGAAAGCGGCCAAACTCCCAACTCCCAAAACGCCAACTCCCAAGCGCTTGGGAGTTGGGAGTTGTGGCGTTGGGAGTTGACGCGGCGCTCATACCTCAAACCTGAGCGCCTCAACAGGCGGCAGGAGCGCCGCGCGTCGCGCAGGATAGGTCGACGTGAACACGCCGACGAGGGTGAGGACGGCCACCGCGATGGCGCCGGCCTGCCAGGTGAGGATCATGCCCTGGAAGCGCGGCGGCATCGGCAGCGTGTTCACCGCGGCGCACAACAGCAGCGCAACCGCGAATCCGATTGCCCCGCTGATCATCGTCAACAGGAAGCCCTCGAGGAAGAACTGCTTCTGAATCTGCCGCGTGGTCGCGCCGAGCGCTTTGCGGACGCCGATCTCCCGCGTCCGCTCACGTACCGCGACGAGCATGATGTTCATCACCCCGAGTCCGCCGAGCGCCAACGTGACGAAGCCGACCAGGCTGAAGAAATCCTTCATGGTTTGCACCATGCGCCCGAACATCAGCGTCTCCAGCGTCGTGTCCCACATCGCCACCGCATTGCGATCGCCGGGATCGAAGCGGTGGCGCGGCGCGAGAATCCGCCGCACCTCCCGCTCGAGCGGCCAGTCGACATCCTCGATGCGACCGGTCCGGTGGTTGAGCACGCCGGGCAGGCGGTCCACGACAAATTGGTGCGGCGACACAATCAGGTTCGAGACCACACCGGGCGCCACGCCCACCCTGGGAAAATCACGCGCCATCGACGAGAACGGGATGAAGATCTTGTCGTTGTCGGGACCGCTGTAGTTGCTGTCCTGATCCTTCTTGCGGATCTTGCCGATCACCGTGTAGGGGAGCCCGTTCAGCGAGATCGTCTGACCGATGCTGTCGCGTGACCCGAACAGCTGCGCGGCCGTGTCGGCGCCGACGATCGCGACTCGCAGCGCCCGCTCTTCGTCGGTGAAACGGAAGGCGCGCCCGTGCTCGATGTCGATGGTCCTGATGTCCTGATACTGCGGCTCGACACCGCTGACGGCGGGCCGGGCGGAGTTGAAGTCACTTTTCGCTGTCATCCCGAAGCGCTGCAGCTCGGGACTGACAACTGCGATCATGCTCGACTCGCGCGCCAGGGCCCGCGCATCATCCAGGGTGAGCAGGATTGCGCGACCCGCGCGCTCGCCGCCCGCGTGCATTGACGTGCGGCCGCCCCACACGATGCCGATGTTCTTGCCGAGCTCCTCGAGCACGTGCTGATTTCCGCGCTGGAATCCTTCGCCGGTGGCCGAGAGCACGACCACCGAGATCACGCCCCAGAGGATCCCGAACATCGTGAGGAAACTGCGAAGCTTGTTGGCGCGCAGGTTGGCGAACACCTGCACGAGCACGTCGCGCATGGAGTTATCCGGGGAGGACGACCTTGTCGCCGGCCTTCACGCCGTTGACGATCTGGACTTTCGTGCCATTGCCGACGCCCACCTTCACGGGGACGCGGCGCCGGCCAGTCTTCGATGAGGGGTCGGCGAGATCGACGAACGCGTGTCGTTGCGGGTCGTACACGATTGCCGCTTCGGGCACGAGCAGCGAGTCGTGCAGCTGCTCGAGGATGATCTCGGCGTTCGCCGTCATGTTGGCTTTGAGCTCTTTGCCGGGGTTGTCGATCGAGACTTTCACCTCGAACGTGGTGACGTTGTCCTTGTCGACACCAATCGGTGAGATCTGCGTGACGCGGCCTTCGAACACGCGATCGGGGAAGCTCTCGGTCGTAATCCGTGCGGCCTGATTCAACCGCACGCGGCCGATGTCGGCTTCATCGACCTTGCCGCGTACGAACACCCTTTCGATATCGCCCAGCGTCATCACCAGCGTGGCGTTCGCTCCCAGATTCAGGATCGACGACACCGGGCTGCCGACTTCGACGTCGCGTGTGAGCACAGTGGCGCGAATGGGCGCCTTGATCGTGGCGTTGGCCAG
>Ga0075423_10003406_pt1 | contig 14642 bp, 10 predicted proteins | sample SoiMethybrSBSTD2_FD_80114 | JGI IMG/M metagenome (GOLD analysis project Ga0075423, IMG submission 80114) | Bulk soil microbial communities from a Populus tree surrounding site in Tennessee, USA - Soil MetaG P. TD hybrid SBSTD2 | ecosystem: Environmental > Terrestrial > Soil > Tree plantation...
GTTTGGCGCTGATACCTTTCGTCGCTGATCCAGTCGGCTATGACGAGCATTTCCGGGCTGTTGTAAACCTGCCAGAGCGGCGACTCTTCGAGTCGTTCATGCTGCAAAGACGAAGTTTCCTTGACCCACGCGTGCCATTGCACTTCGTCGGAATTCTCATTGAACACGAGCACGATGAGATGGTCGAAATGGATGACGCCGTGCAACTGATCGGCCAGAACTCGCGCCAGTTCTTCAGGCTCAGAGCAGGTAGGCAGCGCTTCAGAAATGCGGAGCAACGCCTCGTAACGCTCGGCAGCGCTTCCTGACGAGAGTCGGGGTTCTGCACTCATCGCCTTGGGCTCCATTCGGGGAATCGGAACTATCGCGTGAGGCTACAAACTACACCGCGCAACACTAAGTGGTCGTGATTGGCCGCCAATGTTATACGCTCGTCGTTTTTGACGCAATACGTCTTATCCCTCAGCTTGCCTCAGCTTGCCGGGCAGACTCTTTAATCGTTCTTTGCCGCGTATAACGGAGCAGATCAACTGTTGACGATGACGTCGACAGTTTCGACTTTTCAACACCGCTTATCGCCATCGCTGCCTCAATCACCTTCATTTTCAAAGAATTTTCGCCGGCGGTGGGCCAGGTTGGTTTCGGCACCGTTGTTGCGAAGCTCATGCGCAGGTGGGTCAGAAGGAGAACGAGTGATGCTCAGAATTTACGTCCACGATCAAGTGCCGATGACGAGCTTCGTGCTCGAGGGAAAGCTGGTCGGGCCGTGGGTGAAAGAATTGGAGAATTGTTGGGAGACGGCGTTAGTTGCTTGTCCTTGCAGGACGATGTTGGTGGATTTAGCCGACGTCAGTTTCATCGACGCTGAGGGACGAGCACTACTCGCCAGGATGCGACAAAAGGGAGCGAGGCTATTGTCAACAGGAATCCTGATAAACGCGATCGTCGATGAGATTGATACTGAACAACGCAACCAGAGCAGTCACTGCAGCAGTTCTAACACGAATAAAAAAGAGGCGTGCTGCGAATCGCACGACGTGAACACTTAAGGAGCACGCAATGGCTAATCGAATTCTCTATCTACTCGCGCTCATCATTCTAACGGCAAGCACATTGTCTGTTCAGGCGCAGCAGAGTGGTCCGCCGGCTGAAGTATTGACGCTGGACCAGGCACTCTCTCTGGCGTTGCGCGATAACCGCGACGTCAAGAACGCGCAATTGGGAGTCGGCAAAGCCGACGATGATGTTGCTGCAGCGCGAACGTACCGGCTGCCGAAATTCGAATTCAATGCGCTTGCCGGACAACAGCTCGTTAGCCCGGATTTCACTTTTACGAAAGGTGTGCTTGGCAACTATGCCAACGTCGGTCCAATCCCCGATCGCGATATCAAGATGTCGACGCCGAGCCGGCCGACGGCGATTCTCTTCGGTCAGGTTACGCAACCCATTTCGCAGCTGCACCGGATTCGCCTCAACATCAAACTCGCCGGTTTATCGACTGACGTCGCGCGTGAACAACTGCGAGGCGAGGAGCAGTCTGTCATCAATAACGTGAAGCGCACCTACTACGCGATCGTGCAAACGGAGAGCGCGCTGCAAAGCGTTCGTCAGGCGCTCGCCTTCTGTCGCGAACTGGAACGTGTAACAGGCGATTACGTGACGCAGCAAGTTGCACTCAAAGCTGACGATCTTGAAGTGAAAACAAGATTGGCCAAGACCGAAACCCAGGAGCTGAGGGTCAACAATCAACTGACCACATTGAGGGAGCAGCTTAATCAATTGATGGGTCGTGACATCAGGACAGAATTCAGAGTCAGCGCAATCTCGGAGCCTTCATTGTTCGAAACGGACCTGGCGGCAGCGCGCACGCGGGCGCTGGACCAGCGTTCGGAAATCAGAGAGGCGCGCTTGCGAGTGCAACAGGCGGAGGTGGAAAAACGCGTGAAGAAATCTGAATACATTCCGGATGTAAGTTTGGCCTTCACGTATGCCTCGCCGCGCAATTTCGACGAGTTCGTTCCGAAGAACTTTGCTGCCGCTGGCTTCGCGGTGAACTGGGAGGTTTTCGATTGGGGGAGAAAGAAACATCAACTCGCAGAAAAACAGAAGACGATTGAGCAAGCGAACAATAGCCTGCGTGATGCTGAGAATAGCGTGATGATCGAAGTCGGGGCGAAGCTGCGCGACCTTCAAGAAGCAGCGCAGACGTTGCGGGTTGCGAAGCTGAGACAGGAAACGGCGCGGGAAAACATGCGCGTTTCCATCAATAAGTACAAGGCGGTAGCGACGTTGTTTTCCAATGTGTTGCAAACACAGGCCACGCTCGCTGACGCCGACTATGAATATCAAAAGGCGCTGCTGGCTTATTGGACGGCGAAGGCTGACTACGAGAAATCAATTGCAGCAGACAAGTAAAGGGAGAAGGTAACTACCATGACACTGACAAAGCCGGTGACACTTTTGGCAGCTTTCTTACTAATGGCGGCTTGTGCCTACGGCCAGGACGTTCATTACAACTTTGATCAGAGCGCCAATTTCACCACATACAAAACCTACCAATGGGTCGACATTCCCGGCGGCTCAGTGCCGGATCAGTTGGTGCACCAGGCGATCAAGCGAGCAACTGAAGAGCAACTCGCACTGAAAGGTCTCACAAAGGTGGAAAACAACGCCGATCTCTACATCGGTTATCAAGTTGTAATCAACCTCGAGAAGAGCGTGAGCTTATGGGGCGACGGCCCCGGCTGGTGGGATGGCCCATGGGGCGGCGCCCGATCGATGCAGGGCCAGACGTCTACGATTCCCGTTGGGATACTCGTGATGGACCTTTATGACGTCGCAAGAAAGCAGCTCGTTTGGCGCGGCGACGCGATAAAGACTGTCGACCTTAAGAAGGAGCCGGAAAAAAATTACCGGAACTTGCAAAAACTGATGGCCAAGCTCTTCAAGAATTATCCGCCGCCCCGGTCCAGTAAGTAGAGCGCGAACCGACGAACGAACTGAAAGCTGAATCGCCAAGGCTGAATACGAGGTTAGATCGGAGTAGACAATGAAACAGAGAACAATCAAGACCGTTGCAGTGAGCGCAACCCTTTCCCTGATCGCTGTGCTGGGGGGCTGTCGAGCCAAGCAGACAGAGAAACCGCCAGTGCCTGTAAAAATCGCAGCAGTTGAGTTAAACGCCACCAGCAGCGAAACGAGGTATTCGGCGACGATTATTCCACGTACGCAGGTTGATTTGGCGTTCAAGGTCGGCGGTTATGTCGACGCGCTTCGCCGGGTTCGCGGTGTCGACGGAAAGATGCGCGATATCCAGGAGGGCGACCGAATTAGCGCCGGCATGGTCCTGGCCCAGGTTCGCCAGAGCGATTATCAAGTCAAATTCAAACAAGCGGAATCTCAGGCCAGCGAAGCGAGATCAGGCATCGACGTCAGCAAAGCGCAATATGACGAAGCGGTTTCGGGCATCGCCTCCAGCAAGGCGCAACTCGTCGAATCAGAGGCGGCTTACGTCAAGGCCAAACTCGATTTTGATCGCGCGGAAAATCTATTTGCGACCCACAGCATGACCAAAGCTGATTACGACTCGGCCAAGGCCCAGTACGACATGACCAGTGCCAAGGTCGCCGCCGCTCGCTCGCAGGTTCAGGTGATCCAGGCCAAAGCCGAATCCGCAAGAGCCAACATCGACGTCATTCAGGCGAAGGAAAGAAATGCCCAGGCGGTCGTGCAGGAGACACAGATTCCACTACACGACACTGCACTCAGGTCGCCGCTCAATGGCGTTGTGCTGGAAAAATCGATTGAGAAGGGAACGCTTGTCGCTTCCGGTGACAAAGCATTCGTAGTTGCGGATACGTCTTCGGTGAAAGCGGTATTTGGGGTAGCGGACGTCGCAGTGACGGAGATGAAACTGGGAAGAATGTTGAGTCTCGAAAGCGAAACGATGCCAGGCAAAGATTTCCAGGGACAGATCACATCAGTGTTTCCGGCTGCCGATTCCAAGAGCCGAGCATTCAACGTGGAAGTAACCATCGCGAATCCTGATTATCTGCTGCGGCCGAACATGATTGTCTCGCTCCGAGTGGGGACCGAGAAAGCCATGCAGCCCCAGCCCGTCGTGCCATTGAACGCGGTCATTAAATCGAAGGATAACGGCGGTGACGGTTATGCAGTCATGGTGGTGACCGAGGAAGGCGGACGACAGGTCGCGCGGCTTCGCGACGTGAAGCTGGGCGAATCGTTTGGCAATGCCGTGGGCGTGGCTGAAGGACTAAAGCCGGGTGATCGAGTGATCACAACGGGCGGCACGATGGTAAACGACGGCGATCAGGTAAAGGTGATTCCATGAAGAGAGCTCAAGTCTTATTACGAATAGCGCGCCGGAGACTGCGTAGGTTGCTCAAGAAATCGCCGGCAAAAAATGTGGCCCACGATCAGGTCAACATGGCCCACGGTCATGCCGACGAGGTGATTAAAAGCAAGCGCAACATCTCTCGCTTTTTCGTCCAGCAGCGGCACATTACCTGGGTCATGCTGATCGGCGTCTGCGTCTGGGGCTTCTACAGTTATAAGAGCATGCCTCAGCGCAAAGACCCTGACACTCCGGTCAAAACCGCCGTCGCAATCACGACCTGGCCTGGAGTGAGCGCAGAGAAGATCGAGCTACTGGTGACGCGGAAGATCGAAGAGAAAATTGCGCAGAACGCGAATGTAGAAAAGATCCGCTCGATCTCGCGTACCAGCATCTCGGTTGTTTACGTGGATCTCGACGAGAACTTTCCCGGCGCCCAGATCGGCAAGGAGTTCGACGACATCGCGCTCAAACTCGACTCTATCAAGAATCTGCCGGACGGGGCTGGACCGATACAGTTCATCAAGGACTTTGGTGATACCTCGGCCCTGATGCTGACTGTCGCCAGTCCGAAGGTGAGTGAGACAGAGATCGATGTGCGCGCGAAGGAGATCGGTGAAGCCCTTGCTCGCAACCGATCGCAGTACGCTCCAACCGGAAGCGGAACGCGTTTCACCATTGTCAACACGCTGACGCATCCGGTCAGCGCTCGCGTCGTGCAGGATCCGCTCGATCTGTTCGCCGCTTACCTGAAAGAGAAGGGTGTCGCCAGCGACTTGCACGTCATCATTGAGCCAGGCTTTGTCGGCGTGGACGGTATTTCCGACGCGAGCGACGAAGCCCTGCTTGCGGACACGCGACAGTTTATCAACGAGCGGTTGCAGGCTTCAGATTTCCATCCGGATAGCTGGCCGCCCGTCGTGATTCGGGATCCTCAGCAGACGCGCGAACGGCTGGCCCTCGTCGCGGGCGACAAATACAGCTACCGGCAGATGGATGATTTCACCGACATCATCGAGAAAGGTCTCAAGAATGTTCCTCAAGCTACGAAGGTATCGCGCGCGGGGATCCTGTCCGAACGGATCTTTCTGCTTTACTCGCAGGAGCGCATCGCCTCGTACGGCCTGAAGCCCGGCGATCTTCCCGACATTTTGAAGGCCCGGAATATCACGCCCGCGGGCGGTCAACTGGAAGCCGTCGGCAAAAACTTTTCTATCGATCCTTCGGGCGAGTTTAAGAGTGAAAAGGAAATCGGCGACGTGGCGATCGCCCGCACCCAGCTCGGTGCGCCTGTTTACCTGCGCGACGTAGTCGACGTCGAGAGAGGCTATGACAGCCCACCCAGATACCTGAACTTCTACGACTGGCGCGATGCAAATGGAAAACTACAGCGCAGCCGCGCCATCACGGTCGCAGTGCAGATGCGTCCCGGCGGATACATCGGTCAGTTCGGCCAGGACATCGATACGAAGCTGGCCGAGTTAAAGAAACAACTGCCCGACGATCTGATCATGGCGCGCACCTCCGACCAGCCGCGGCAAGTCACGGAGAACGTCGACTTGTTCATGAATAGCCTCTACGAGGCCATCATCCTGGTAGTGATCGTCTCACTCATTGGCTTTTGGGACTGGCGCTCCGCACTGCTCATGGGATTGGCGATCCCGATAACGCTCTTCATCACGTTTGGAATGGCGCACATGCTGGGGATCGATCTTCAGCAGGTGTCGATCGCCACGCTGATCATTGCACTCGGCCTGCTGGTGGATGTGCCGGTGGTGGCTGGTGACGCAATCAAGAACCAGTTAGGGGCGGGTCTGCCTCCGCTCCTCGCCTCCTGGGTGGGGCCCACAAAACTCATTGTGGCGATCATCTTCGCCACTATCACCAACATCGTCGCTTACCTGCCGTTCCTGACGCTCCCTGGTAGCACGGGCGAATTCCTGTACAGCCTGCCTATTGTGCTGACCTGCTCTTTAGTGGCGGCGTTGATGGTGGCGATGATCTTCATCCCGTTTCTCGGCTACTTTTTGTTGAAGCCAAAGACCGAACCGCCTCTGGCAGAACGGCGCAAAAAAGGTTTCCCCGCTTTCTATTACAGAATCGGGCAATGGTCCATCAATCACCGGTGGGTGGTATTTCTCGGCTCGCTGGTTCTACTGGCTGGTGGAGGGTTTATTGGAAGCCGGCTGAAGACGGACTTTTTCCCGAAGGACCTTTCTTACCTTTCATATCTCGACGTTTGGCTCCCGGAAGACGCGCCGCTGTCGGCTACTAACGAGGCCGCGCGGCGTGCTGAAGAAGTGGTGCGCGACGTGACTGAGGAATACGGAAAGGAACACGCTGAACACGGTCAACCTCGGAAAATTCTGAAATCCCTGACTACCTTTGTCGGTGGCGGCGGCCCGCGATTCTGGTTCTCGGTGTCGCCTGAGCTGCAGCAGCTTAACTACGCTCAGGTCATCATCGAGGTCAACGATAAGCATGACACCAACCACCTAATCGGGGCGTTGCAGAGGGCGCTGGATGAGCGGGTGCCGGGGGCACGCGTCGACGTGCGACAGCTCGACACCGGCAAGCCGATCACGATGCCCGTCGAAATTCGCATCTCCGGCAGCGACATGGCCGCGCTGCGAGACGAGGCGGAGAAGGTGAAAAGTATCCTGCGTAATACTCCATTCGCCCAGCGCGTCCGAGACGACTGGGGAGAGGACATCTTCACCGTCAAGCTGCAAACGGATTCGGACCGCGCGAACGTAGCGGGCATCACCAACCAGGACGTGGCCGCTTCGTCGGCAACGGGAATCAACGGCAGTCAGTTGACGGTCCTGCGCGAAGGCGACAAGCAGATCCCGATCGTGGCGCGACTGCGGATGGAAGAACGCGCGCAACTGGCTGACGTGCAGAACCTGTACGTTTATTCAATGCAAGGGGACCAGAAGGTGCCGCTCAGGCAAGTCTCATCGCTCGAGTACGGGATGCAAACTGAGAAGGTGCGGCGGCGCAATCAATTTCGCACGATCACGGTTTCCTGCATGGCGGAACCAGGTCACCTGCCGTCTGAGATCATCAGTGCAGCCCGTCCACAGTTGACGGCTTTTGCCGCGCAGCTTCCGCCGGGGTATCGCATGGACTACGGCGGCTCGGAAGAAGAACAGGTCAAGGGTTTCAAAAATCAGACGGTGGTGCTGATCATCTCGCTGGTGGCCATCTATCTGAGCCTGGTCTACCAGTTTAAGAATGCGATCAAGCCGTTCGTCGTCTTCGCCGCGGTGCCTTACGGAGTTGCCGGCGGATTGGTGGCGCTGTGGGTCATGGATACGGCCTTTGGTTTTATGGCCTTCCTGGGAGTCATCAGCCTGGTCGGACTGATCGTCAGTCATATCATCGTGCTCTTCGACTTTATCGAAGAGAAACATGCGGAAGGTGAGCCGTTAAAGGAAGCGGTGCTGGATGCCGGCATCATGCGACTGCGCCCGGTCATGATCACGGTGCTCGCGCTGGTGTTTGCACTCGTCCCGCTGGCTATGCACGGTGGGCCACTTTGGGAGCCGATGTGTTATGCGCAGATGGGCGGGATGATGGTTGCGACCTTCATCACCTTGCTGCTTGTGCCGGTGATCTATTCGATCTTCGTGCTCGATCTCAAACTGATTAAGTGGGAAACCACCCATCAGACGGAGGAGAGCGTGACGCAACCGGCAGCACCGGCAATCGTAGACGGAGAGGCAAGCGCGTGAGGTGAAGATGAGACGACACAACCTTCGATGTGTGCGGTTCATGGTCGTGATGATTTGCGTCGGACTCACGAGCGCCACGTCCACAGTCGTTAAGTCTTCCATGGCCCAGGGGCAGACTGCGAAGAAGACTGAAACTGATTCGCAGTCTAAGCCGGTGGCAGCACCGGCACAGCTGCGCGCGCAACTGAAACAGGCGAGCGACGAGTTCAAGTCGAATTTGGAACGACTCCTCGCGCTGTATGAAGCTGACGCGAATCGGGCTGAGGAGCAGCTCCCGAAGATGAAAGAGCTGTTAGCACAGGGACTAGTTACGCGCGGAGAGGTGCAGACGGCAGAAGATGCGGCGGTGCGAGCGCGAGAGAAAGTCGTCGGGGTGCAGGGGCAGTTGAAAAGCGCCGATATGCTGGTTGCTGAAGCATTCGTCGAAGCTGAGACCGAAGAGTCTCCGCGAAACATCAGGTGGAGTTCGGCGCCGCGCCGGATTAGCACGCTGGTCCAGACCACTGCTTACATCCGTTACGGAGGCGCGCACGCCTGGTCGCTGTCGCAAGCGGATGTAATCAAACAGTTTTTCACAAGAAGGTTCGGCCGCGCGTTGCCGATCGGCGCCTTCGGCCAATCAGCGCTGCACGACCGCTGGGGCTACGATCATCGCAACGCAATGGATGTAGGTATTAGTCCGGATAGCGCCGAAGGGCAGATCCTGATGGACTACCTGCGCGCCAATGGCATTCCATTCACTGCCTTCCACTTTGCAGTGCCAGGCAAGGCCACAGGGCCACACATACACGTTGGCCTGCCGTCGCACAGGATCTCATCTGTCGCCGGCGACGAACACCCAAAAGAAATTACGTCAGTGAGGATGGAGGTTTTATGACCGGTGAATTATCAAACGGAATGGCGGCCATCATGGGTGCTTTAGTTGGAGGTCTCGCGTCATTAGCAAGCACATGGGTAAGTGAACGGACGCGACATAGGCGCGATCTGATCCAACGAGAAATTACGAAGCGAGAAACTACTTATTCCGATTTCATCGACCACGCTTCCAGGCTTTACGTCGTCTCTGCGACGCACAACCTTAACGATGACGATGAGGCGAGGGTTGAATCGGAACTTGAAGGTGCGGTCTCACTTTACGGAATCGCGAGCCGCATTCGATTGTTTGCTTCCGATCGAGTTATCCAGGAAGCAGAAGCGGTGCTGGATCTGATACTCATGCAATTTGGAGCGGAAAACATCTCCGTCGACCAACTTCGTGAAAAGAAGCTCAACGACAGAGACCCGTTGAAGGCGTTCAGCATCAGTTGCCGGCGCGAACTCAAAACGCTGCAAAAAGTGATTTAGGTTGCGCGCGATCTCAGAGACGTAACAGCATGCCGGAGAAAAGAGCACAAATCATTCTTGAAGTCGCGCAAGCGATTGGTAATCAACTCGAAATGCCTGAGTTGCTGGCCTCCTTGAATGTAGCCCTCAGCCCGATAGTGCATTTCGACGCGATCGCGATCCTCATACTGGAAGGGGATGTGATAAAAGCGCATTGGGCTCACATTGAAGGTGTTCAAAGCTGGCGGTGAGCCATCATCCGATCAGTGAGATCATGCGCTCAGGCCAGCCGTACATAGCTTCGGACCTGGAGTCTGAAAGGCGTTTCGCAACTGATGGAGCATTGTTACATGTCGGTATGCGTAGCTATATCGACCTTCCACTGATGAAGCAGGGCACGCTCATCGGCACTATCAAGTTTTTGTCGAAAGAAAAGGTCAACTATACGGTCAAGCAAATAGAGTTGCTGCGGGACCTTGCGGACATCATCTCGATTGCAGTTTCGAATGCACTGGCGTACCAGGAAATCAGGGCATTAAAAGAGACACTGCACCTGGAGAACCGGTTGCTCCAGGAGGAAGTAATTCAACGTTCGATCTACGAAGAGATTGTCGGCTCAGCAACTTCGCTGCGAAAGGTGCTGGCCGCAATCGACAAGGTTGCGCCAACTGACTCCACCGTCTTAATCACAGGTGAAACAGGAACGGGCAAGGAATTAGTTGCGCACGCGATCCACCGCCGCTCTCCACGTTCTGACCGCGCCCTGGTCAAAGTGAATTGCGCGGCGCTTCCGGCGGAACTGATCGCCAGCGAATTGTTCGGCCACGAAAAAGGCGCATTCACGGGTGCACTGCAACAACGGATCGGGCGCTTCGAAGCTGCAAACGGCGGGACGATCTTTCTCGACGAGATTGCCGAGCTGAGTCCGGAAATTCAAGTGTCACTTTTACGGGTTTTGCAAGAGAAAGAATTCGAGCGCGTCGGTGGCAATCGCACGATCAAAACGGACGTGCGTGTGATCGCCGCAACCAATAAGGATCTGCGTCGTGAAGTTGAGGAGGGGCGCTTTCGCATGGACCTGTTTTATCGGTTGAATGTTTTTCCTGTGCACGTGCCCCCATTGCGTGAACGTGTGAACGACATTCCCGTGTTGGTAGATTATTTCGCCGCCCGGCTCGCCGCGAGGACCGGTAAGAAGATCAGCCACATCCATAAGCAGTCGCTCTCCGCGATGCAGCAATACTCCTGGCCGGGAAACATTCGCGAGCTGCAGAATGTGATTGAGCGCTGCGTCATCCTCGCGGACGGCGAAATCTTGCGCGTTGAGCCGGGTATGCTGATGCAAGAACCACCAGCGAACGCAAGAGCCTCCTACCAGCCGGATGTCGAAGCAAATCGAAAAGCTCAAATCGAAGCATTGCTGCGCGAGACGCGTGGCAAGGTGTACGGGCCAAACGGCGCTGCCGCGCGGCTTGGTGTGCCTGCCACGACGCTTGATTCGCAATTACGCGCACTCAGGATCAACAAACATCAATTCAAATAATTAGCCACAAAGAGGCACAAAAGCTCAAGAATCAGCAGAACCTCTTTGAGATGTTTGTGCCTTTTTGTGGCTAAAAAAGACTTTTGAGGCAAGGCCACTCGCACCCGTGTTTTTACGAATCTTCGTGGAATCACGAATAGCCGGCGATGCCCGCCAAGCCGAATTTCCCCACACTTCGGCTTAAATCCAATCGATCAAAATTGGAATATCTATTGCTTAGCTAATGTTCAGGGGGCAGGGGAGGGTTAGTTGCGAAGAGAGCTAACAGGGCGAGCTCTCCGATTGCAAACTAACCCTCCCGGGAAACGCGACGATGATTAGCCGGACCAAACCAGATCACATCGGGACATTCGCTCGAGTTTTTATCCGCACTACCGTCGTGTCAGTGCTCGTGATTGCCGGCCTCGTGATGGTCCACATTACGGCCAGAGCTTACGCAGTGCCGGACGTAAATCGTAGCGGTTACGAAATGCGCGTCCGCCTCGATCGAACGTTGTCGAGCACGTCTTCGCGTGTTGGAGATGAGTTCATTGCAACCGTCACGGATCCAGGGCCGTTCCACCTCGCGAGGATCTCCGGCCACATTGAGTCCATTACACCGTCTCGACTCTTCAAGGGCGTAACAGAAATGCACCTTTCGTTTGACGGCATACGCTTTCCCGACCATCTGGGTTATCCGATCGAGGCCGAAATCATCAGGCTCTATGACGTATCGTCGGGGGAACAAGTGGATGCCGAAGTCGCGATCGAAACCGCGGGACATCGCCGTCCCCAGACGCTCAAACGCACCGGGGTCGGGGCTCTCGCGGATGGCATCCTGGGTGAGGCTTCGTCGGGCCCTTCGAGCCGCCCTCGTATGGTGAGCGCCGGATCGACCGCCGCTTACGGACGCAAAGAACTCATTTTGGACCAGGGAGTGGAGATATTGCTTCGCGTCTACCCGGATTGATTCTAACGACTAATTGACCAGCCATGATTGTGACTCGTAATTCCAGACGTTTTTCGTGGAATCCAGTGAAGCGAGGGACCATCGCTCCTTTGCGCACTGCTTTCGCTCTTTTTCATCTGCCCTCAGTCCAGCGCCCGGACTCTTGATCCTGATCTTCAAAAGGGCCTTGACGCAACGCGCCGCATTCTTTGACCTGGGCCACGATCAATTTTGGGCTTAAGCCCGTGCTGGTAATCAACGATGACGGATTGGCCTTCCAGTCTACTCAGAAAATGAATGCGCTCCCAGCCGGGAATAGATGTTCCAGAAAAAGATAATCATCAGCACCAGTGTCATAACGTACTCACCCCACCTAACCATTCTCGTTCATCGGACGATAGACGATTAAGCAACGGACGTTCCGTAAGTCACAACAGCCTTGCCTCAAGAGTCTTCTTAGCCACAAGACGCACAAATAACTCAAATAGGTTCTACTGATTCTTGAGCTTTTGTGCCTCTTTGTGGCTGCACTTTGGAGTAAAGAACATGGGCGCGAGTTTGTGGCACGCGCCCACGTTTGGTTTAGCAGGGGATATACCGCCGGCTTCTTACAGCCCTGACTGCGAAGAAAGACCCTTGCTGACGAGCACCTTGATTTCAACGCGCCGGTTCAGCGCGCGGCCATCGCTGGTAGCATTGTCTGCCACCGGGTTTAGTGAGCCATACCCGAACGGCTGTACCAGACGCCGCAGGGACAGGTTGTACGTAGTGACCAGATAGTTGATCACCGCGTCGGCTCGGCGTTGACTCAATGAGTGATTGCGCGTTGTATTGCCCTTCGAATCGGCATAGCCAACAATCTCCATGGCCCAACCTTTCAGACCGTTCTGCACCTTCGTCGCGGCCAGATCGATTTCAGCTTTCGCTGCAGGCGACAGTTCGGCACTGCCCGAACGGAAGTGAACGGTGAATGTTTCCAACACGTCATAATCGTCAATTGCGTTGATGCGCTCGCTGGCGCCGTCGGCCGCCGCTTGCGCTCGATCGGCGCTTACCTGTGCGCCCTTGGCCGCTTCGTCAGCCGCAGCAGCGACAGCACCCAATTCAGTTAGCTGGCCCGAGAGTCTTTCGGCGTTCTGTTCAGCCGCGGTGATTCGTTGCTGATTTGAATCCGCCAGCACTTTCGTGGACGAAGCAAGGTTCTCGACCGGATCGACACGGGCTTCGAGAGACTGCGCGGTTTTGAAGTCTTGTTCAGTGAAGCGGATCTTGGCGGCTACCAATTGGCCTTCCGCATTTCCTCTTCCTTCAACTTCCAGTTGCAGACCCCGTAGAAGGGAACTTCCGTTTGCGACTTTAGAGCGACGAAACCAGTCCTTCTTCGCTGCCTTGATTTTTGTGGTTGCAGCCAAACTCACGACAGTCTCTGTTCCGTCTGCGTGGCGCAGAGTGAATGAGTCCGAACTGCTCGCTACGACGACGCCTTTGATCTTCAACTTCTGTCCGTCAGGCACGTTGCGAGTGTTAGTGGATAAATTTGGTGTTGCAGGTTCAGGCGTTTGGGCCTCCTGGGCCAACGTCCCGCTTGCTATCCAAAGAATCAGGGCGATTGCGAGTAAAAGAAAGTTTCTATTGTTCAATCTCATGTGTGCTCCTTAAGTTTTATTCATCTTTGAGATGGTAGACACGGTGTCGTACCTCCCGTTTCGCACACGCGATTGCAACAGGCATTCCATCGTTTTCCGCCGAATCTTGCGCGCGCAGCGAATTTCAAGCGGGTAACTCACCGTGATTTCACGAACGCGAATCGTAGAATTACGAGCTTCATTCCCCTCGAAAGGGCCTCTGCCGGTACTCCAAAGAGATCGCTGCGCCTATCGTTTTTGCGCGACCCGTCACCCTTTCGGAGTTGGAGTGCAGGACAGGTGGCCCCACAATCCTCCCGACGGATTGCGAAAGGACAAACGACGATGAGTGTAAGTTTGGCGGGGTTGCGAGCATGATTGATGCTGCTTTAAATAGGACAGACCGGAGCGATTTTCCACTCGCTGGCAATGTGCTGTCTTTACAAGCTCATCGCGATCTGCGACGAGTTGTTTTAGCTGACGACAGTAGCCACGTGCACGCGGAGTTGCGCCGTCAAAAGGAACGCTCGACATTACTACTGGAGTTAGCCCGCCAGGCAGTTTCCAACCAGGAGCTCAGCGATCTCGTGAACGCACTGATGACCAGTATCAGAAGCGCGTTAATCGCGGACGGTGTCTGCCTTTTTCTGAGAAGCCCAAAAGAAGACGAACTCGATGCTTACGCGCTCGACTCTCGCTCGGAAGCACATGGCTTCATGGAGACAACAGTAATTCCGCTCGCCGGGACGATTGCGAGCTATGTTCTAAGGACAGGTAAGCCCTGGACCGGCACTCGCGAGCAGGCGTGTGCGAATTTTCAGAACGAACTTCTGCTGAATGACCGATGCAACACAGGATGCATGCTGCCGCTCGCGGGCCACAACCGCATCGTGGGAACGCTTGGTTTGGCTCGGGCTCAGCACAATCCCTACAGCCAGGATGAACTTGATTTCCTGACCGGGGTTTCCACTCAAACAGCTCTGGTACTGGAGAACGCGCTCGCGAGGCAGGAGATTTCCCGACTCAAAGACAAGCTGGACCAGGAGAAGCTTTATCTGGAAGAAGAGATCCGCAGCGAGATGAATTTCGATCAGATCGTCGGCGATAGTCCTGCGCTGAGGCAGGTGTTGGA
>Ga0075423_10003407_pt1 | contig 14638 bp, 18 predicted proteins | sample SoiMethybrSBSTD2_FD_80114 | JGI IMG/M metagenome (GOLD analysis project Ga0075423, IMG submission 80114) | Bulk soil microbial communities from a Populus tree surrounding site in Tennessee, USA - Soil MetaG P. TD hybrid SBSTD2 | ecosystem: Environmental > Terrestrial > Soil > Tree plantation...
ATCCATGTTCGGCACCCACGACTTTCTGCTGTTTGTGGCCGCTGGGGTGCTGCTGAATATCACGCCGGGCCCCGATATGTTGTACATCATCGGACGCAGCTCGTCACAGGGCTGGCGAGCCGGTGCCGCCGCCGCGCTGGGCATCGGCGCCGGATGCGTCGTCCACATCGTGGCGGCTGCGCTCGGGCTGTCCGCCGTGCTCGCCGCCTCCGCGACCGCATTCACGATTTTGAAGATCATCGGTGCCGCGTATCTCGTGTACGTGGGCGTCTCCCTCATTCGCTCGTCGCGTTCCTCGCCTCAGGCAAGGCGCGCGGTTGCTTTCGCGTCTGCCACCTTGCGGACGGTTTTCGTCCAGGGTTTTCTGACGAACGTGCTGAACCCGAAGGTTGCTCTTTTTTTCCTGGCGTTCTTGCCCCAGTTCATCGACTCGGACGCACCGAGCAAACCGCTTGCCTTCCTCTTTCTCGGGGCGGTTTTCAACTTTAACGGTACGCTTTGGAATCTACTTGTCGCCTGGTCCGCGGCACGGTTTACGGTCGGCATCGAGCGAACCAAGCTCGTAGCATGGTTCAATCGCTGTATCGGAGGCCTCTTTGTCTATCTCGGCATTCGGCTGGTCTTCGCCAGGCAGGGCTGATACGGCGCTCGTTGCCGCGGGGCATCAGCGGCGGCAAATTCCGATCCATTGCACGCTTCGTCCGAGCGTGCTTACGATTTTTGCTTGGGCGTGCTGCTTGCCCGTTGCGCAAGCTGTCGAACGCTTTGGCGACGCCGAGAATGCGAGCGAGCTTCAACAACGCGCGATTTCCGTGACTGCGGTTCAAAGAGGCCTTCTGTCGCTGGCCGAGGCCGCCTCCGGTGAGGAAGCCTTCAATCTCTATCGAACATACAACGAATCAATGGGCACCTGGCTCCAAGTCGAGTTCTTGCGAACGTCGCTGGACCTCTCGATCGCAGCCGCGTCGGCATTCGACGAACAGAAGTTTCGGAGCGATCTCCGGGACCACGCCAGATTTGCCTTGTGGGAGCTCGACCAGAATATCAGCGATCTTGACGAGAGCAGCGCCGAGGTCGAACAGGCGGAACCTCTGCGGCTTATTCAGGTTCTGCGTTCCTTGCTTATGCACACTCGAATCACTGTAAGCCGACTGTCGACCGCCCAAAGCGAGTCAGGGCCTTAGTTTTCGCCGGGACGACTACGGCCCGTTCCTTGCAAACAAAAAGGCTGCGGCTCGAGCCGCTCGTCGAGGGTCACGCCGTCGAGGTGTTCGCTGCCCTTAGCGATCCGCAGATCTATCGCTTCATTCCCGAAAAGCCTCCGCTTTCCACGGCCGCCCTGCGCCAGCGCTATCGAGTGCTGCAGCGCGGCACCTCGGCTGACGGGTCGCAGCTTTGGCTGAACTGGGTGATTCGAATCGTTTCGTCCGATCGATGTGTCGGCTATGTGCAAGCGACCGTCCACGCGGATCGAACCGCGGACTTCGCCTATGTGCTCGCTTCCGCATCCTGGGGTCGCGGCATCGCCACGGAGGCGTGTGTCGCGGCGATAGATTTCCTCGAGACCGAGCTCGCGGTACGGTCGCTTTACGCAACCGTGTCTGCCGAGAACCATCGATCCGTGCGACTCCTCGCGCGGCTCGGCTTTGGCGAAGTCGATGCAGCGCGCTATCCCCACGGCAAAGTCGTCGAAGGTGATCGCGTGTTCTCCCTGGCGCTTGATTCGCGACGGACCCGATGAGCCTACAGGGTGGAATCCGCCGCAAGTGCATGTGACGGCGCGCGTTGACGAACTCGTACGGCTCTCCCAGAATTGCAACCTCGCCCACGGGAGGAGAGCGTCATGGTAGGGCTATCCGCGCTGTGGCTGCCGATCCTGCTGTCCCCGGTCATCGTCTTCGTCGTGAGCTCCATCATCCACATGGCCACGCCTTGGCACAAGAGCGACTATCTCCAGATGCCCAGCGAGGAAAAGGCCATGGACGCGCTGCGGCCGCTCGCCATACCGCCGGGCGACTACATGGTTCCCCGCCCGTCGAGCGCGCAGGAGATGCGGTCACCGGACTTCGTCGAAAAGATGAACAAGGGGCCGGTGCTCGTGCTCACCGTGATGCCCAACGGCTCCGTGGCGATGACCAAGAGCCTCGTGCTCTGGTTTCTCTATTCCGCCGTGGTCGGGTTCTTCGCCGCGTATGTCGCGAGCCGCGCGCTGCCCGTCGGCGCGCCGTACCCTCGCGTATTTCAGCTCGTCGGAGTCACTGCGTTCGTCGGCTACTCCGTCGCGCTCTGGCAGATGTCGATCTGGTATCGGCGTGCGTGGGGAACGACGATCAGAGCGACGATCGACGGCCTGATCTACGCGCTCCTCACCGCGGGCATATTCGGCTGGCTGTGGCCGCGTTAGCTCCAGTCATTGTCCCGGAGCGCGCCGATTCGGCCGACGCGAGAGCGCTCATCGCCGAGCTCGAACAGGAGCTCGACCCCCGCTATCCCGAAGCGAGCCGGCACGGGTACAGCGTCGAGAAGCTCCTGCGCGAAGCCGTCGCGTTCTTCGTGACGCGGCATGGCGGCATGCCTGCCGGCTGTGGCGGCGTTCAGTTCTTCGGCGCCGAGTACGGAGAAATCAAGCGCATGTACGTACGGCCCGGATTTCGCGGCCACGGTCTGGGCAGGCTGATGCTGGGCCATCTTGCCGCGCGTGTCCGGCAACAGGGGATTTCCCTGTTGCGTTTGGAAACGGGGATTTATCAATCCGAAGCCATCGGTTTGTACGAGCGGTTCGGGTTCCGGCGGACCGCGCCGTTCGGGGCCTACCGGGACGATCCGCTGAGCGCCTTTTACGAGATGCGCATCGGCTGACCTCGATTCAAAGCGCCGGTTCCCCGCATCCGGGCTCACGGTCGCCGGGGGCGTCGCGTCGAAGCTTGCGCATTGACTCCGCGCTGGGCAAGATAGAACATGTCAGATCGTTCCGGTTTTTTTCGCCGCTTATGACCCGACTTGCGGACCTGTGGAAGCTCCTCCTCCCCTTGCTGGGCTTGTTGGTCGTGATTGCGGCCGTCGCACTCGTAATTGTTCGAGTCAGGCGCTCCCGGGCGGCAAACCCGCCCGTGCGAGGCTCTGAGCCGGCTGTATCGGAGGAGGATGCGGCCTTTCTCGATTCGTCGCACATCGGGCTGGAGCCGTTCCTGGAGGCGAAGCATCTGACTCGCTTCCGAGCCGACGCGGCGGTAACGGGGAACGATTCCAAGAGCGGGCGCCGATGAAATCGACGGCGCATCTGCGCGCAGGCTAATGCACGAGTTCGTCGAGATAGCCGTGTTCTGGGCAGTCGTGCTGGCGGGTATCTGCTTGCTCGCGCGTTTCCCCGAAAGCTGGCTCGGCCGGATCCTTTTCGCCCGCCTCGGGCCGCTGCCAATTCGAGGCGAACTGCGCAGCCGGTATCTGCTACGCTGGGGGATCTTTGGCTGGGGCTGGTTTGTTCAGGCGATCCTGGTGCTCGCCATTGGCGCTGCTGCGCTGCGCCTGCAGCCATGGCTCGCCGAGTCGTTGTATTTCCTTGTGTTCTGGGCAGTCGTGGTTCCCCTCTTTGCGGCCGTTGCGCTATCGGGATCGCTGCTTGCGGTGGGCGCTGCATTGTGGCGACGCTACATCGGGGCCGAGCGCCGCGCCGGCAGCCGCTCGCATGCCGTTCAGGCCTGAGCTTCCGGTAAACCTCAGCGTCTTACGCAACCACTCGCATGACCGATGAGCTCGCGCACCCTCTGACGGAATGCCGGCGCGGTGGAATCAGCGCAATGCCAGCCCTAAACTGCGCTGCGTGACTTGGGCCGCCGCATATCCTTGGCCGTGGAACCGCTCGTCGTCTTGTTCGTGCTGCCGGTAGTCATCGGCATCGTGGCCGAAGCGCTCTTTCGCGATACGACCCGCGCATCGTGCGTCGCGACATTCGCCTCGCCGCTGGTCGTCTATCTCTGTCTCATGTACCGCGACCCGGACGGCACTTGGAACTGGCTCGCCACGCTCCTCATCTCGCCCTTGGCGATCGCCTTGGCGCTGGCCGCGGTCATGGTGTGCTTCGGGCGCACGCACGTCCGCAGGCATCCGCACAGGAACGGCGCATAGCGGCGCTGCGAGCGGCCTGACCACAGCGTGCCTCACGGCCCGGTCCTTGCGACCTGCGGGGCCGGGAAGCGCTGCCCCCAAGGTAGAATCGCGGCATGGGCACCCGCCTCCTCAAGGTGACGGTCATCCTTCTGTGCTGCGTCAACGCCGTGATGTGGGAGTTCTACACCGAGTCGACGCTCATGGCGCTGTTCTGGGCCGCAACCGCGCTCGGCTTCGTGATCTGGATTGCCGACGACATCCGCCGCGGCTGATCACCGGCAACGTTTGCACCGCGGAGGCCGGAAATGGCTTACTCTATGTTTTGTTTCCAACCCGCCTAAGCGAAGGATCGCCAATTGCCGAAGCCCAATTATGCGTTTGCCAAGCGCCAACGAGATCTCCTCAAGAAACAAAAGAAGGAAGAAAAGCGGCAGCGGAAGCTGGGCTCGGCCGCCCCGCCCACTCCTGAAACCGTGCCGCCGCAGCCCGTGAGCGATAAGGCCACCGAGTAGGGATCTCGGAGCTTCCCCGCGCGGGAGCGCGAGCGGGGCGGCGCATGTTGCGCAAGGCGGGCGATCGCTGGTCCTCGCGGCGCCGAGCGCTGGCCAAGGCAGGCCTTCTGCTCCACAATGCCCCTCGAACGCGAGCGGGCCGCGGTCGCGGAGTCCGCGCATGGCGGAGCGAAGCTCATCGTCTTCCCTGAAGCCTTCATACCCGTCGCGCCCTGGGCAGGATCGCGGCGGGCCCGCTGTCCAGGGAGACCGGCATCCTCTCGGAACCGCCCGGCGCAGCCTGGACGCCGCAGGTCACTACGCGCGTCCGGACATCTTCGAGCTGCCCGTGAACCGGCGGCCACGAGCGCCCATCGCGTTCGATTGATGTGGCGGCGGTTGGACGGCCGGCGCAGCGAATGCCGACGAACATGGAAACGCATATCACCGATATCACGCACGTCATCCAGCTCGCCGTGGCGCCGGTGTTCCTGCTCACCGCCATCGGGACGTTGATCACCGCGCTCAACAACCGCCTCGGCCGGGTGATCGACCGGCGCCGCGTCCTGCAGGAACGCGTGCCCGGCGGGATAGCTCAGCCCACCCCCAAGTCGACCGCTCACGCGCGCGACGATGCCATCGTGGAGATGCGCGCCGAGCTGCACCGGCTCGCACGCCGCGCCCGGCTGATCTATTTCTCCATCCTCGCGGCGGTGACCGCGGCGCTTCTGGTATGCCTCGTCGTCGCGAGCGCCTTCCTGGGCGCGCTGCTGACGGTCGAGCTGGCGCGGCTGGTCGCGGTGCTGTTCATCCTGGCGATGTGCGCGCTGATCGTGTGCCTCGGCCTGTTCCTGCGCGAAGTCTTCCTGGCGGTCGCCGATCGAGCGCTCAAGCTTCCCGCATGACGACCGAGTCCGTTCCCGCCGGGACCCTCGATCTCGACGCCTATCTGCGGCGCATCGACTACGGCGGTGCGCTCGAGCCGACGCTGCCCGCGCTGCAAGCGCTGCATCTTGCGCACGCGACGCACATTCCGTTCGAGAACCTGGACATCCTCCTCGGCCGGTCCATAGGGCTCGATCTCGAAAGCCTGCAGGCCAAGCTCGTCGCCGGCGGCCGTGGCGGCTACTGTTTCGAGCAGAACACGCTGTTCGCGGCGGCGCTGCGCGCGCTGGGCTTCGACGTGACTCTGCTTGCCGCGCGCGTGCGCTTCGGCGCGAATCGCGTCCTGCCACGCACGCACATGGCGCTCTCGGTCCGCGTCGACGACACGGCCTGGCTCGCCGATGTCGGTTTCGGGGCCGCAGGCCTGCTGCTGCCGATTTCCTTCCGAGACAGGGCCGACGTGCGGCAGTTCGCGTGGACGTACCGCCTCGCCGAGGAAGCCGGGCAATGGATACTGCAATCGCAGCGGGAGCGCGCTTGGGTCGATCTCTACGCCTTCACGCTCGAGCCGCAACTCGCCATCGATTTCGAGGTGGCCAACCACTACGTGTCGACGCACCCGCAGTCGCGCTTCGTGCAGGCGCTGACGGCCCAGCGCGTTGAGCCCGAGGCGCGGCGTACGCTGGTCAATCGCGACTACAGCGTCGACCGCGGCACCGAGATCCGCCGGCACACTTTGCGCAACGACGACGAGCTGCTCGATTTGCTGGCCGGGGATTTCGGGTTGCGCTTTCCGCCGGGTACGCGGTTTCGCATGCCGGGCGCCACGATCTGACGCGCCGGCCGACGGAATGCGCGCACGGCCCGTGTTCGTGACCGGAGGCACGGGCTATCTAGGACGGTTGCTGATCGACGCCCTGCTCGCGCGGGATTATCCGGTGCACGCGCTCGTGCGCCCGGGCTCGGAAGCGCGACTTCCGAGTCGAGCCGTGGCTGTGACCGGCGACGCGCTCGACCCGGCGAGCTTTGTCGCGGCTGTCCCTAAGCAGGCGACGGTCGTGCATCTCGTAGGCACGCCGCAGCCTAATCCTTCCAAGGCGGCCGAGTTTCAGCGCGTCGATCTCGGCTCGATTCGGGCGACCGCTGCCGCGGCGCGGCGCGCGGGAGCGAGTCACATCGTGTATGTCAGCGTCGCGCACCCTGCTCCGGTAATGCAGGCGTACGTTGCCGCGCGCGTGGAGGGCGAAGCGCTGGTCGCGGCGACGGGCATTCCAGCAACGATCCTGCGCCCGTGGTATGTGCTCGGCCCCGGGCACCGCTGGCCGATGCTTCTGCTGCCGTTATACGCGCTGTTGCGGCTCCTGCCGGCAACGCGCGAGTCGGCCGAACGGCTCGGTCTCGTGACGCAGGAGCAGATGAATGCGGCACTGCTCGATGCAGTGGCCAATCCGCCGGACGCCGGAATGCGCATTGTGGAAGTTCCCGGGATCAGGCGCGCGAGGCCTTGACGCGCGCGACGCCGCGCGACAAAGTGTCGGCTGCGTCAGCCGCGATGCGCGGAACGCAATCACGACGCTGCAATCGAGCTTTAACCAAGGAGGATGACATGAGCGATCGCGTGCGCAAGGTCGACTATTTCTACGTGATGGTGCCCAATACGGCCGGACAGGCCGCGAAGGTGCTGGCGGCGCTCGCCGCGCAGGGCGTCAATCTGCTCGCGTTTTCCGGATTCCCAAGCGGCGGCAAGGGTCAGCTCGACCTCGTTCCCGAGAAGAGCGCGGCGCTTAGGCGCGCGGCGAAAAAACTGAAGCTCAAGCTGTCCAAGAAGAAGAGCGGTTTCCTGTTGCAGGGCAACGACCGCGTCGGCGCGATGACCAGGACGCTCAACACGCTCGCTGCGGCCAAGATCAACGTCACCGCGATGGACGCCGTCGCCGGCGGCGGAAAGTTCGCCGCGATTTTCTGGGTGAAGCCCAAGAAGGTTGCCAAGACAGCCAAGCTGTTGCGCGCGCGTTGACGCCAGCGCGACGGGCATGGAGCGCGACGCGGGCGCGACTGACGACGACGCCCATCACTTTGCGCCTCGCGCGTTCCGACGACGTCCCCTTGCTCGAGGCGCTCATACCGCTGTCGGCGCGCGCATTGCAAGCGGCGACTTACTCACCGGCGCAGATCGAAGGCGCACTGGGCACGGTATTCGCCGTCGATCGGCAACTCATCGCCGATGAGACCTATTTTGTGGCGGAGCGCGACAGCGAAATGGTCGCTTGCGGCGGCTGGAGCCGGCGAAAGACGCTGTTCGGCGGCGATCGCGGACGCTCGCCGCTGGGCGATTCACTTCTCGACCCGAACGCTGACGCGGCGCGCATCCGTGCCTTCTTCGTGCATCCGGCGTACGCGCGCCGGGGCATCGGCCGGCTGATGATGAGCGCGTGCGAGCGCGCCGCGGCAGGGGACGGATTCCGCGCCTTGGAGCTCGTCGCAACCCTTGCCGGCGAGCCTTTGTATGCCGCGTTTGCGTTTCAGGTCGTCGAGCGCTACGACGTCGCGTTGGCAAACGGCCTGTCGCTGCCTGTCGTGCGGATGGCGAAGGCGCTGGCGCCGCGTTGACCATGTCCCCGCAATGCGGCAGTACGCCCTGGTAACCCACTGGCATCTCGCGGCGCCGATCGAGCGCGTGTGGGACGCAATTTTCGCGGTCGAAGACTGGCCACGCTGGTGGCGCTACGTGCAGTCGGTGATCGAGCTCAAGAAGGGCGATGCGAAGGGGGTGGGCGCGGTCCGCCGCTTCACGTGGTCGAGCGCGCTGCCGTATCGGCTGTCGTTCGAGATGAGCGTGACGGCGGTGGAGCGTCCGACGACTATGGAGGGCATCGCCTCGGGCGAGCTCTCCGGCTGCGGGCGCTGGCACCTCGAGGCGGAAGGCACGACGACTCGCGTGCGCTACGACTGGACGGTGGCGACGACGCGGCCGTGGATGAACTTCGCCGCACCCGTGATGCAACCTGTGTTCCGGTGGAACCACGGCCGCGTGATGGCCGAGGGCGGCCGCGGCCTGGCGCGCCATCTTGGCGTCGAGCTTCTGACTCCACCCTTAGGAATCTGACGCACGCGACAGGTTTCGCGGCCAGCTGCACTCGCCCAGGCAGCGCTTCCATCGTCGCTGCGGTGATAGGATGGCTGTACGGCCATTCCGGGAGAATGCTCATGACCCTGTGTCCTATCGCAGTTGCTGTCGGCTGCAAAAAGTGCCCCATTTTCGCCGTTTGCCCCGTCAAAACGGTCATCGGCGATTACCGCCCCGACGAGAAAGCACCGCGGTTTCCGGGGAAATCCGCCACCACCCGGCGTGGCGACAAGCGAGCGAAGTAATACGCCAGTCGGGAAATCAGGCTCGCGCTCCCGCCTGCTACACTCGAGCGATGCTTTCCCTGACCCCGGCTGAGCGCCGCGATCTTCGCGCCAAGGCGCACCGGCTGCGTCCGGTCGTGAGCGTGGGCCATCACGGGCTTACCGCCGGCGTACTGCACGAGATCGACGTCAACCTGCTTGCGCACGAGCTCATCAAGGTGCGCGTGTTCAACGATGACCACGGTGCGCGCGAGGCAGTGCTCTCGCGCATCTGTGCGGAGCTCGAAGCCGCACCTGTCCAGCATATCGGGAAGCTTCTGGTCGTGTGGCGGCCGGCGCCGCCGTCCGCGGGGGACGAGCGTGTGGGTCCGCGACCGAAAACGAAAGACGAATCCGCCACGCGCAAGCGGCAGCCGCGATCGCAGGAGCGCCAACGCCGCCGCCGGGCGCCGCCGCGCGGTGTGTCCGTGTTGCCGATCGCCGCCGCCAAATCGACGCCGCAAGCGCGCCGACCCCGCGAGCCCAGGGCGCGCACGCCTGCACGGCCGCCCTCGGGCCACCGGATGCGCAGCCAGCCGCCCGCGACCGGGGGCAGGCGGCGCCGGCGCATTCCCTAAACTCTTTCGATGCCGCTCGGGCTCCCGCCGCTGCGCATCGGTCTTGCGGCCAGCGCGCTGCACCGCGCGGCACCCAACGGCGCACTGTTCCGCTTGCTCGGTCCGCTCGAGCGCAGCATTCGCGAGGAGTTGCGCGCCGAGCTATTCGTGCTTGGCCAGACCTACGACGCGCTCGCCGCCGATGGCGTGCTTGCCGATTACCCGCGGCTCATCCGCTTGCCCATGCGCCGCGATGGCGGCGTGATCCACCTGGTGGCGGCCGTGGTGAGCGGCGACCCCGCGCGGCGCCTCGACGCGGTGATCTACCTCCTCGACCCGGACGACCCGACCTCGGTCTTCCCCGAGGGGCAGGCGCTGAAACGCGAATGCGTCATTCATGAGACGTTGTTCGTGTCGACCCTCGCGCACGCGCGGGAGTGGTTCGAGCTGGCGCGCGTCGAGTGCGGCTTCGCGCCCAATCCGCTGCTCGACACGCATTTCGACTTCGCGTCGCAGACGATCGCGCTGATCGCGCACGATTCGTGCAAGGGCGAGCTGATCGAGTTCGTCCGCGAGCGCTTCGCATTCTTCGACCGCTTCCGCCGGCGCATCGCCACCGGTACGACCGGCGCCATGCTCAACGATCTTGCGGAGGAGATTTCCGCGGCGCACACACCGTGGGTGCAGCGCTTCCATTCCGGTCCGCAGGGCGGCGACGCCGAAATTGCGCTGGAAATCCTCGAGAATCGCTGCCGGCGCGTTATTTTTCTCGAAGACCCGCACGTCGCGCGGCAGCACGAGGCCGACATCCAGCTGCTCGAGCGCTCGGCGCGGATCACCACCGAGCGGACGATGTGCGTCAGCGACCGCGCCAGCGCGGACGCGTGGGTCGCGAGCTGCGAGCGGCGGCAACAGGCGCAGCGGACGGCGTAACTGCCCCGGTCTTCCTGCGACTAATTCGGACGCACGCGATCGCCGTTGCGGGCCGAATGAATTCGGCCCTACGAAATTCGTAGCGCGTGTTCGGCCCTACGAAATTCGTAGCGCGTGTTCGGCCCTACGAAATTCGAAGCCCGAGTTCGGCCCTACAAATAGCGCACGGCGAGGACTTCGTATTCACGCACGCCCGAAGGTGCGTCGACCTCGGCGGTGTCGCCGGCGTGTTTGCCGATAAGCGCCCGCGCGATCGGTGAGCCGACCGAGATTTTTCCCGCCTTGATGTCGGCCTCGTCGTCGCCGACGATCTGGTAGCTCACCTTGTCGCCGGAGGCGAGGTCCACGAGATCGACCGTGGCGCCGAACACGATTTTGCCGCCGGCGTCGATCTCCGCGGGGTTGACCACGTGCGCGTCCGCGAGCTTGGACTCGATGTCGCGGATGCGCGCCTCGATGAAGCCCTGGCGGTCCTTCGCCGCGTGGTATTCCGCGTTTTCGGAAATGTCGCCGTGCAGGCGCGCCTCGCCGATCGCGCGGACGATCGTCGGCCGCTCGATGGTCTTGAGCCGGTGCAGCTCGGCCCTGAGCCGCTCCGCGCCGGCGGCGGTCATGGGATGTTTCTTCACGTGGCGTGCGTAGGCGCGACCGGCTGCGGTGCCGCGCGCGGTTTCAGCCGCCGGTGCAGCGCCTGGGTCGAGTACGGAACCAGCTCGCGCAGGCCTTGCATGCCGATCGCGGCGGCACGCGCGCCGGCGATCGTGGTGTACGTAGGCACCTGCGCGTTCAGGGCCGCGCGGCGAATGACGTAGCTGTCCTGGATCGCGCTGCGTTTCTCTTCCACGGTATTGACGACGAGCGCGACCTCACCGTTGACGATCATGTCGACGATATGCGGGCGGCCTTCCGCGACCTTGTTGACCGGCGTGACCGGAAGTCCCGCAGCGGCGAGCGCTGCGGCAGTGCCGCGTGTGGCGACCAGTTCGAAGCCCAGCCCCGCGAGCGTGCGGGCGACGTCCAGCACGCGCGGCTTGTCCGGATTCTTGACGCTGACGAACACATTGCCACTTTCCGGCAACTTGACGCCGGCGGCGATCTGCGACTTAAGGAACGCCTCCGCGAAGGTCTCGCCTACGCCCATCACTTCACCGGTCGATTTCATCTCGGGCCCGAGGATGGTGTCGACGCCGGGAAACTTGATGAACGGGAAGACCGCTTCCTTGACCGAAAAATACGGCGGGACGATCTCGCCGGTGACGCCCTGCTGCGCCAGCGTCTGTCCGACCATGCACCGCGCCGCGATCTTGGCGAGCGGGCGCCCCGTTGCCTTGGAGACGTAGGGAACGGTACGCGACGCGCGCGGATTGACTTCGAGCACGTAGACCACGCCTTTGCCGGCGTTCTCATGATCCGGGAACTGGATGGCGAACTGCACATTCATCAAGCCGACGACGTCGAGCCCGTGCGCCATCGCTACCGTCTGGCGCCGCAACTCATCCTGCAGCTGCTTGGACAGCGAGAAAGGCGGCAGCGAGCAGGCGGAGTCGCCCGAGTGCACGCCGGCCTGCTCGATGTGTTCCATGATCCCGCCGATGATGACGTCCTTGCCGTCGCCGTGATTATCGACCACGGCGTCAACGTCGACCTCGATGGCGTCGTTGAGAAAGCGGTCGAGCAGTACCGGCGAATCGTTCGAGACCTTGACCGCCTCGCGCATATAGCGCTCGAGATCGCGCTGCTCGTGCACGATCTCCATCGCCCGCCCGCCCAGCACATACGACGGGCGCACGACCAGCGGATAGCCGATCTGCTTTGCCGCAATCATTGCCTCGCTTTCCGTGCGAGCTGTTCGGTTCGGCGGCTGGCGGAGCTTCAGATCGTGCAGGAGGTGCTGGAAACGTTCGCGGTCTTCGGCCATGTCGATCATGTCCGGCGTCGTGCCGATGATCGGGACCCCGTTCCTCTCCAGATCGCGCGCGAGCTTGAGCGGCGTCTGCCCGCCGAACTGGACGATCACGCCGTACGGCTTCTCGACGTGGACGATCTCGAGCACGTCCTCGAGCGTCAATGGCTCGAAGTACAGCCGGTCGGAAGTATCGTAGTCGGTCGAGACGGTCTCCGGATTGCAGTTGATCATGATCGTTTCGTAGCCGTCTTCGCGCAGCGCGAGCGCCGCGTGCACGCAGCAGTAGTCGAATTCGATGCCCTGCCCGATGCGGTTCGGCCCGCCGCCAAGGACGATGATTTTCTTGCGGCCAGTCGGCTGCGCTTCGCACTCGTCCTCGTACGTGGAATACATGTACGCGGTCCGGGTCGCGAACTCGGCGGCGCAGGTATCGACGCGCTTGTATACCGGACGGATGCCCAGCGCGTGACGGCGCGCGCGCACTTCGGTTTCGGTCTTCTTCCACAGATGCGCAAGGCGCCGGTCGGAAAATCCCATGCGCTTGAGCGACCTCAACTCGTCGACGCCAAAATCGTCGAGCTTGCGCTTTTCGATCGACAGCTCGGTGTCGACGATCTCCTTGACCTGCGCCAGGAACCAGCGATCGATCCGCGTGTGGAGATGAATCTCCTCGAGCGACATGCCGATGCCGAAAGCATCGGCGACGTACCACAGGCGCTCGGCGCGCGGGTACGCCAACTCGTCGGCGATGGTATCCGGGTCCACCGTCTTCAAGTTGAAGCCGTCGACGCCGGTCTCCAGCCCGCGCAGCGCTTTCTGCAGCGATTCCTGGAACGTGCGGCCGATCGCCATCACCTCTCCGACCGATTTCATCTGCGTGGTCAGCCGGTCATCGGCCTGCGTGAATTTCTCGAAGGCGAAGCGCGGCACCTTGGTGACGACATAATCGATGGTCGGCTCGAACGACGCCGGCGTCGCTCCGCCCGTGATGTCGTTCTTCAGCTCGTCGAGCGTGTAGCCGACCGCGAGCTTGGCCGCGACCTTGGCGATTGGAAAGCCGGTCGCCTTCGACGCGAGCGCCGACGAGCGCGACACGCGCGGATTCATCTCGATCACGATCATGTGCCCGTCGTCAGGGTTGATCGCGAATTGCACATTCGACCCGCCGGTGTCGACGCCGACCTCGCGCAGGATGGCGATCGACGCGTCGCGCATGATCTGCAATTCCTTGTCGGTCAGAGTTTGCGCCGGTGCGACGGTGATCGAGTCGCCGGTGTGCACGCCCATCGGATCGAGATTCTCGATCGAGCAGACGATGATGCAATTGTCTTTCTTGTCGCGCACGACCTCCATCTCGAACTCTTTCCAGCCGCGTAGCGATTGCTCGATCAAGAGCTCGCGCGTGGGCGAGGCGTCGAGGCCGCGTTTGCACATTTCGACGAATTCGTCCCTGTTGTAGGCGATGCCGCCGCCGGTGCCCCCGAGCGTGAACGACGGGCGGATCACCGCCGGGAAGCCGATCTCGGCCTGCACCTCGAGAGCCTGCTCAACGTCATGCGCTATGCCCGAGCGCGCGGAAGCGAGCCCAATGCGCTTCATCGCCGCCTTGAATTTTTCGCGGTCCTCCGCCTTGTCGATCGCCTTCTTCGACGCCCCGATCAGCTCGACGTCGTACTTGTTGAGCACGCCCTCGCGCGCGAGGTCGAGCGCGCAATTGAGCGCGGTCTGCCCGCCCATCGTCGGCAGGAGCGCGTCGGGCCGCTCGCGCTCGATGATCTTGGCGAGCATCGGCCAGGTGATCGGCTCGATGTAGGTGACGTCGGCCATCTCCGGATCGGTCATGATCGTCGCCGGATTGGAGTTGACCAGGATGACCTTGTAGTCCTCCTCGCGCAGCGCCTTGCACGCCTGCGCTCCCGAATAGTCGAACTCGCAAGCCTGGCCGATGATGATCGGGCCGGCGCCGATGACAAGGATCGATTCGATGTCCGTTCTTCTTGGCATCTCAGCCTGCGCGTCTTTCCATCATCTTCACGAAACGCTCGAACAGATACCCCATATCGTGCGGCCCCGGGCTCGCTTCCGGGTGCCCCTGGAAGCAGAACGCGGGCTTGTCGGTGAGCGCGAACCCTTGCAGCGTGCCGTCGAAGAGAGATACGTGGGTAACGCGCGCGGTGAGCGGCAGCGTCGACGGGTCGACGGCGAAGCCGTGGTTCTGGCTGGTGATCAGCACCTGACCGGTATCCTTGTCGAGCACCGGATGGTTGGCGCCATGGTGGCCGAATTTCATCTTGAGCGTCTTCCCGCCCACCGCCAGGCCGAGGAGCTGATGGCCGAGGCAGATCCCGAACGTCGGTATGCCCACGTCG
>Ga0075423_10003410_pt1 | contig 14634 bp, 8 predicted proteins | sample SoiMethybrSBSTD2_FD_80114 | JGI IMG/M metagenome (GOLD analysis project Ga0075423, IMG submission 80114) | Bulk soil microbial communities from a Populus tree surrounding site in Tennessee, USA - Soil MetaG P. TD hybrid SBSTD2 | ecosystem: Environmental > Terrestrial > Soil > Tree plantation...
GTCCGCCGCGCCTCGTCGGTGACGCGCCGGGAGCGTACAGAGAGCTCGTAGCTGCCAGGTTCGTCGAATCGGAACCACTCGTTCAACTCGAGCCGGACCCTATACGGTTTCCCGTCCAACACACCCATGCTCCGCAGCCCGCCCAGCGACCCGCCGTTCCACGCGAAGTAGTCGAGCAACGGATCGCTGACAGCGGCGTTCGGCTCGATGGTGAACTCGTCAATCGTCAGGCGACCGCCACGATCGTAGGTTGCGCCATCGACCACGAATCGCTTCGGGACCGTACTGTTGAATTCGAGCTCGATGGTGATGATGGCGCCTGGCCTGAATTGACGGGTGCCGCCGGCCGTACGAACCAGCAGAGTGACGGGCGCCGAAGCTGGCGGTGGCGTCGCGATCGGATCGGAAGCCTGAGCCGCTTCCGCCGGGAAGGGCCGCGCGATCGACGCGAGCAGGAGCACCAGACTCATCCGCCCGGATAGGTTCATCGCCTGTGCCTCTCCGATAAGACACCCGCCAGCGGCAAAAAGCCCGATGGCAAACTCTGTGTGCTCGTCCCCGACGATACCCCGCCGGCCTGGAGGATGCCAGTTCGGCCCCGCACGACGGCCTGGGACTGGGGGCGGGAAGGGCAACCGATTGCCGGATCGGTCCGTCTGAGGACATGTCCACGTTATGGCAGCATTCCCGCAGCCAGGAGAGGAACATCCCTATGCGGCTCACCCAGCGATTCGAAGAAGTGCGCATCGACGTCCGCCTGGCGGTCCGGCAGTTGATCGCCGCGCCCGGATTCACGCTGGTCGCCGGGCTCACGCTGACGCTCGGCATCGGTGTCAACAGCGCCATCTTCGCGCTGGCCGACGCGGCGCTGATCCAGCCGCTGCCGTTCGGCCGGGCCGACCGGCTCGTGATGCTGTGGGAGCGCACGCCGGCGTCGGCCAAAACCGGCGTCTCGCCGCTGAACATGCGCGACTGGACGCTGCAGAGCCGATCGTTCGAGGGCATGGCCTACGTCCAGCGCGGCATGGGCGGCGGTCCGCTGCTGACCGCGCCGGACGGCTCGATCGAAACCGCCGAGCGTCAGAGCACCAGCGCGAACTTCTTCGATGTCCTCGAGGTCGTGCCCATCGTCGGCCGCACCTTCAAGCCTGAAGACGACGGGCCGTCGCCGCGCGTGGTCCTGCTGGGCGAAGCGGTCTGGCGCCGCCGATTCGGCGCCGATCCGTCGATCGTCGGGCGTTCGGTGCGGTTGAACGGCCAGCCTTATACCGTCGTCGGCGTGGTCGCCGACCACGTGCAGTTCTCGCGCCCGGCCGAGATCTGGACCCTGTCGCCTCAATTCCCCGACGTTCCGGCCCTCCGTGCGGGGCGGGCCTTCGAAGTCGTCGGGCGGTTGAACCCGGGCGTCACGATCGACGCGGCGCAGGCCGAGATGGACGCGATTGCCGACCGGCTGGCGCGCGAATATCCCGACGCGAACAAAGGCGCCGGCGTCATCGTGGAACCCCTTCGCGCCGGCATTGTCGGAAGCGATCTGCAGACGACGTCGATCTTTCTGCTGGGCGTGGTGGGCTTCGTGCTGCTCCTCTGCTGCGCGAATGTGGCCAATCTGCTGCTGGCGCGGGCGACGGCGCGGGCGCGAGAGATCGCGGTCCGGTCCGCGCTCGGTGCCGGGCGCGGGCGCCTGATCCGGCAGTTGCTCACGGAGAGCCTGGTGCTCGCGGCGCTTGCCGGAACCGCCGGCATCGGCGCAGGCGCCGGGATTCTGAAGGCCGCGCCGGCGCTGATTCCCGCGGGCCTGCTGCCGGCGGCGGTGGTCCCGGCGTTCGACGTGCGGGTCGTGCTGTTTGGCGCGGCCGCGGCGCTGGCCGTCGGCGCCGTGTTCGGCGTGGTGCCGGCGTGGCAGGCGACAGGAACGTGGCTCGCGGGAGTGATGTCGTCCGAGAGCCGCTCGGCGACGGCGAGGGGGAGCCGTCTCCGCAACCTGCTCGTCGCCGGCGAAGTGGCGGCGGCGGTTCTGCTCCTGTGCGGCGCGGGGCTGCTGCTGCAGACGCTGCTGAGGCTTGTCGGCGGCGACACCGGCTATCGCGCAAACAGCCAGTCCGTCCTGACACTCGACTTCAGCGTTCCGACGGGTAAGAGCTCACGGTATCCAACTCCGGAAGCCATCACGCAGTTCTACGACGCCGTGGCGCGCGACGTGAGCGCGTTGCCCGAGGTGCGCCGCGTCGGCTGGGCCTCGAGCCTGCCGTACGGCACGAGCGAGCTCGGCCGGTGGACCTTCGACATCGTTGGCGATGCGCCGGTCGAGGCGCGCAATCGGCCGACGGCGGAATACACGACCGCCGATCCCGGATACTTCCGGACGGTCGATCTCCCGATCGTGAGCGGCCGCGGCTTCAACGAGCGCGACACGCTGCGCAGCGTGCCGGTGTGTCTGATCAACGAGGCGTTCGTGCGCCGGCATTTCGAGGGGCGCAACCCGATCGGCGCGCGCCTGTCGCTGACCGCGCCGCCAAACGGTCCGACGCAGGTCCGCGAGATCGTCGGCGTGGCGCGCCAGACCAGCGGACAGCCCGACGCCCCCGAGCTGCTCCAGGTTTACGTGCCGCTGGCGCAGTTCCCGACGGGCGACGTCTACATGGTGGTGCAACCATCGGCCGGCAAGGCGGAGACGCTGACGCCGCTCGTGCGGCGCGTGGTCGCGCGGTTCGGTCCCGATCTTCCGGTGCGGCGGGACCGGACGCTCGAAACGCTGTCCATCGAATCGACCGCCGGCTACCGCTTCAGAGCGAAGATGGTGGGGACCTTCGCGGCGCTGGCGCTCGTGCTGGCGATGGTCGGCGTCTTCGGCGTGCTCGCCTATACCGTTCAGCAGCGCCAGCGCGAGATCGGCGTGCGCATGGCGCTCGGCGCCACGAGCGCGGGTGTGATCTGGCTCGTGTTCCGTGAAGCCGGGCGGATGATCGCGGCCGGCGCCGTCGTCGGCATGGTGCTCGCCGGCTTTTCGGGACGGCTCGTGACGACGTTTCTCTTTGGCGTCGATCCGCTCGACCCGCTGACGTTCGCGAGCGTGCCGCTCGTGATTCTGTTCACCGCGATCGTCGCCGCCGCCGCGCCGGCCTGGCGTGCCAGCCGCATCAACCCGGCCGACGCGTTCCGCTGCGACGGGTGAGGCCCCGCCTTCGCACGTGGAAATTTGAGTGCTTCGGCGAGGCAGGCTCCCCGATGAGCCTGCTGACGGTCGAAGGCTGCGTTTCAGAACAACACGAAACACAGCACGGCGCCGACGACCGCCATCGACAGGCCCCACGCCAGCAGCTTGTTGAACAGTGTGCGGTGCTCGTCGGCCGCCGTCACGCCCGCCAGGCAGAGCGCGCCGATCGTCGACAGCGGCGAGACGTCGACCAGGTGCCCGCCCACGTTCATCGAGGTCGCAATGTCGATCGGGCTGGCGCCGGGAAGCGCCGCCGCCAGGCCGGGCACCATCGGCAGAAAGGCTGGGAGAACGACGCCGGACGTGCTGCTGTAGACGGACACGATGCCCGTGAACAGGGCGACGATGCCGGTCACCGTGTGCGCGGTCGCCGTTCGGGCGACGAGCGACACGAGCAGATCGATGCCCTGTGCGCGCTCGACCAGCGCAATCAGCACGGTCACGCCGCACACCATCACGATGACCCGCCACGGCATCCGCTTGATCGCCTCGCCGTCGTCGGCCGACTTCGACAGCACCAGTACGACGGCGCCGGCAAAGGCGGCCATGCCGACGTTGACCTTCGCGACGACGACGCTCAGCACCAGAGCGGCAATGGTCGCCAGCGTGATCCAGTGGCGGCGATGGAACGCGTCGGCTCGGACAGGTTCGGGCGGTGCCTCGACCGCGACGGTGCCTGCAGCCGCGGCCGGCACCGCCGGCGCGCGCTCGGACACGAACAGCTTCAAGCCGCCAAAGAGCGCGTAGCCCGCGAACGCGACCAGCGTATGCGCGAGCAGGTTATAGAGATACGTCTGCAGCTCGAGGCCCGGCAGCCCGTTCTTCGCCATGATGCCGTTGACGATGATGCCGGTCGGGGCGAAGGGAGAGAGGGCGCCCGAGTTCGCGCCATTGCCGACCATGATGGCCATGAGGAACAGCGGAATGCCGGCCCGCGCCGCCGTGGCCATCGCGAGCGGCGCGAGCAGCGCCGCCGTCGCGATGTTGCCCGGTCCCATCGACGACAACGTGGCGCCGAGCGCGAAGAACATGATTGGGATGGTTCCCCGGTTGCCGCGGCAGAGACGGACCGCATGATGGGTGATTCGCTCGAGCGTCCCGTTCGTTTCCGCGAGGGCGAAGAGCAGGGTGACGCCGGTCAGGGTCAGGAACAGCTGACTGGGAAACCCGTTCATGATCGTCGCGACCGGCATGCCGCCGACGTAGACGCCGACGATCCAGGCGAGCGCGACCGCCAGCACGCCGACGTTCAGCCGGCTGACGCAGCTGACGAGAACGGCGAGAGCAAGAGCAAGGACGGAAAGAATCGCCAATGTGACTCCTAGCTCTGACTCGACCCTCGGATCAACGACCGTATCAGCTCCGCCGCGTGCAGCGCTCGAACGCCGGTGAAGTCGGCCACCTGATGGCGGCACGACGTGCCGCTCGCCACCAGGACCGCGCCTTCGCGAAGACTGCGCGCCGCGGGCAGCAGGCGCCGTTCTCCGATGGCGCGCGACACCTCGAAATGCTCGCGCGCATATCCGAAGGAGCCGGCCATGCCACAACAGCCGGCATCGAGATCGACGACCGTCGTTCCGGGGATGCGGCCGAGCAGCGCTTTCGCCGGCGCCAGGCGGCCCATCGCCTTCTGATGACAGTGACCGTGCAGGAGAATCTGGTCCGGTCCGTCGCTGAAATCCAGCCGCACCCGCCCGGCTTCGCATTCGTGTTCCAGGAGCTCCTCGAAGAGCACCGCGCGGTCGGCCACGCGCAGCGCGCGACGCTGGGCATCGCCTCGGAGCAGTGACGGCACGTCCTCACGGATCGCGGAGAGACAACTGGGTTCGAAGAAGACGATCGGCACGCCGCGCTCGGCGAGCGGATACAGTCCGTCGACGCTCGACGCCGCCTGGCGGCGGGCGGCCGCGAGGAGGCCTTGCGAGATCAGGGGCCGGCCGCAGCAGGCAATCGGCGCCAGTTCGACCTCGAGCCCGGCCATCTCGAGTACCTCAAGTCCCGCTATCCCGATCGCCGGGGAGTAGTAGTTCGTAAAGGTGTCGCTGAACAGCGCGACGGTCCGATCCGGCCGGCCGTGTGGCGCCTTCTGACGGCGACGGTGCTCGTGGAAGCTCCGCGCAAACGGCCGCGACGTCCATGACGGCAGGGTCCGGCGTCGATCGATGCCGATCAGCCGCTCGTTGAGGCCCCGCACCAGCGCGCTGTTCGCGATCGCGTTCGAGAGCGGCGCGAGCCGGCTGCCCCAGCGCGACATGGAATGGACATGCCCGAGCAGGTGCGCGCGGATGGGTGTGCCGTGACGGCGCCAGTAATCGGCGAGGAACTCGCTCTTGAACCTTGCCACGTCGACGCCGACCGGACACTCGGCCTTGCAGGCCCGGCACTCGAGGCACAAGTCGAGCACCTGCCGCACGCCCTCGTCGCCGAGGCCGGCTTCACCGAGTCGACCCGACATGGCCAGCCGCAGGACGTTCGCTCGTCCTCTCGTCGAATGCGCCTCTTCCCGCGTCGCCATGTAGGAGGGACACATGGTGCCCTCGAGCGTCTTCCGGCAGGCGCCGAGACCGCTGCACATCTCGACCGCGCCCGGCAGGCCGCGATGTTCCGAGTAGTCGAAGAACGTCACCGGCTGCACGGCGCGGTAGCCGGGCCCGTAGCGCAGGTTGGCGGTGAGGGCCGGCGCGTCGACGATCTTGCCGGGATTGAGCAGGCCGTGCGGGTCGAAGGTCTGCTTGATGTGCCGGAACGCCTCGTAGAGGACCGGGCCGAACATCCGCTCCATGAAGCCGCTTCGCACCAGGCCGTCGCCGTGTTCGCCCGACAGGGCGCCACCGTACTCGAGCACGAGATCGGCGCTGGCTGAAGCGATTGTCTCGAACTGCCGGACGCCGGCCTCGGTCTTCAGGTTGACGACCGGCCTGACGTGCAGGCACCCGACCGAGGCGTGGGCGTAGACGCCCGCGGTCGTGCCGTGCCGGCGGATCATCTGGAGAAAGGCGTCGATATAGTCGCGAAGCTTCTCGGGCGCGACCGCGGTGTCTTCGACGAACGACAGCGACTTGGCGTCCCCCTTCATCGCCATCGAGAGGCCCAGCGCGGCTTCGCGCAGGGACCAGATGGCGCTCTGCGCGGCCGGATCGAGCGCGCGGTGATACCGGTAGCCGAGCCGCCGCGTCGTGAGATCCTGCTCGATCGCCTCGAGGCGCGGCGCCAATTCGTCCTTCGTCTCGGCGTAGATCTCGACGCAGAGCAGCGCCGCCGGATCCCCCTCGATGAACGTCCGCTTCAGGCGTTCGAGCGCGGGGCTCTGCTTTGTGTGGTCGAGGATGAACCGATCCATCACCTCGATTGCCGACAAACGATGGGCGAGAATCGCCGGCGTCGCTTCGAGCGCCTCGAGCAGATCGGCGAACTGAATCGCCAGCACGGCCTTGGCTTTCGGAAGGGGCACCAGTGCGAGCCTGGCCTCGAGGACGACGGCGAGCGTGCCCTCGGAACCGACGATCAGCTTCGCCATGTTGAAGGGAGCGGGATTGTCGGTGGCGCACGCCGCCACCAGCGCATCCAGGTTGTAGCCGCCCACGCGCCGGAGCACCTTCGGATAGCGGCGCTCGATCTCCTCGGCGCCGGCTCGCACCGTCCGCCGCACTTCGCGATAGCACGCACCTTCCAGCGAGTCGCGGCTGCAGATCTCGTCGACCTCGCAAGGCGGCAGCGGGCGGAAGTGCGCCAGCGATCCATCCGACAACACGACCTGCTGCTCGAGGACGTGATCGATGGTCTTCCCGTAGAGGACCGATCGCGCCCCGGCCGAGTTGTTGGCCATCATCCCGCCAACCGTGGCCCGGCTCGCGGTCGAGATGTCCGGCGCGAAGCGAAGGTCATGCGGACGCAGCGCCGCATTGAGCTCGTCCAGCACGACGCCGGGCTCGACGCGGGCCCAGCGCTCGGCGGGATTCACCTCGAGGATGCGATTGAAATACTTCGAGGTGTCGATGACGACGCCGCTGCCGATCGCCTGCCCGGCTTGCGACGTGCCGCCGCCTCTCATCGTCACCGGACAGCGGTGCCGCGCGCAGATGGTCACGGCCTGCACGACGTCGTCGCGGGATTTGGCGACCACGACGCCGAGCGGCTGAATCTGGTAGACGCTGGCGTCGGTGGAGTAGAGCGCCCGCGAGATGGCGTCGAAGCGGACTTCGCCTTCGAGCGCGGCCTCCAGATCGCGCCGCAGCGCGTCGACGCTCACTTGATGTCTGTCCAGGGGACGGGCCGGCCGTGCACCGGCACGATCTGCAATGGGTCGAGGCCCAGCTTCCGTACCGCACTGAAGAAGCTGCGCTGATCGCTCGTCGGCGCGGTCGGACGCGGCCGGGTGGTGTCGAGGAGATCGGCCTCGAACAGCAGCCGTTCGCGCGGCAGCCACCCGATCAGCATGCCGTCGACGTGCTCCAGGGGATTGACGTAGTGAACGTTGAGGTTGCGCGTGCCGTCGCTGATGATGAAGTTCTCCCGGATCGCTTCGTAGAAGTACCCTTCCGCGAGCTCGGTCGGCGGCCACAGCGAGACCATGTCGGGCTTCAGCGTCCGCGGCGTGTAATTGAGCACGTCGCGCACGTAGAGCTCGAAGTTCTTGACGTGGGTCACGATCGTCGCGCCGATGTGCATGTAGGTGCGCAACCCGCCGGCATGATCGAAATGCTGATGCGAGTTGATCAGCCAGCGGATCGGTTTTCCCGGCATCAGCCTGACCACTTCCTCGATCACCGCCAGGCTGCGCTCTTCGCTCAGCGGCGCCTCGAACACCGCGATGAAGTCGCGGAACTCGATCGCCATGCTGTTGTGCGTGCCGCCGCCCAGCAGATAGACGCCGTCGGCCAGCCTGGTCGTTTCGACCCGAACCGGGAAGGTCGCGCTCCGCACCGACCCGGGCACCTCGATCGTGCCCGGACAATGGTTCGCTTTGATGTCCTTCAGGCTTCCACCAAAGGCGTTGTGGCCGGCGCTTGCCGCCTGCATGCCGTAGTTGTCGTCCCAGCCCTGATGGGAGTGCCACTCGGTCGGGAACCGGATGCCGTTGCCCAGATCCACGTAGCTGGCGTTGGTGAACTCGTGTTCGTAGTTCATGTCGCCCAGGACCGGGTCGGCGACCCAGGTATGAATGCGCTGCAGCAGGTTCTCCTTGTTGATGGTGGCATCGACGCGAAACTTGCCGTTGACGGTGATCGACACGACCGTGACGCGCTCCGGCTTGACTTCGGGCCCATCCCTGCCCATCTCGCCGAGCTCCCAGCGCCACGTCGCCTTCGGGTTGGCGCCGGGCAGGCGCGCGGCCTTGAGAAAGCCGTGCGGGTTGAGCCACATGTCGAGCTGATAGATCTCCGCGAGGTCCGGCGTCGAGGCGACGGCAGCGGCACCCGGCCCGTCCATGTGCCACGCGTGGTTGTCCTTGACGGTGAAGATCTGATGCGCCTGCTGTTGCAGCGGCCCGTCGATCCAGCGGACCCCGTACTTCCAGGCCGCGGGATTCAATCCGGGCTTGCGATCGAATTCCTCCTTCATGCTGCCGCGTTCCCAGTCCATCGTGCGCGTGTAGTTGGCCAGCGCCTCGATCCGCGGCCAGTCGACGTTGCGCGCCGACTCGCGCTGCTGCCCGACCACGCCGGCGTAGGCCGTGCCCGAGATGGTCACGCACCGCAGGTTGGCCGTGCCGATCGCTTTCGCCGCGGCATCGAGCACGGGCATCGGATCGACAAAGCCCGGGGCCAGCTGTCCGGTGGCGACCGAGGCTCCCATGACCGTCACGAGCAGCGCCGGCATGAGCCGCGCAGTTCGGGTTCGCATCATCGTCTCCAGGTGGGGGGATTATAGGCGCTGCCGCGCTGGATACTGGGTCCGAAGGCGAAGCAACACCCGCGGTTTAGGGACCGCTCACACGGTTGCGCTTCGCGCTTGCACGACGACGCGACGACACGACGACACGACGTCTTCGGGGTGAAGTATCAGCGGCTCTTACGCTGGTGGCGGCGTCGGCCATCGGCCGACGCCTGTCAGGAGTGACCAGTCGGCCGAATCGCAAGCCGCCTCTGAATGGCGTTTGCGGCTTGCGATCCGGCCGACCGGTCACTCCTGACGCCGCGCGGAGCGCGGCGCCTCCAGCGCGGGTAATCGGTCGAATTCAAAGCGTCGTGTCGTCGCGTCGTCGTGCCGTCGTGAATGCGGCCGAAGGCCGCAACCCGTCGAAGGCGGGCGTGACAAGCGAACATCGCCCCTATAAGGCGCTGGCTGCGTGGAGTACGATCTCCCGCCATGCACCGGAGCGGCCGACACTTCCTGCAGATTCCCGGACCGACCAACACGCCCGATCGCGTGCTGCGCGCGATGGCGCAGCCGACGATCGATCATCGGAGCGCCGAGTTCGCGGCGCTTGGCCGTTCGGTGCTCGAGGGCCTGCAGCGCATCTTCCAGACCTCGCAGCCGGTGGTGATGTATCCGGCGTCCGGCACGGGCGCGTGGGAAGCGTCGCTGGTCAACACGTTGTCTCCCGGCGATCGCGTGCTCGCCTTCGACATCGGGGAATTCTCGAAGGGCTGGGCAGAGGTCGCGCGCCGGCTCGGACTCGACGTGGACCTGGTCGATGGAGACTGGCGGCACGGCGTCGATCCGGAGGCTCTCGAAGCGCGGTTGACGCAGGACGACGGTCACGGCATTCGCGCAGTGCTGGTCGTCCACAACGAGACCTCGACCGGGGTCACCAGCCGGTTGCCCGAGATTCGCCGGGCGATCGACCGGGCCGGCCATCCCGCGCTGCTGCTCGTCGATGCGGTGTCGTCGCTCGGCTCCATCGACCTCCGCCACGACGAGTGGCGCGTCGACGTCACGCTGTCGGGCTCGCAGAAGGGGCTGATGCTGCCGCCGGGACTCGGCTTCAACGCGATCAGCGAGAAGGCACTGGCCGCGTCACGCTCCGCCCGGCTGCCACGCTCGTACTTCTCGTGGGACCAGATGCTCGGACCCAACGCGAACGGTTTCTTCCCCTATACGCCGGCCACGAATCTCCTCTTCGGCCTCCGCGAAGCGCTGGCGATGCTGGAAGAGGAAGGCCTGGCGACCGTGTTCGCGCGCCACCAGCGGCTGGCCGCGGCGGCGCGCGCGGCCGTCACCGCCTGGGGCCTCGAGATCGCCTGCGCGCGAGAGGACGAATACAGTCCGGTCCTCACGGCCGTGATGATGCCGGCGGGCCACGACCCCGATCGGTTCCGTGCGGTGGTGCTCGAACGCTTCAACATGTCGCTCGGCGCCGGGCTCGGCCGGTTCAAGGGGCGCGCGTTCCGCATCGGCCACCTCGGCGACTTCAACGAGCTGATGCTGGCCGGCACGCTGTGTGGCGTGGAGATGGGGCTGGCGCTCGCGGGTGTGCCGTGCCGCCGCGGCGGCGTCGAGGCGGCGCTCGCCTCGCTCTGCGCCGCAAACTCCCAACTTCCAACTCCCAATTCCCAAGGCGAGCAGGTTGTACCCAAGGGGTGAACGGCATTGCGCCTGGCTGGTTGCGGCGCACTCGCCTCGACGGGTCGAACCGCTCGCCTTGGGAGTTGGGAGTTGGAAGTTGGAAATTGACGCGAGCTTCGTGATCGCTCAGCGTCCCGTGAACCGCGGCGGCCGTTTCTCCAGGAATGCCGACACGCCTTCGCGAAAATCGTGGCTGCCATAACAGAGCGCCGTGAGATCGTCGGCGAGCCGCTCGTCGAGACGCCGTCCGCGCGCGATCCGGCGGACGGCTTCCTTGACGGCGCGAATCGTCAGCGGCGCGTTCGCGGCAATCGTGCGAGCCAGCTCGGCAACGGCCGCGTCGAGAGCCTGCGGTTCGGCCATCCGCGTCACGAGCCCGAGCGATGCCGCCTCCGCCGCGTCGAGCAGCCGTCCGGTGAAGAGCAGTTCCTTGGTCCGCGCCGGGCCGATCAGATCGACGAGCCGCGCGCAATTGGCGGCCGACAGACAGTTGCCGAGGGTGCGGGCGATCGGCACCCCGAACCGGGCTGCGTGTGAGCAGACGCGGAGATCGCAGGCGAGTGCGATCAGGCAGCCGCCGCCGGCCGCCACGCCGTGCACCTGCGCGATGGTGGGCGCCGCCACCCGTTCGAGCCGGTCGATGACCTCCTCCATCCGCCGCTCGTAGGCGATCCCGTCATCGCCGGTGGCGAACGATGTGAACTGGCCGATGTCGGTGCCCGCGACGAACGCGTCGCCGGCGCCGCGCAGCACGAGGACGCGGATCCGTTCGTCGGCGTCGACCCGGTCGCACGCCTCGGCCAGCGCGTCGTACATGGGCCAGGTCATGGCATTGCGCGCGTCGGGCCGGTTGAAGGTCAGGAACGCGACGGGGCCTTCCGATGTGAACTGCACCTCGGGAATCGCCACGAAAACCTCACAGGGAGAAGGTAATGAGTACGGGTCGGACCGCGCTCGAAGGGATTCGCGTGCTGGACGTCACGCAGGTGATGGCCGGCCCTTTCTGCGCGATGCAACTATGCGATATGGGCGCGGACGTGATCAAGGTGGAGCCGCCGGGTGGCGACTCGACGCGGCGCATGGCCGGCGCGTCGGATCGCGAGAGCGCCGGCTTCAACGCCGTCAACCGCGGCAAGCGCGGCATCGTGCTGGACCTCGGGACCGCCCGCGGCCAGGAGGTCGCCAGGCGGCTGCTCGCCACGACCGATATCCTCATCGAGAACTACCGCCCGGGCGTGATGCGCCGGTTCGGTCTCGATTACGCCACGCTGGCGCCGGATCATCCGGCGCTGATCTATGCCTCGATCTCGGGTTACGGACAGACCGGACCGGACGCGTCGAAAGGCGGCTTCGACCTGATCGCGCAGGGCGTGTCCGGTCTCATGTCGATCACCGGCGAAGCCGGCCGGCCTCCGGTGAAGGTCGGCGTCCCGCTCACCGATCTCGGCGCCGGCCTGTTCGCCCTGGCGGCGATCCTGGCGGCCCTTCATTATCGCAATCGCACCGGAATCGGGCAGCACGTCGACACGTCGCTGGTCGAGGCCGGCATCGCGTTGTCGGTGTGGGAGGCGGCCGAGTACTTCGGTCAGCGCATTCCGCCCGAGCCGCTCGGATCCGCGCATCGCATGCTCGCGCCGTACCAGGCGATCAAATGCTCGGATGGCTATATCACCCTCGCCGCCGGCACCGATCGGTTGTTCGAGCGCTTCTGCGCCGTGCTCGGCCACCCCGAGTGGACCGCGGACCCGGCCTTCGCGAACGACACGCTGCGCGTCCGCAACCGCGCGATGCTCGTCGATCGCATCGAGGCGATCACCAGACGAGAGCCGCGCGCGCACTGGCTGGCGCGGTTCGATGCTGCAAAGCTGCCGTGCGGGCCGATCAACGACTACGGGCAGACGTTCGACGATCCCCAGGTCCGCGCCCGCGGGATGATCGTCGACGTCGAGCACCCGGTACTGGGTCCGCTGCGGACGCTGGGCTCGCCGATCAAGATGTCGGCGACCCCGCCGGTCGCCGATCGGCGCGCGCCCCTGCTCGGCGAGCACACCCGCGAAGTCCTGGCGGAGATCGGCTATAGCCAGGAGGAGATCGGCGAGGTCATGGCCGAAGGCCATCGAGCCTGAGGTTTCGCCAATATGCGTTGCCCGGGGCGAGCTCGGGACCGAGCAGCACGCGTTGGATGAGCCGAATCGTGACGGTCTGGCCCGCGAAGGCTTTCAGGTCGACGTCGACCGTTTGCCACTCCCGCTCCTCGCTCCTGGCCTGAACCGTCCGCGTCAGCAGCCGGGTGTTCTCGACGTGCACGTCGAGCGCCCAGGCACGCCCCCGATCGGCGCCGACCTCGACGCGGAGCCGCGGCGCGTCGCCGAGCCAGGCCCTGCGCGTCAACACCGCTCCGCGCACTTCATCACGCGGATAGGTCGCGAGCACATCGCCATCGAGGTGAGTGTTCCCGCGAATCCCCGGCATGCCGCCACCCGCGCCGCCGACGCCAGCCCGCAGCAGCTGCCAGTCGGCGTTCCAGTACTGCATGAGGTCCCCGACCCGAAACAGCTCCGCGGCTTGTGTCTCCGGCTGTTGCACGGCTATCGACACCGCATCGGCGGTGACTGTGCCCTTGTTCGCGGCGACGAACTTCCGCCCCAGGGCGGCCGTCCGCTTCGCCAGCTCGGCGAGACTCTCGTCGACCGGCGGGGTCAGGGTCACGCTGCCGAGCCGTTCGCCCACGATTCGATCCCCTAGACGATCGATCAGCCATGGCGGCAGACCTCTGGTGCCTTTCATCGCCCCGATGACCGCGCCGGCGTTCGCCGCGTTGCAGTCGGCATCGGTGAAGTCCGCAGCCCGGTACGCATGGTTGACCGTCTGCAGCCAGTCGCCTGCCCCGAACCAGACCGCCGTTGCGACCAGCGCGCCGTTCGCGACCGCGTTGTTCGTCGCCGGATACTCGATGTGCCAGCGATCCTCCACCGCTCCGCCGACCTCCTCCGCGCTCGCGCCGGCCTCGGCCATCCGGACGACGAGGTCGAGCGCCTGACGGTACGGAGACGCTGGATGAATGAGTCGCGCCGCCTTCCGCACGATCTCGCGGGCATCGGTCTCCACGAACGCCAGGCTCACCATGCCCCCCATGAACACCGCGCCGTCAGCCCCCTCCGCGTAGCCGTTGAGATGTCCGTATCGTCGGGCAATCGTCGCCGCGGTGTTGGGCATCCCTGGCGTGAGCATGCCGTAGACGTCCGCGCTGAACTGCGGGCCGATGCTGAACCACAGCCGGTTGTAGCGCGGATGACCGGTGTCGGGCGCCGTGAGCCCTTTCGCGAGCAGCAGCCGCGCCTGCTCGCTCGATCCCCAGGAGCCGGCGCTGTTCACCTTCCACTGCTCGCCGAGTTGGGCCACCGTCATATCGATCCCGAACCGCTCGAACGCCCGCACCGCCACCATCTCGTAATACCAGTCATCGTCTACCGGCATCCCTTTGAAGTTGTCCGGGATCCTGTCGACGAGCGCGGTCGCCGCGGCGCGGTGCTCGAACGCGAAGCCCATGAGCGTGCCCGCGATCTGTCCATACCAGGCCGCGCGAATCCGGTCCTCGTACTCGCTGGCGCTCATCGTCCTCGATCCACGGACCCCGCTGCGTTGTTCCGGCACCGCTCCGATCAAGGGCGGCTCGATTGACGCGCGAACGTCGCACAGGGCGACGATCGCGATCGCCGAGGCGGTGCCGACACGGAGCTGCTGCGTCCATCGACTGATGGCAGACATTCTCGACAACCATCCTGCGTCTGGCATGACGCGATTGTAGAGTCGGCTGGCCCCCCCGATTCGAGATAACGAACAGGGCGGACGACTGCCCGATTCGCGGCCGTTGACGGCCGGATTCCCCCGCTGTCAACTCTGTCAGA
>Ga0075423_10003413_pt1 | contig 14627 bp, 17 predicted proteins | sample SoiMethybrSBSTD2_FD_80114 | JGI IMG/M metagenome (GOLD analysis project Ga0075423, IMG submission 80114) | Bulk soil microbial communities from a Populus tree surrounding site in Tennessee, USA - Soil MetaG P. TD hybrid SBSTD2 | ecosystem: Environmental > Terrestrial > Soil > Tree plantation...
TGCGCGCCCATCGTGGCGGCGAGCGCGAGACGCTTGGGATTCACATCCGAGGCGATGACTTTGGTCGCGCCGGCCGCGCGGGCGATACCTACGGCAAAGCAGCCGATCGGCCCGCAGCCCACAATGAAAACGGTGCTGCCGGGAATCTCCGCGGTCAGCACCGTGTGGAACGCATTGCCCATCGGGTCCATGATCGCCCCGACCTCGGTGGGGATGGCGCCCCCATCGAGGGTGAGCACGTTAGTCGCCGGCATCGTGATGTATTCGGCGAACGCGCCGTCGCGATCCACGCCGATGATGCGCGTGTTCTGGCAGATGTGGCTGTTCCCGGTGCGGCATTGGAGACAGTGCCCACAGACGATGTGGCCTTCGGCGGTGACGAGGTGGCCCGCGCGGAGCCCCGTGACACCGTCACCGACCGACTCGATCTCTCCGGCGAATTCGTGACCCACGACGATGGGCGGTTTGATGCGGCCTTGCGCCCAGGGATTCCAGTCCGCGATATGCAGGTCGGTCCCGCACACTCCCGCGTGGCGGACGGCGATGAGTACCTCGCCTGGGCCGGGAGAGGGCTTGGGCACCGACTTCACCGTCAAACCGGGCGCGCGTTTTTCCTTTACAATCGCTTGCATGGGCTCGGGACTAGGGATTCGAGACTAGGGACTGGGAAGGGCGGACGTCAGAAGATCGAGCGCGTGAAGCCGCCATCCACCTGGAGCACCGCGCCGGTAATATAGCTGGCCCCTTCCGACGCAAGAAACGCGACCGCGACCGCCAGCTCGTCGGGCGTGCCCACTCGGTGCATCGGGATTTCCGCCAATCGCTCCTTCATCATCGCGGGGCGGGCCTTGGTGAGCTCCTCGATTCGCTCCGTCGCAATGAAGCCGGGGCAGATGCTGTTGACCGTGATCCCATCCATCGCGACCTCGTCCGACAGCGCTTTGGCGAAGCCGAGCACACCGGCCCGCGCCGTGGAAGAGAGGATGAGCCCTGGCAGCGGCTGCAACGCGGCTACAGACGCGAGACAGATGATCCGGCCCCACTTCGCCTTTGCCATGATCGGAACGGCGGCGCGCGCGAGGTGGATCGTCGACAGCAAGTTCAGCTCGATCGCCTTTTGCCAGGCATCGGCGGGTTGATCCTTGAACGGCGCGGCGGGAGGGCCACCAGCATTGCAGAACAGGATGTCGAGCCGCCCGAACTTTTCGGCGACCCGTTGCACGAGGGCAGTCGCCTGCTCGGGGACCGAGACATCGGCAGGGAACGGCGCATTCTTGCGGCCGTTGATCGCGACCTGCGCGCCCTCTTTCTCGAGCGTCGTCGCGACCGCGCGGCCGATGCCGCGGGTCCCGCCGCACACCAGGGCGACGCGGCCTGAAAGACCGAGATTCACACCAACAGTTTTACGTGCGCTTAGCGAACCAGGCTAGATCTTCGGATCCACGGGGAGATGGCGATGCGTATGGTCGCCATCCTCGCCTTCATCGAGGAACCAGCAGTATGCCCAGATCTTGGCGGGCCGCAGGATCTGCTGGCCGGCCCGCAGAATGATCCCCATCGGTTCGTCGTCGAGTACGAGTGGAAGGGTCGTCATGCCCATTGGCGAAGCAAAACTCTTGCCGCGACAGCGCTATGCTATGTGCTGATATGCCAGCGTATTACAGCTTTTGTGGGAAGCTGGTGCGTCACTCCGACACGTTCAATGCCGGCTGCGCCGTGTCGAGCTGACGCGGCGGCTTGATGGCCGTAAACCCGGACCGCTTCGACCGGCCTCTCCCGCCGCCGCCCCGCTGCACCTGCCAGCCCCGGTACAGCGCCTGAAGGGTCTCCGGGCCCAGCGGGATGACTTCGCGGTTCTCGGCGGCCGGCGGCAGGATCACGTGCACCCCTCCCGACGGGGTGCGCACCTGGAGGTCGGCGATCAAAGACGCCCGTTGTTTGGTGCGCAGCTGACTCAGGCTCGCCGCCGCAATCGCTACCAGTGAGGGCGCCAGGTCGGGGAACCAGCTTCCGAAGTTGATGACGAGGGCCTGGAACGCACCGGCGAGCTGCTCGCTCACCGCGCGGCCCTCTGCTGCCTCCACCGCGCCCAGATCCTGATCGAGCAAGAACACCTCGGCATCATGTGCGGCGAGAAACAGCGCCTCACCCAAGGCTGCCGCGCCGAGGACGACGACGATGTCACCGGGCTCGAGCCGCTCGGCCCACGGCACGATCGGATGCCCGCGATCGAATCCCCAATGCGTCGGCTCGCGCTGCGCTTCTCGTAGCGCGCGATGCTTTTGGCGCCAGCGAGGGAAGGAGGGTAGGCGCAGCCGGCGGGCGATGATGCGGTCGACATGCTCGAGCAGCAGCACCTCGGTGAGGAGGTATTGGTCCTGGGCACTCGCCTGCAGCTCACGCACCGCCTCGTCGCCGATCTTGAGCAAGTCGGCGCGCGGGACCGTGTTCTTGTACTCCTCGAGTCGCTGGAGAATGAACTCCTGGTACTCCTGCTTGAGGGACCGCGGCGCGCGGCGGACGGGCATCATCCCCGTCTTGCTCGCGCGCTCGAACGGGATGGAGGTCAGCATGGCTCGACGTGCACCGTCACTGCTTCCAGCTCCAGGTCTTTCTTGAGCCGCTCTTCGACTGCGTCGGCAATGGCATGCGCCGCGGCAACATTCGCGGCGGAGTCCACGGCGATCGTGACTTCGGCGTAGCGCACACCGGCGTTGCCGCCACGCGAACGGATGCCATATGCGTCTCTCACGCCTTCGACTGCCTGCGCCGTCTGCCGGATGGTGGGCGCTGGGATCGCGCGTTCGTCCACGAGCACGGGCACTGCGCGCGAGAGAATCTGGTAGGCCACGCGCACGATCAGCAGCGCGATCACGATAGCGATGGCTGGATCAACCCACGTGGCGCCGCGCCGCGAAAACAGCACGCCGATCAGCACGCCAATCGTTATGAACACGTCGGTGCGCGTGTGCGCGGCGTCCGCGATGAGCAGCTCGCTCGCCAGCTCGCGGCCGCGGCGGTTCTCGTACCAGGCGACGAAGATGTTAGTCAGCAGCGTCGCGAGGAGCAGCATGACGCCGAGGTCGCTGACCTGGACCGCGTGGCCACCCGACAACAAATGACCGATGGCGCTGCGCACCAGCTCGAAGCAGGTGACTGAAAGGAAGACCACGATCCCCAACGCGCCCAGTGTTTCGAACTTGCCGTGGCCGTAGGGGTGGTCCTCATCGGGTTCGCGAGCGGCGACGCGGACGACGACGAGCCCCAGGACGTTATAGACCGCATCGACGGAGGAGTGCACGGCGTCGCCGAGCACGGCGAGCGAGCCTGCCAGCATGCCAATCGTGGCCTTGGCCACGAGAACCGCGATGTTCGCTACAAGCAGTCCCGCGAGCACGCGGCGCACGGCGCGGGACCGATCCAGGGCTTTGTCCGGGACGGACATGGTGTGCAAGCTTGTGCTAGAGGCTGATTTAGTCAACTTGCTTGACAATATTTAGACGATTGTATAAATATCTCGCCCAATGGACGACTCGCTGTTTCGCGCCCTCGCCGATCCCACGCGGCGCAAGATCCTCGAGTTGCTGACCGAGAAGACCCTAACCGCGGGGGAGATCGCCGAGCAGTTCCCGATCGCCTTTGCCTCGGTGTCACACCACCTCGGCGTGCTCAAGGCGGCCGACCTGGTTGCCGCCGAGCGCGAAGGGCAGTTCATCCGGTATCGGCTCAATACGACCGTCTTTCAGGAAGTCGTGCGGTACTTCATGACTCGTTTTGGCGGGGGGGCAGAACCCAATGCGTAGCCGCTGGTTTGGTCTCGTCATCGCCGCGCTCGCTGTCGCGGTCTCCATCTGGGCCTACCCTGAGCTCCCGCCCACGGTCGCGACGCACTGGGGCGTGCGCGGTACGGCGGACGGGTTTTCCAGCAAAGGCGTCGCCGTCATCATCATGCCTGCGGTCATCCTGGTGTTGACCGGTTTGTTCAATGTGCTGCCCAAACTGGATCCCCGGCGCGCGAATTACGCCAAGTTCATCGGCACATACTGGCTGATCGTAAACGCCGTCATCCTGTTCATCCTGGTAGGGCACGGGATGATCATCGCGAACGGCCTTGGCTACAGCGTACAGGTCGGTCGCTTCATGCCGATCGGCGTGGGCCTGCTCTTCGTTGTGCTGGGCAACTACCTCACCCGCGTCGAGCCCAACTGGTTCGTCGGCATCCGCACGCCTTGGACCCTGTCCAGTGACACGGTGTGGCGGAAGACGCATCGAACGGGTGGTTGGCTCATGGTGCTCGGCGGATTCGCCCTCGTTGCCTGCGCGTTTCTCCCGACCGGGGTGTTCCTGCCGCTGCTCATCACAGCGATCCTCCTCATGGCAGTCGTTCCGATCGTGCAGTCCTACATCCTCTGGAAACGGGAACAGCATGACCGTCCTTAGCCTCGCGCTCGTCGCACTGACGCTACAGCAAGCCGACACCACGGCACCGGCCGCCGCGCTGGAGACTCCCTACACGGTCCACAGCGGCGCGCTCGAGCTGGGCGGGACGCTTACCGTGCCGCGCGCCGCGGCGGGGAAGGTGCCGGTCGTGGTGATCATCGCGGGCTCCGGGCCCACCGACCGCAACGGCAATTCGCTCATGGGAATCCGGCCGAATTCCTACGCCCAGCTCGCGTGGCGCCTGGCGGAGAAGGGCATCGCGACGCTGCGCTACGACAAGCGCGTACTGCCTGCCACCAAGGGCACAGTCGATATCACGAGTCTGACGCTGGAAGACTTTGCGGCGGATGCTCGTGCGGCGGCTGACTCGCTGGCGCGGGATGCGCGGTTCTCGCGCGTGGTGTTGCTCGGGCACAGCGAGGGCTCGGCGCTGGCGCTGATCGCGGCGCGCCAAGGTCCGCCGGTCGCGGGTGTCATCAGTGTGTCCGGCCTGGGCCGTTCGCTCGGCGTCGTGATGCGGGAGCAGCTCGCGCGGCAGTTCGACAGCGCAACGCTGGTCCGCTACGACACAGCAATGGCGCAGTATCTCCGTGGTGAGACGCCGAAGGACGTGCCGCCCGCGCTGACGGTGCTCTTCGTTCCGATAAACCAGCACTTCCTGAAGTCGCTGGCGTCATTCGACCCGCCGGCGGCGATTCGCGCGGTCCGGCAGCCAGTGCTGATCGTGCAGGGCGGCCAGGATCTGCAGGTGACTGTAGCGGACGCCGAGCGACTCCATGGCGGCAAGGCGGACGCGCAGTTCGTGGTGATCCCGCAGGCGAATCACGTGCTGAAGCAGACGGCCGCCACGACGCTCCAGGGTCAGATGCCGACATATCAGGACCCCACGGCGCCGATCATGCCCGAGGTGGTGACCGCCATCGCGGATTGGATTATCAAATGGGGACGGTGACATGCTGCGCCCCTACATCGCGCGCAGGAGCATGCCTTTCAGGTAGCCCGTCTCAGGCACATTCAGCAGTTCCGGATTATCAGAGGCCGCGCCGGTGGCCGCGAGGAACTGCATGCGGCGTCCCGAGTCACGAGCCGCATCGGCCAGCATCGCGCTGAACACGTCTCGGCTCACGTGATACGAGCATGACGACGTGAATAGCACGCCACCCTCGGCGAGAATCTTCATCGCCCGGAGATTGATCTCCTTGTAGCCCGCGACGGCGCGCTCGAGATTCGCCTTGGTTTTGGCGAACGCGGGCGGATCGAGCACGATCGTGTCGAACTGTTCGCGCCGGCGCTCGAGCTCCCGCAGCAGATCGAATGTGTTCGCTTCCCGCCACTCGATGTTCCCGATCCCATTGAGCCGCGCATTTTCGGCGCCACGCGCCAAGGCCTCGGTGCTCTGGTCTACGGCCAACACCTCTTTTGCATGCCGAGCGAGGTGGAGCGCGAATGATCCGTGGTAGGTGAAGAGGTCGAGCGCGCGGCCGCCGGCGCGGGCGTGCTGCCCGACCATCAGCCGGTTTTCGCGCTGATCCAGAAAGGCGCCGGTTTTCTGGCCGGTCCAAGGCGCCGCCAGGTATTTCACACCGTCTTCCACCACCTCCACCGTTTTGGGCACCTCGCCCAGAACGCCAACCACCTCCTCGGCCAGGCCCTCGTGCCGCCGCACCCCGGCGTCGTTGCGAAACAAGATCCCTTCCGGTGTGAGGGCTACGGTGATTCCTGCCACGATGTCCGCGCGCGCCGTCTCGAGCCCCGCGGACAGCAGCTGCGCGACGATCCACGGCCCGTACCGGTCGATGATGAGCGAGGGCAGGCCGTCAGCTTCGGCGTGCACCACGCGCCATGCGCTCGCGCCGATGCCGTTGCGGCGCTGGGCGGCGGCGGCAATGCGCTCCCTCCACCACGTCGCATCGATGGGCTCTTTGCCTCGGGTGAGCAGGCGCAGCCGGATCTCGGATTTCGGCGAGTAGAGCGCCTGGCCGAGGAACTTGCCTTTGCGGTCTGTGACGGGAACGATGCCGGGCGTCTTGTCTGGTTCGTCGGCGACGTCGCTTCTATAGATCCACGGATGGCCTTGCTTCCAACGCTCAGCCCCGCGCGCGGTCACGCGGACGGTCTGACGGTCGGACGGTCGGACGGTCGTCACCGGTCCGGTCTCAGCTTGGATGCCTCTCTCAAGTACATATGTTTGAGTGAGCGCTGGGATTTGGTTGTGTAGAAATGGAGCAGGACGCGAATGCACCGTGGCAGCCCGGTTGGGACTGCCACTTCGGCCGTCCCGAGCAGCGGCACGTCGGTCCAGCCGAGCGCGCGCGCGGCGCGGGCGGGGTACTCGGCAGTGAGGTCGGGAGACGACGTGAAGATGGCGCTCTCGACGTCTTCGGGAGCGAATCCGTTCTTCCGCTGCAGCGCCGAAAGCAGCTCTGCCGTCGCCTCGAGAATCGCTTCACTCGTGTTGGCGGTCGCCGTGGTTGCTCCACGCAGGCCGCGCAGGATCTTGGTCATGGCTCTAGTCGATCAGTTGCGCTTGATGGTGATCACGGATCCCGTTCTGCTCAAGGGGCGGGATCCGGTGGCCGTGCTGCGCCAGGCCGGCGCGGGTGGCGCGACGATGGTCCAGGTCCGCTGGAAAGATGGCACGCCGGCCGAGGTTCTGGAGTTGACCCGGGCGCTGGTTGCTGCCTTGCCCGTCCCCGTGCTCGTCAATGATCGGGCTGATGTCGCGCTGGCTGCTGGTGCCGCCGGCGTGCACCTGGGCTGGGAAGACCCACCGCTCGAGGCTTTGCGCCCCCATGTCCCTGCCGAGTTCCTGCTTGGCATCTCGGTCGGTTCGCCGGATGAGGCCAGTCGTGCTCCGGCCGGCGCGGATTACTGGAGTATCGGGCCCTGCTTCGCCACGCCGACCAAGGCAGATGCTGGCCCTCCGCTCGGGCCGGAGGGCTTTGCCACGCTCGCAAAGCTCGCTCCCGAGGGGACGCCGGTCATCGGGATTGGCGGCATCACGGCGGCGAATGCCCAAGCTATCATCGGTGCGGGTGCTGCTGGTGTGGCGGTGATCGGGGGAGTGCTGGGCGCGGCCGATCCAGAAGAAGCGGCGCGGCGCATTCGCAAGGCGACTAGTTAGCTCGGTCCGCTCTCCGCTGTCGCTTGCTTTCCCGAATCGCCGCCAGATGGTCGGCGTAGGTCGAAGAGAAGATGTGCTTCCCGTCCGGCTGGGCGACGAAGTAGAGATAGCCGATCTGCGCCGGATACAGCGCCGCGATGATGCTCGAGTCGCTGGGTTGCGTAATAGGGCCCGGCGGTAAGCCGCGATTCAGGTACGTGTTGTATGGCGAGCGGATCAGGAGCTGCCGCTCCCATACCCGCCGGAGCCGCCGGCCGTGCGCGTAAACGATCGTCGGGTCGGCCTGCAGCGCCATCCCGCGCCTGAGCCGGTTGTGATAAACCGCGGAGACATAAGGGCGATCGGGGCGATAGCGCACCTCGGCCTCGATGATCGACGCGAGCGTGATGATCTCGTGTCGCGTCATGTTCAGCTCACCGAGTCGCCCGTCCCACTCGGGCTTCCAGCGCGCGATGAATTCGTGCGTCATGACCTTCACGAGGTCGCGCGCGCGCATCCGCATCGGTACGACGTAGGTCGTCGGATACATGTAGCCGTCGACGCCCGCCGGAGTGGGTTTGATGCCTAGCTCGCGCTCGAGCGAGGTGTCCCGCATGGCGACGAGAAACGAGTCCTTGCGGATACCGAGCCAGGAGTTCGCCCGCTCAGCGACCTCGAATCCCATCATCCCTTCGGTGACGGTGAAGCGGACCTCGAGCCCGCGGCCGCTCTTCAGCGTGCTGACCACGCTGCTCCAGCTTTCGTCCTTGTCGAAGGTGTAGACGCCGCTCTTCAGGTTGGACGGCAGGCCCCGGATTCGCGCGTACAGGCTGAACCAATCGCGGCTGTGAATGACACCGTGAAACTCGAGCGAGTCGAGCGCCTGGTAGTAGGTCGCGCCGCGCGGAATGATGACCATGACTCTGTCGGCCATCGATTGGTATTGGGCCGGTTGCGGCGAGCCGCAGGCCAGCGCAGCACACACTATGGCGAGCCGCAGTCTCACAGCGCGCTGCCTCGCTTTGTATCGAGGTAGTGCTGGAGAAGCAACGCCGCAGCCATCGCGTCGACGTCTTCCTTCCGGCCACGCGTCGAGCCACCCATTTCACGCACCGCTGCCAGGACCCGCGCCGTCGTCATCCGCTCGTCCCACATGCGCACCTCCAGCTCTCCCACGCGCCTCTTGATATCATCGGCGAGGCTCCGCGCGGCGTGAGCGGCGTCACCCTCGGCCCCAGACTCATCCAGGGGGAGACCGACGATCACGCCTACAACATTGTGCTTGGCGACCTGTTCGAGTAGCTGCGCCATGGGAAAACGCTTGCCGGCGCGGCGGGTCAACGTGGTCAGCGGTTGGGCGAGGACCTGGGTTTCGTCAGAAAGGGCGAGCCCGATCCGGCGCTCGCCCCAATCGACTGCCAGGAGTCGTCCTGACTGGTTCACCCTTGCGACATCGTCTGGAAGAACTCGGCGTTGGTCTTGGTACGCTTGAGCCGCTCGAGCAGGAACTCGATCGCCTCGACGGGCGGCATGTCGGACAGGAAGTTGCGCAGCAGGTAGACCTTATTGAGCTCTTCCTTGGTAAGGAGCAACTCCTCCTTACGTGTGCTCGTGCGCTGCACGTCGATCGACGGGAAGGTGCGCCGCTCGGCAATGCGCCGGTCGAGGATGACTTCGGAGTTGCCGGTGCCCTTGAACTCCTCGAAAATCACCTCGTCCATGCGCGAGCCCGTGTCGATCAGGGCGGTCGCGAGAATCGTGAGGGAGCCGCCGCCCTCGATGTTGCGGGCGGCGCCGAAGAAGCGCTTGGGCTTCTGGAGCGCGTTGGCGTCCACACCGCCGGACAGAATCTTGCCCGAGTGCGGCACCACGACGTTGTGCGCGCGGCCGAGGCGCGTGATCGAGTCGAGCAGAATGACGACGTCTTTGCCGTGCTCCACGAGGCGCTTGGCTTTCTCGATCACCATGTCGGCGACCTGCACGTGCCGGTCGGCCGGTTCATCGAACGTGGAGGACACGACTTCGACGTTCGCCCCCTTCACGTTCTCCTCCATGTCGGTCACTTCTTCGGGCCGCTCGTCGATGAGCAGCACGATCAGGTAGACCTCGGGGTGATTCTCGATGATGGAGTTGGCGAGCTTCTGCATCAGGATGGTCTTACCGGCCTTGGGCGGCGACACGATGAGGCCGCGCTGGCCTTTGCCGATCGGGCACAGAATATCCATCACGCGCATCGACAGGTCGCCGTCTTTACGCTCGAGCTTGAGCTGTTGCTCGGGGTAGCGCGGCCGCAGGTTGTCGAACGCGACGCGGTGCTTGGCTTTTTCCGGCTCTTCGCCGTTGACGACTTCGACCTTCAGGAGGGCGAGATAGCGCTCGCCTTCCTTCGGCGGCCGGACCTGCCCCGTGATCGTGTCGCCGGTCCGCAGATCGAAACGCTTGATCTGGCTCGGCGAGACGTAGATGTCGTCGGGTCCGTACAGGTAGTTCCAGTCGGCGCTGCGGAGGAAGCCGTAGCCTTCCGGAAGGATTTCGAGCACTCCCTCGCCGCGGAGAACGGTGTCGGTATCGAGGAGGGATTGCTCGATGCGAAAAATCAGATCCTGCTTGCGGAGCCCAGAGTAGTTGGTGATGTTCAGGGTCTCGGCCATCGCGTGCAGTTCCGCGACGGACTTTCTCTTTAATTCGGCGATATCCACTTGTGCTTCAACTCCGGTTGCGTGTGGGGCGGGGGAATCCCGTGATGGGGGAATGGTCCTGGTTGATAATGGAAACTTGGGAAATTGGCGGTGTGCGACGAAATGATAGTAGGCCGCGCGAGACGGTGAGTCAAGAGCGGCTGTGAGTCTCACTCCGTACCTGTTGGCGTGGCGCACCACCCCCCTCCACGACCGCGAAGTTGTTGACGCTCTTGTAGATCCGGCCCACGCCGGCCCCCCAGTTTCGCCCGCACTCGCTGACGCCCTGCGGCAATGGCGGGGGAGCTATTACTGGTCAAACGAGCGCGACGGGCGACATCTCGTTCTCACACGCTCGACCATCAAGCCGCGCGAAGCCTGGCTCTGGCACGCGCTGCTGTTCGCCGTCACGCTGATCATGACGACGATCTCCGGCGCGGTGTTCGCGGGAGCGGTCCCCGCCGAGCCGGGCTTGATCTTCAACCCTACCGCGTGGGACCTGGCGTTCCTGCGCGCGTGCGTGAGCGGCTTTGCCTTCTCGCTCCCGCTCATGGCCATCCTGTTCAGCCACGAAATGGGCCACTACCTGACGGCGCGCCGTTACCACGTGAACGTGTCGCCGCCGCATTTTTTGCCGGGACCGCCCCTTGTCGGCGTCGGGACGTTCGGCGCGTTCATCCGGCTGCGCACGATTCTCAACGACCGCCGGCAGCTGCTCGACATCGGCGCGGCGGGTCCCCTCGCCGGATTCGTGGTCGCCCTGCCCGTGCTCTGGATCGGATTGGCCCATAGCCACATTGCGACCGAGCCCGGCGCGAGTGGGCTACAGATCCCGGGAGGCGGGTGGCCACTTGGTGACTCATTGGCGACGCTGCTCCTGCGACACCTGACGCACGGCGGGGACGCCGTGACGCTCAGTCCGATGGCATTCGCCGGGTGGCTCGGAATGCTGGTCACCATGTACAACCTGCTGCCGATCGCTCAGCTCGACGGTGGGCACATCCTTTATTCGGCATTCCCGCGGGCCCAGAGACAAATTGCCCGGGTGTTCTGGGTGCTCGTGCTGCTCTTGGGCTATCTATCCAAGAGCTGGTTCCTCTGGGCGTTCATCGTGCTCGTCCTGTCGCGGGGACAGTTCGGCCACCCTCCCGTGCTCGACGCGTATCGCCCCCTGCCGAAGTCGCGGGTGTGGGTGCTGTGGGCATGCCTGCTCCTTTTTGCTTTGACGTTCATCCCAGCACCGGAGCGGTAAGAAGCCGTGCGTCGTACGTCGTGCGTCGTACGTGGACTCCCACGCACGACGCACCACGCACGACGTACGGTTTTGGAGTATTGCATAACTCCAAGCCATTTATAATGTTGTTTCAAACCAGCCCCTGGATCGGCATGCCTGCACAACCTGTCCGATATTCACCAGCCGCTGCGACCGACACGGTCGTCCACGACTTGCCTCCTATTCGCTTTGACGGACAACCCGTAGAAATCCGACTCTCCCTGCGCCGCACCGAAGATGGTGTCTGGCGTGGTCGTATCATGTTCGGAGCCGAGGGGACCGAGGCGGAGCGTTCGAGCGCCGAGATCTTCTGCGCCGGGACGGAGCAGGATTTGTGGCAATCGGTCCGAGACCTGCGGGATCACCACCTGCGGGACCTGTACCGCTCGCTGTTGTAATGGCCGATTCGAAGACCCTGGCCAAGCTGCGGCACGACCTTGCCAACCCCCTCTCGGCGATTCTCGCCGAGGCTCAGCTGCTGCTCCTCGCGCCTGAGAAATACGACGAGGAGACGCTGACCGGGCTCAAGCAAATCGAGGACCTGGCGCGCAAGATGCGCCAGATGCTGCAAAGCCTAGAGTGAGCCGGCGGCATCGCCCCCGTTTCGCCCCTCCCACCGTCTGGTGGCCCCCCAACCTGCGCCGGTGGGCAGTCCGCGCCGCCTTCCTTATTAGGCCCTTCGTGCCCCGAAGTGGAGGAAGGGCGCAGGTGACGCGCGTCATAGCGGTTCCGGTCAGGCACCGGTAAATCAGACGTTCGCCTCTTTGCCCTTGCGAGGGCTGGAGGCGCTGGCATCTTAAGACCCCTTCTCGTCCGGGAGTCCCCGACGTTGGCTGGTCGCAGGATCCTGCTCTTAAGCATGAGCAGTTTTGTCGTGGCCTGCGCTACCGGGCCACGGCCGGGGTCTGTCACACCCGCTGAAATCCCGACTCTCAGAGCCCAGGCAGCACAGCAACCCGCAAACGCCCAGATTCGCTTCCGCCTCGCCGCGGCGCTTATGGCCGCGGGCCGCTGTGATACGGCCGTCGTCGTCGCGAATGCAGCACAGTTGCTGGCACCGAACGACGCGGTGGGACCGATGGTGATCGGCGGCTGTCAGGAGAAGAGCGGCCGATACGATCTCGCGTTTGCCACCTACACCGACTTCGCCAACAAGCACCCCCAGACCAAGGGCGTCGGGACGCTGCGGGCGATGGCGCAAATCGCGCTGCGTACCCAGGCGACTCAGACGGCCAAGCTGGCGCTGGCCCGTGAATCGACGCTCACGGCCGCTGCCCCCGAGCCGTCCACGGTTGCCGTCCTGCCGCTGACGATCGCGGGGGACTCTGCGCTGCAGCCGCTGTCGCGCGGGCTCGCGGAGCTCATGGCGACCGATCTGGCGATGGTACGCAGCCTGCGCCTGCTCGAGCGCATCCAGGTCGGCGCGCTGCTGGACGAGATGAAGCTCGGCGCCAGCGGGCGGGCGGATCCCAACACCGCCGCGCGCGTGGGTCGTCTGCTCCGCGCGGAGCGGATGGTTCAGGGCGTCGCCACGATGACCGAAAACGGACCGGTGCGGATGTCGGCGGCGGTGGTGCGCGGGGACGGCACCGTGCGCTCGGGCGCGCAAGCGAACGGAACCTTTAAACAGCTCCTCGATCTCGAGAAGCAGCTCGTCTTCGGACTCGCGACCGAGCTCGGGATTCAGCTGACGGACGCCGAACGGCAACGCATCCTGCGCCAGGGTCCGAAGAACCTCGCCGCCTTCCTGGCATACAGTCAGGGACTCGAAGCGCTCGATCGCGGCGACTATCGCGGCGCGGCGACGGCGTTCAGCGCGGCGGTACGTGCCGATCCATCCTTCCAACAGGCGCAGCAGCAGCAGCAAGCGGCCGAGGCCGCACCCGCGGTCCAGGCATCGCCCGGTGATGTGGTGACCGTCGCGGCATCCGCGGCAGACGTCACTGTGCCGCTCGAGCCCGCCTCGCTGGGCGCGCTGCAGCAGGCCACGACCGACGTCTCGCCCAGCCCGGCGGATGCGCTGGCGCCGACCGGCATCAAGAGCATCGCCAGCCATCCGACGAATGAAAGCCAGGGCATCACGAGTGTCGTCTCAGCGTCCGGCGTGATCCGCATCATCTTCAAGCTTCCGATCCCGTGACGCGCGCGCGCGCGCTTCTGCTGGCAGCCGGGTTGTGTGTCGCTCCGGAAGTGCTGGCGGGGCAGGCCGCGACGACTCTGGCGCGCACCGGCGCAACGTTCGAGTCCTACAGCTTCCACACCGGATTGGCGTTCCGCAGGATCAGTGAGTTCACGATCCCGATGGTCGTCACGCAGCGGGTGGGCAGCCGTCTGGTGCTCGATGTGGGGACGGCGTTCGTGCACGCGTCGGCCACGCTGAGTAACGACACGACGATCGATTACTCCGGCCTGGTCGACACCGACATCCGCGCCACGATCGCGGTCGTTCCGGGAAAGCTGTTGCTCAATATCGTCGGGACGATTCCCACCGGTGCGAGAACGGTACCCGACACGACGATTCCCCTCTTTGGCGCGACGGCGACCGACCTGTTGGGATTCACGACGCCCAGTTTCGGGGCGGGCGGCGCCATGTCCGCCGGGTTCGCGTCCGCGTTCAAGCTCGGCTCCAACTGGGCGATCGGCGCCGGCGCGAGCTATCGCTACGGTGGCAGCTACCAACCCGTCAGCAGCAGCCCCGCTGAGCTCACGCCGGGGGGCGAGATTCGCGCGCGGCTCGGTATCGAAGGTCCCTTTGGAGGAAACAAGTACTTCCGCGGCGCGCTGGTGCTTACTACGACCGCCGCGAATGATATCACCGGGGGTGACCAGAGCACGATCGGAACCCGTGTGCTGGCGTACGTCGCCACAAGCCAGCCGTTGGGCAGCTCAAACCTGTCGATCTACGGCTGGGATATGCGCCGCCTCCGCCCGGACTCCAGCAGATATCCCGTGCCGCGCGGCAATGTGCTCGCGCTCGGCGCCCGGCTCGAGCGGCCACTCAGTCCAAAGGCGACGCTGGCGCCGATGCTCGAGTTCCGCCATGAGCTGACGGGGCCGACGTCACATATGGAGCTGCTGGGTTATCTGGTCCGCACCGGAACCGATCTGCGGTATCGGTTGAGCAACCACGCCA
>Ga0075423_10003414_pt1 | contig 14624 bp, 13 predicted proteins | sample SoiMethybrSBSTD2_FD_80114 | JGI IMG/M metagenome (GOLD analysis project Ga0075423, IMG submission 80114) | Bulk soil microbial communities from a Populus tree surrounding site in Tennessee, USA - Soil MetaG P. TD hybrid SBSTD2 | ecosystem: Environmental > Terrestrial > Soil > Tree plantation...
CCACCTGGCGCACGCGGGTCCGGAACTCGCGCGCGCTCGCGCCCTGGTAGCGCTCGAAGCTCCACTTCACGTCGTCGGTGGTGAGCGGGTCGCCGTTGTGGAACTTGAGGCCGCGACGCAGCCGGAACTCGTAGACGAGCCCGTCGGCGCTCTCGGTCCAGGACTCGGCGAGGCTCGGCCCCATCTTCTGCCCGGGGAGTGGGCGGACCAGCGCGTCGTGGATCGCGTAGAGCACCCCGAACGGCGTGATCTGGGCGGGCGCGGTCGAGGGATCGAACCAGGTGGGGGCGAGGGTCACGTGGAAGGAGACCGCGACCTCGCCCGCCGGGGTCTGGGCGGCCGCGGGCTCCGCGTCCGGCCCGAGCAGGGCGAGCAGCCCCAACAGGAGGACCAGGAGGATCAGGAGCGGACCGGCGAGACGATCGCTTCGCATGGGAGCGGTCCTCCTCGGGGGCGGTCAGGCGTACGTGAAGGCCCGCCGGGGGTTGTCGACCAGCAGGGTCCGGACGGTCCGATCGTCGGCCCCCCGGGCGCGCAGGCGCGGGATCACGTTCACGAGCAGGTGGTGGTAGCCGAAGCCGCCCCACCGGGTCAGGCAGTGCTTGTAGGCGATGTCGTGCGACATGAGGAGCTGCGCCAGGTGGCCGTGCTCGATCAGGAACAGGATCTGCCGCATCCGCTCGCCGTCGTTCGGCATGTCGAAGGCGGGGTTGTACGGGTAGTACGAGGTCTCGAGCCCGAAGAGATCGTACTCGAGCCGCACCCCGGTGGCGGCCAGCTCGAGCAGCACGCCGGGGTCGGCGATGGTGCGCTCGATGTGGCACATGATCGTGCGCTCGAGATCGGCGCCCTCTTTCCGGATGAACTCCACGATGGCCAACGGCAGCCGCTCGTGGCGGCCGGGATGGATCATGAGGGCGGCGCCGGTCTCCCGCTGAGCCGCCACCGCGGCGCGCACCACCTTCTTCTCGTTGTCGGTCCACGGCCAGGTGGTGCCGATCTCGCCGATGAAGCCGGCGCGCACCCCGGTGCCGTCGACGCCGACGGTGAGATCGGCGACCAGCTCCCGCGCGATGTCGTCGACGGTCCATCGGTCCATGCCGGGCGGGTGCGCCGCGTCCACGTAGTAGCCGGAGCCCATGATGATGTTGAGCCCGGTCGCCCGCGCCACCCGCGCGAGCGCGAGGGGATCGCGCGCGAGCCCGCGATTGGTGGGGTCCACGAAGGTCTGCCCGCCCGCGTGCTTGAACAGGAGCGCCTCGTCGCGGGCCACCGCCTCGTCGAGGAGCTGGAGGTTGTCGAGGTTCGAGCTGAAGTGATGCCGCACCCAGCCGAGGTTGGCCAGGCTCACCGGCTGGCGGGAGAGGCCGCGCTCGGCGCCGGTGGCGGGCTCGCGGAACATGACCGCGAAGTCGATCAGCAGGTGCTCGTGGGGCAGGGTGACGCCCATCGCCTCGCCCGCGACGGGGCCGAGCACGGTCTGGGCCTGGCCGGCGAGCAAAGTGGTCGGCACTCAGATCCCCGCGTACCACTCGTAGCCACGGTCTTCCCAGTAGCCGCCGCGGCCGCGGGCGATCCCGTCGAGGCGCTCGACCAGCTCGACCGCCAGCACGTACTTGGCCATCTTGTAGCCGAGCTGCCGCTCCACCCGCAGCCGGAGAGGGGCGCCCTGGGCCACCGGCAGCGGCCGGCCGTTCATCTCGTAGGCGAGGAGCGTCTGCTCGTGGTAGGCGTCGACCAGGTCGATGGACTCGTAGTAGGCCTCGCCCGAGCTCATGAGATCGGCGCAGCGGATGACCACGTAGCGCGCCTCGGGGCGCACCCCGACCCGGTCGAGGAGCGCGCTCATCCGGGCCCCGGTCCACGTGGCGATCGCGCTCCAGCCCTCGACGCAGTCGTGGCGGGTGGTCTGGGTGCGCGCGGGCAGCGCCCGGACCTCGGGGAGCGACAAGCGCGCGGGACGCTCGACCAGGCCGCGGACCTCGAGCCGCCACGCGGCGAAGCCGCTCGCGGCCAGGGCCTGGTAGTCGGCGGTGCCGGGATCGGTTGTGCCGTTGCCGGGGAAGACCGCGGAGCGGGCGGACTCGGGGAACTCGCGGGCGAGCGCCCGCCGCCACGTGAGCGTGCGCTGCACGCCGTGGGTGACCGCCTCGCCGGCGCGAAGGATCCCGGCCACCCACCGGCTCTCGGAGAGGCGATCGCAGCCGGCCACCAGCGGCGCGGCGGCGAGGCCCAGTCCGCGCAGCAGGAAGCGCCGCCGGTCGAGACCGCCGCGGTCAGCCATCGACGCCGCCGTCGTGGTGGCGCACGCGCGCCCAGCCGGTGACGATCCCGCGCAGGTTGTTGAGGACGCCGGTCACCGCGACCATGAACACGTGCATGACCGTGAACCCGACCAGCGCCCACGTGAGCGCAAAGTGCACGGTGCGGGCGGACTGGCGGCCGCCGAAGAGCGCGGGCAGGAGCGGCAGCGTGGCGTCCACCCACGGCGACATGGTGAGTCCGGTGAGCACGACGAGCGGGCCGAGCCCGACGATCACCGAGAGGTAGGCGAGCTTCTGGAGCACGTTGTAGCGCGACTCACCGGCCGGGAAGCGGAAGCGCAGGTGATCACGCAGGGAGGCGCCGAGCCCGGCCAGGTCGCGCCCGCCCGGGACCAGATCGCGCGTGAGGTGACGGCTCAGCAGCGCGTAGAGGCCGAAGGTGAGCGCGTTGAGGACGAAGATCCACGCGAAGAAGAAGTGCCACCGCCGCCCCATGGCGAGCCACTGCGCGCCGGGCAGGGTCGCCCACGCCGGGAAGCCGCGCGCCACGCGCTCGCCGTCCTCGGTCGAGACGCCCAGCAGGCCGGTGGTGTCGAGGCGGTGCCCCCAGATCTCGGTGACCCCGCGCATCTCCTCATTGTCGGTCTCGAGGGCGCGAAGCGCGAAGAGCGCGTGGGCCGGGTCGGAGCGCTCGCCCCAGTAGAGCGTCGGGTGCGCGTTGAAGATCTGGAGCCCGCTCGGGACGAGCACGAGCAGGCACAGCACGGTGATCCAGTGCGACAGACGCGTGGCCGCCGTGTGGCGATAGAGCCAGGTGTGGGACGAGGGCCCGTCGGTCATGCCGAGGACGCCGCGGGTCAGGCGGGAGAGGGCGGCGGCGTGCCGCCACCACCACCGCCGCCCCCACCCCGCCGGCGGCGACGGCGTCGCCCGCGGCGCCGCGGGCGCGAGGAGGCCCCCGCGGCGGCGACCGCGACCGGCTCCTGGTCGGCCTCGTTCCCGGGACCGGGCCCGTCCTCGCCCTCGAGGTCGACCTCGTCGTGCCGGCCGTTGCCGTTATCGACGGCGGCAGCCTCGCGGCTCTCGTCGGCATCGGCGTCGCGGCCCGACGACACGCCTACGAGGGTGATCATGCCGGTGCGGCTCACCGCGAGCTCCCGGATCCGCCGCAGACGGGTGATGAGCCGCGGCGAGCCCGGCGGGCGGCTGAAGCCGCGTTCCTTGAGGGTGCGCGCCAGGGTGTCGATGAGCACCGAGCCGTTCGGCGCGCGCTGGGCCAGCTCCCGCACGATGTCGACCAGCTCGTCGAGGGGCGCGGTGTGGGCCGGGGTGTCCGCGGCCGGCGGTGGCGGCGCGTGGTGAGCGACGGCGCGCGGGGCCATCGGCGCGCGCGGCGCGTGGTCGGGGCGCCCCCCACCGCTGCTCCCGCGGCCACGCCGTCGCCCGCGTCGCCCGCGCCGGCCGTGCCCCTCGCGCGGGGCCACCACCTCGGGCTCGGCCGGCTCCGCGGCGGCCGCCATGCCGGTGAGGTTGCGGTACGAGAGGCGCCGGTAGCCCACGCCGAGCAGGGCGGCCACGTCGCCCACCGCGTCGAACGCGCGGTCGTCGGAGATGATCTCGATCAGGTCGCCGGGCCGGGCGCTGCCGAGCCATACCCCCGCGGTGACCGCGATGCGCAGGTCGCTCCAGTCCTTCACGCCGGTGGACGGAGCGCTGTGCACGAGCTGGGCGCCCCGCCGGGCGAGCAGGCGCGCGCTGTCCGCGCCGATCACCCGCCAGTTGCCGACCGCGATCAGGTCGACGCGGTGCGCCTGCCGGTCGATGGCCAGGTGGTCGAGCACACGGCTGACGTGGTCGGCCCGGCTCGAGTTCTCCACGTCCACGAAGATCGCGCGCCGCTCGGCGGGCAGGGGCGCGCTGGGCGTGGGCGGACGCACCCGGGCCGCGAAGCCGCGCTCGGGCGTCGCGCTGCGCACCGCGGGGAGGGTGCTCTCGGGCGCCTCGGGGGGCGCGGGGACGGCGGCGCGGGGACGGGCGGGCTTGGGGAGGGGCTTCTTCGCCGGCTTGGTGGTGCGCTTGGGTTTGGCCATGGTTCGCTGAGCGGAAGAATCGCAGAAGTCGGCACCCGAGCCAAGCACTTCGTCACGGCGGGGCCCCGAGCCGAAATCTCCGGTTGACAACGCGCCGCGATGTCCCTATGACCGTCGGCACAGGAGGGCCCACCCCATGGATCTGACCCGTCGAGAGCTGCTGAAGGGCGCGGCAATGATCGGCCTCGGAGGGGCGGCGTCCGCGCCCGCCATGGCGGCCGGCCAGGCCGCCACCCAGAAGCGAGAGCTGGTGACCGCCCAGGGCGGCGACGTCGCCCGGTTCGACCCCCACTTCAGCACGTCGTCCAACGACATCCGGGTGTCCTTCAACCTGTTCGACAACCTGACGTCGCGCCATCCGGACGGCAAGCTCTACCCGGGCCTCGCCACCGAGTGGAAGCTCGAGGCGCCTACCACGTGGCGCTTCAAGCTGCGACAGGGGGTGAAGTTCCACAACGGCGACCCGTTCACGTCGGCGGACGCCAAGTGGAGCATCGAGCGGACCTACGATCCCGCCGTGAAGACCATGGTGGCGACCGCGCTCTCCACCATCGAGCGGATCGACGCCCCGGATCCCTATACCCTGGTCGTCACCACCAAGAAGCCCGATCCCCTCCTGCCCGCGCGCCTGGCCTTCTACGGGGGCCAGATCGTCCCGAAGAAGTACGTGGAGTCGGTGGGCAACGACACCTTCAACGCCAAGCCGGTCGGCACCGGGCCGCTCCGCTTCGTCTCGTGGGTGAAGGACGACCGGGCGGTGTTCGAGGCCAACCCGGACTACTGGGGCGGCCGGATCGACATGGACCGCTGGATCATGCGGCCGATCCCGGAGACCGCCCCTCGCATCGCCGCGCTGCTGAAGGGCGAGGTGGACATCATCACCCAGCTCCCGCCCGACCAGGCCGAGCGGGTGACCGGCAACCCCTCGACCCGGGTGGTGGGCGCGCTCTACGCCGGCCTCTACGTGCTCGGGGTGAACAGCAAGCGGCCCCCGCTCGACAACCCGCTGGTGAAGCAGGCGCTCTCGCTCGCGATCGATCGCGAGGCCATCGTCAAGGAGCTCTGGCGCGGGCGCGGCCTCGTGCCCAACGGCCCCATCGCCAAGGGCGACAACCACTACGACGCCAGCCTGCCGGCGCTGGTCTACCGGCCGGGCGACGCGCGCGACCTCCTGAAGAAGGCCGGCTACAAGAACGAGGAGATCTTCATCGAGACCACGGTGGCCTACGTGTCGCAGGACAAGGCCATGTCCGAGGCCATCGCCGCCATGTGGCGCGACATCGGCATCAACGTGAAGGTGGAGGTGATCGAGTACTCGGTGCGGGCCCAGAAGGGTCGCGAGAAGAGCTTCAAGGGCGTGTGGTGGTCCGATCCCACCTCCACCCTCGGCGACCCCGACGGCATGATGTGGCGGCTGCTCGGCCCCGGCGGCCCGATGGACTACTGGCGTGACACGCGCTGGGACGAGCTCGGCAACGCGGCGCGCTTCAGCGTGGACGAGCCCTTCCGCGGCCGGGCCTACCGGGAGATGACCAAGATCTTCCTCGAGAACCTCCCTTGGCTGCCGGTCATCCAGCCCTACGAGGACTACGGCCTCCAGAAGCACGTGGAGTGGACCGCGAACCCGAACCAGCAGTTCGAGCTCCGGCGCTTCAACTTCAAGTTCCGGCGGGCCTAGCCGAGCGCGCGGTCGAGGACCACGCCCTCGGTCGCCTCCATGCGGAGGGCGAGCGTGGCCGCCACCGTCGGGGCCACGTCGCGGCTCCGGATGCGGCCGAGGGCGACGTCGCGGCGGACGCCCGCGCCGGCGGCCAGGAAGAAGGCGGCGTTGTCGGGATAGAGGCCGCGCTGGCCGTGGGTGCCGAGGTACTTCGGCGGCCCGTACTCGTTCTCGGCGCCCGCGCGGTCCCCACCCACGGCGTCGCCCCCCGCGCCGTCCCCGCCCGCGCCGTCCCCGAAGGAATAGCCGGGCGCGGCTTCGAACATCACGTCGGCGACCCGATGGTTGTCGGCGGGGGCGGGCAGGCCGAGCGAGGCGAACTCCGCCGCGGGCCACGCGGCGCTCACGCCTTCCATGGTCGCGATCTCGCGCGCGAGCTGGGCGAGCGCCGCGTCGCCGGCCTCGAGGCGGTAGAGGGCGCCCGCGCCGTGGTTCATCACGAAGCGGGCCTCACCCTGGGCCCCCAGCCGTCGGAGACGCGCGTTGGGCCGGATCTCGCGGCTCGACGGAAGAAAGCCGTGGTCGGAGACCACGAACACGGTGGTGCGCTCGAGCCCCGGGTCGCCGAGGGTGACGAGGAAGCGTCCGATGAGCCGGTCGACGTACTCGATCGCCCAGTAGGCCTCCGGCGAGCGGGGCCCGTGGAGGTGCTGCAGGCTGTCGACGCAGAGGAAGTGGAGGAGGAGCAGCGCGGGCTCGTGCCGCGCGGCCACGTGGGCGGCCACCCGGCCCACCATCTCGTCCTTGTAGAGCCGCTTGGGCAGGAGCGCCCACTCGCCCTGGCGGTGCATCGGGAAGCCGAGCGCGGTCAGCTCCTCCCACACCGCCTTCGCGGTCTGGGTCTCGAACACGCGCTGGTCCTTGAAGAACGGGAGGTTGAAGTCGAGCGTGGTGGCGTTGCGCGTCGCCGGCCAGTCGACCGCGGCGGTGCGGTGACCCGCGCGGTGGGCCAGGTCGTACACGGTGGGCGCGCGCAGGAGCGCGGGCGCGTCGTAGATCGGATCGCCGGTCAGGTCCTCGGTGGCGCGGGCGTCCCGGTTCCAGATGTGGTTCGCCACCACGCCGTGGGCGCGCGGGCTGACGCCGGTCACCATCGAGACGTGAGTCGGCCAGGTGGTGCTGGGGAACACCACCTCCATGCCGGAGGCCCGTGCCCCGCGCTCCGCCAGCGCGCGCAAGGTCGGCAGGTGCGCCTGGGGGTCGTCCCAGTAGAACGCGGCGAAGCCGTCGATGCTGATGACGACGACGCGAGGCTTCACGGTCGGGCGGTGCGGCTCAGGCGGGCGCGCCGGCGGCGGCCCGCGCGCGAGCGCGGTACTTCTCGAGGTTGCCGCCCGACTTGAGCTTGCCCGGGAGCGGGTGGCCGACCACGCGCTCGGCGAGCTGGCCCGCCTCGATCATCGCGTCGAGGTCGATGCCGGTGTCGACGCCGAGCTCCTGGCAGAGGAAGACCAGGTCCTCGGTGGTCACGTTGCCGGCCGCGCCCTTGTGGGCCGCGAACGGACAGCCGCCGAGCCCCGCCACCGCGCTGTCGAAGCGGTCCACGCCGATCTCGAGCGCGGCCACCACGTTGGCGATGGCGAGCGCGCGCGTGTCGTGCAGGTGGAGCTTCACCGGGATCTCGGGCCAGCGCGCCCGCACCGCGCCCACCAGGCGCTTGATCTGGAGCGGGTTGGCCCAGCCCATCGTGTCGGCCAGGCTCACGTTGCCGAGCCGGGAGCCGCAGCTCCGCGCCTGGGCCTCGACATTCTCGATCACGGAGATGACCTGGGCGGGCGTCACGTCGCCCTCGTAGTTGCAGCCGAAGGCGGCCATGACCCCCACGTCGATCCAGTCCATGCCGAGGGCCTGGTAGCGGCGGGCCCAGCCGGGCAGCTCCGCGATCTTCTCGTCCACGCTGCGGTTGGTGTTCTTGCGCGTGAAGGTGTCGGTGGCGGCGACCCCGAACATCGGACGCAGCGCGAGCGACTCGCGCAGCCGCGCGGCGCGCTCGAGCCCGGCCTCGTTGAGCCAGATCGCCTCGTAGGCGACGCCGGGGGCGCGCTTGATGCCGGCCACCATCTGCTCGGCGTCGGCCATCTGGGGCACCCACTTCGGGCTCACGAACGAGGTGAACTCGATGGTGGCGACCCCGGTGTCGGAGAGCGCGTCGACGAGGGAGATCTTGGCCGCGAGCGAGATGTCGCCCTTCTCGAACTGGAAGCCCTCGCGCGGGCCCACTTCCTTGATGTGGACGTGCTTGGGGAGATCGCTCATGGGATGACCCTCCGTGACGCGAGCGCGTCGATCTCGTCCGGGGCGAGGCCCAGCTCGGCCAGGACCTCGCGGGTGTGCTCGCCCAGGCGCGGCGCCGGTCGTACCAAGCCCATCTCGAAGGCGCTGCTGTGCACCGGCAGCTTGGGCAGCTTGGCCGGCTGCTCGCGATCGGGCAGGGGCGTGAGCACGAACTGGTTCGAGGCGTTGAGGTGCGGATCGTCCACCAGCTGATCCGGCCGGCGCAGCGGCGCGTAGGGCACCCGCGCCTTCTCGAGGCGGCGGGAGATCTCCGCACTCGGGTGGCGCACCATCTCCTGCGCGATGCGGCCCGGCAGCCAGTCGCGCGCGGCGACCCGCTTGGCGTTGTCGTCGAGACGCGGGTCCGTCAGCAGGTCGTCGAGGCCGAACGCGGCGCAGAAGCGCTCCCAGTGGCCGTTCGAGGTGATGCCGATGAAGACCTGCTCGCCATCCGCCGCGGCGAAGAGCTGGTAGACGCCCCACCCCATCCGCGTACCCTGCCGGATCTCCGGCATCGGCACCGACGGCTGGCCGGTGGCCGCGTGCTGGGCGAGCCACTGCCCGACCCAGAACACGGTGGTCTCGAAGAGCCCGGAGGTGATCTTCTGCCCGCGTCCGGTCTCGGCGCGCTGGTGGAGCGCGGCGAGCACCGCGATGACCCCGTAAGCGGCGGCGCCCACGTCGACGATGGACGCGCCCGCGCGCAGCGGCTGCCCGCGGGGCCCGGTCATGAAGGCCAGGCCCGCCGACATCTGGGCGAGCTCGTCGAGGAAGGGCCGCGCCTCGTCGGGGCCGGGGAGGAAGCCCTTGAGCGCGAGGTAGATGATGCCGGGGTTGGTGCGCGCGAGCACGTCGTAGCCGAGGCCGAGCGCCTCCACCGCGCCGTAGGCGAAGTTGTCGATGACGACGTCCGAGCTCTCCACCAGCCGCAGGAAGAGCGCGCGTGCCTCCGCCGAGCCCTTGAGGTCGATGGCGATGGAGCGCTTGTTGCGGTTGAGGAAGTGGAAGTTCGCCGAGGTGCCCGCGGGCATGCCGCGCGACTGGTCGCCCTCGCCGGGCCGCTCCACCTTGATCACGTCGGCCCCCAGGTCGGCCAGGAGGAGGCCCGCGGAGGGCCCCGCGATGATGTGGCCGAGCTCGAGGACGCGGATTCCCCCGAGCGGAAGCGCGCTGGTCATGTCGCTCCGCATTGTACCCCAACGCCAGAATGTGCGGCCTCCCGCGTCGCGGTGCCGTCGAATCCGACGAACACCATGCACGCGCGAATCGTCGCGGCTGACTTTCGCCCACGGCGAAGGCACTGCAATTGGCCCTCGTTCTCGTCGAGGCGCGGACTCGCGACGGGTTTGACGGAGCCGTCACCGCCGCCACCGCCCAGAAGGCGGACAGCGATCGACGTCGCCAGAGAAAACGTCGAGCCGGGAGGACTAATGTCCTGCGGCCCCGTGGTCAACGAGGTGTATCACCGGGCCGCGTATTTCGTCGATCGGGTCGTCGAGGGGACTTAAGATCGCCAAGGCGCACAACTTGACGATCCCGCCCGTCGCTCCCTTGCAACGGGCGGATGAGGTGATCGTATGACCTTCCGAGTTGGGGAATTCTTACACAGCAGCGAGGATGGCCCCAAGGTGTAGACCGTAGGCGTGACGCTATCTTAGCGGGCGTGCCGTACTGGTATGGCCAATGCTCACAGATGTTGGCCCTCAGGTCGGGCTGCCCGTCAGCAGGCGGACACCTGGCCTCGGGGGGAAGCGAGATGGTAGCTGGTCTCAAGGAGGCGGTGCGACATGACAGGATACCGAATGTTCGTGCTCGCTCTGGTGATGAGCGCCCTGACGGCAACCTCGGCCCTCGCCCACGGTGGAGGTGGCGGAGGGGCCGGAGGAGGGGGCGGCGGTGCTGGAGCCGGTGGCGGGAACGGTGGTGGCAACGGTAACGGTAATGGCAATGCTGGTGGTAACGGTGTTGGTAATGGCGGCGGCCATGGTGACGGTATTGCCGTCGGCCAGAGCGACAGCGACGGCGGGAGAGGCCACGTGGTCGGCTCCGGTCGCGGAACCGCGCTGTCTTCACCTGGTAGCCAACATCGGTCCAGCACCGCGACAGGACGCCTCTCTACCGCGACGCCTGGGAAGGCTCATCCGAGCAGCGGAGTAACTCCAGGTTTTGGGAGAGTCGGAACTGTCCCGACAACGCCCGGCCATGAATCGCCGTAAGTAGCAGCTCGGCGGCCCCCGACACACCCGGCCATCCGCCCGAAGGGGACGAGCCCTCTAGTGGCTGCCCCTTCGGGCTCTTTGCCTCTACCTTTGTAGCCACACTCGTTGGGCGCTTTGCTCCGCAGCTAGGGTTGTTTGCCCAAAATGGGGCGCGACTGCGGGACATCGCCGACTCGTGATCGTCGCCGGAGGCATCGTCGCGAGCCTGGCACGACCCGGTGGCAACACGACGGGCCTCTTCCTGAACGTCGACGCGGATTTCATCGGCAAGGGGACCGCGGTGCCGATCGAGGCCCGCCGCGCACATCCCGACCCGGATTTGGCGAGCCACCGATCGGCTGCATCTGCGCTACGTCGAGGTAAGCGATCTCCGCGACATCGATCGGGCGTTCGCAGAGTCGAGCAAAGGCCGGAGCGGGGTCATCGTCCCACCGCCGTTGTTCTTCTCCACCCACCGCACCGCCCGGCAATCCTCCCGTCGAACAGACCAACCACGTTCGAGCTGGTGACCAACCCGTCGGCCTGACGCTCCCGTCGTCGCTGCCGCAGCGGGCGGATCCGAAAAAGCTTGGCGGGGTGGGTCGCTATGGCGTCGGGGCGAGCGTGGCCGCTTGGCTGATGAGTTGTTGGGCCGCCTCCCACTGGCCGGCCCGTCGCGTGCGGGCGGTATCACGGATTGCCTCAGCCTTGGCCAACTGGGCACTTGGTCCTTTCGCAGCCAACTCGGTGATCTCGACCTCGGCCCTCACCTGTGTTTTCCAGGTTTGCGCGCTCGCGACCAGCAAATCGCTCGCCTGGAACACAGCCGTAGCGAGGTCCTGGGTGTCTGGTTCCTTTAGCAGCCGAATGTACCGATTCTTGAACGTATCCACCTGCCGCCTGAGGGCGTCCATCTGCCGGGCAAACATCTCGTAGGTGACGGCGTCATGACCGGCGAGTTGCACACTCAACCGTTGCAGGACCCCAAGGTTGGTCCGCAATTCCTGTCGGTACTCTTGATGGAATCGATCCTCACTGACGAAGAGCGCGGCCTTGGCTGGACCGGCTTGGGTTTGCAGCCGAACGAGATCCTGATTGGTCTTGTCCACACATGCCATCTTGTCCCTGAGGGTCTGCCCGTGGGCGTCGGCCTCGGAGAGACGCCCGGCCGCACTGGCCGTCCGCTGCAGCGTCACAGCCTGCTGAGCCAGGGCGAGGCAATCCGTCCGCATCGTGTTCAGGCGCCGCAGTTCCGAGCGGATCTGGGCGTCGGAGGGCGGAGCCGCCGGGGTCGCCGACAACGGCTGCGCCGCCACTCCTGAGGACAACGCTAGGCTGAAGGCCAACGCGAGCCCCGCCCTGGTCGTTAGAGAACGTCGATACGCCACAGGTGATCCTCCCGTTTTCTTCGGCATGCGTCCGGACTCTAACTGTGCCGAGCATCGCCAGAGTAGCTCTCCCGGGTAGGCGCGCATGAACCTACGAAGGAGGTGGGGGAGGCGGGATCTCAGGTGCCGTTCGTCGGGTGTTCCACCGGTTCACCAAGAGTAGCTTTCGTACCACCTCCCACGGCCAGTACGTCAGCGTGTATCGCCCGAGCACGAGCACGGTTTGGTGATGCCCCTTCAGGGCGTCGACATCTCGTCGCGCTTCGAACTCCCACCGGGGCGCATCCGGGGGCCGGCCGGTCCACTCTTCGCGGCTCTTCCACTGAAGGAGTACTTCCCCGAAGAGGGGTGCGCGCACAATCGTCCACATGGGGCCCGTCTCGAATAGCACATAGCCCTGAGCGCTCTGGAAAGTCATGGACGTGAGCCTCCTCCGTCTCGGACCCCGCTCACGGGCAAGCCCTGTGCCAACCAAGCCCAAGACGTTCCTCGCTCGAACCAGCGGCTCGGACTTGGGCAAAGTGGTGTGCCGGACGACGGTCTGTCCAATGGGAGACGGTCGTCGCGTCAGGGACATGACTCTCTCAGAGGTCCCGCGCATCCCGCGGCCCGCGGACGAATTCTGTCCTCACCGGGATAATTCCCGCCGCGCCACAATTGATTGCGAGCCGCGCCGGCACCGGAGCGGCGGGAGGGAACCGATGATGAGAGGGCTCCTGATCGTGGCTGGGCTGGGCGCAGGCTTGGCGCTCGGCGTCGGGTCGGCCGAGGCGCAGTACCGCTACACGGACGACAAGGGCATCATCCAGACCAAGCAGTACAAAGTCGACGTGCCCGACCGCTACCGCGACGCGGCGGTGTGGATCGGGCCGATCGGCGTGGGGAAGCCGGCCCTCAGCGAGGAGCAGCGGCAGCTCCAGCAGCGCTGGGACGCGTATCGTCGGATCGGCGAGCTCAACGAGAAGCGGCGGCGCGACGCGGCGGAGCGGGCGCGACAGATCGAGAACCGCGACCGAGAGCTCCAGAACCGCGACCGCTAGGTCTCGCCCCCGGCGGCTTGCCGGGCCGGGATCACTCTGATACCGTCCGCCGGGTGATCGGCTCGCTCGACCGGCGGGGCGGCGCGCTGCACTTCCACCACGGGATCGGCGCCACCGCCCCGGGCGGCCGCGCCCTCCGCGGTTTCCTCGACCGGCGCGTCGCCGCCGCCCCCGCCTGAGCCGTGCTGCCCGATGCGTGCGCCGACGCGACGGCCGGGCTCCTGTCGGCCCTGCTGGCCGCCCTCGACCGCGTGGAGTGGGTGCAGCGTCACCTCTTCCCGCCGCGCGCGGCGGCCCTGGCCGAGCAGCTGACGCCGCACGGGGCGCGGCTCGGCGAGGCGCTCGGTCGGCTCGAGGCCGCCGAGTGGCCCGACGACCTCCGCTTCCTCCGCGAGCGTCTGGTGACGGTGACCGGGCAGGCCCGCGAGCTGATCGCCGCGTTCGCGCGCGCCGCCGAGGTGGGCGAGCCGATCGAGCTCTACCGCGCCCTGCGCCGCGTCGCCCCGCTGCAGGAGGCGCTCTACCCGCTCGGTCCGGTGCTCGAGCCGGTGAGCCGCTGGTTCCTCGAGCCGTCGCGGCAGGCCGACGACGCTCTCGCCGCCGGTCTACGCGAGGGGGCGATGCGCCAGGACGGAGCCAAGGTGGGCGTGCTCCACGCCCGGAACGATCGGGGCAGCCGCGGCGGCCTCTCCCTGTACGTCCCGGAGATGTGGGACGGCCGAACCGCCGCGCCGCTGATCGTCGCGCTCCACGGCGGCAGCGGGCACGGCCGCGACTTCCTCTGGGCGTGGCTGCGGGAGGCGCGCACGCGCGGCATGCTGCTGCTCTCGCCCACCGCGGTCGACCGCACGTGGTCCATCATGGGCGGGGAGGATGTGGACGCCCCGCGTCTGCGCGCCGCGGTCGCCGAGGTGGCCGCCACCTACGCGGTCGACCCCGCGCGCGTCCTGCTCACCGGCATGTCGGACGGGGCGACCTACGCCTTGCTGACCGGCCTCGCCGAGGAGAGCCCGTTCACCCACCTGGCTCCCGCCTGCGGCGTGCTCCACCCGTACCTGCTCGCCGAAGGCGGGATCCGGAACGCGCGCGGGCGCCCGATCTACCTCGTGCACGGCGCGCTCGACTGGATGTTCCCGGTGCAAACCGCGCGGATGGCCCGGCAGGCCCTCGAGGCCGCCGGTGCGCGCGTCGTCTATCGCGAGGTCGAGGACCTCTCCCACACCTATCCGCGCGACGAGAACGCGCGGATCCTCGACTGGCTCGTCAGCTCTCCGCCTCCGGGCTGACCCAGGGGCACACGACCCGCTCCACCAGCGAGACCGCAGCGAAGAGCACGATCGCCATCAGGGAGAGCAGGATCATCGCGCTGAAGGCCACCTCGGTCTTCCAGTACGAGGTGGACGAGAGGATCACGTAGCCCAAGCCCTTGTCGGAGCCCACGAACTCGCCCACAACCGCGCCGATGACCGAGAGCGTGATCGCGACCTTGGCTCCCGCGAAGATGAAGGGCAGGGCCATCGGCAGGCGCACCTTCACGAAGGTCTTGAAGGCGCTCGCCCGGTAGGAGCGGCTCAGGTCGAGCAGCTCGGGCGGGGTGGCCGCGAGGCCGGTGGCGGTGTCGATCACCACCGGGAAGAAGGCGACCAGGAA
>Ga0075423_10003415_pt1 | contig 14623 bp, 13 predicted proteins | sample SoiMethybrSBSTD2_FD_80114 | JGI IMG/M metagenome (GOLD analysis project Ga0075423, IMG submission 80114) | Bulk soil microbial communities from a Populus tree surrounding site in Tennessee, USA - Soil MetaG P. TD hybrid SBSTD2 | ecosystem: Environmental > Terrestrial > Soil > Tree plantation...
CACGTTGGCGTCGGTGCCCGCGTTCTCGTCGGCCTTGAACGTCTCGATCTTGCGCTTGCCCAGGAGGCCGCCCGCCGCGTTGATCTCCTCGGCGGCGAGGATGTGGCCCTTGTAGGAGGGCTCTCCGAGCACCGCGCCGGGTCCCGTGAAGAAGGTCATGTGGGCGACCTTGTACGGAGTGTCCGGCACATTGCCCTTCGCCTGGGCGTAGGCGGGCCGGGCCCCCAGGATGGGGCCGGGAACGGCGCCGACGGCGGCTGCCGCCGCGCTGACGCCGGCGGCGGCGGTGCCGACGGTGACGCCGAGCTGGGACAGGAAGTCACGCCGAGAAACCTCGTGAGACATAGATATTCCCCTCCTTTGTTGAGGGTGTCGGTGACGGATTGGCTCAGTCGCCGTATAGCGCCCCTTGCGACCCCTGTCAAGGTCCAGGCCGCCGACCTATCGGGATCGACCTTGGCCAAATCCCGCGCCGCCCGGAGGCGCTCGTTCTATAATCACACGCAGAGGATCGAAGGTTCCTAGAACGCGGGCGGGACCATGGCGATGACGGCGGTGCGTGGGATCGTGACGGCGGTTCGCGCGCGGTACGCGGTGTTCCTCGCGGTGGCGGCCGGCGTGATGGCGCTGGACATCCTGGTGCCGGTGATCGTCCTGTCCCTCGCCCGCAAGCCCGTGGACTTCTTCACGTTCAACCCGTGGCTTAAGCGCCTGCCCGACTACCTGGCCGCCCCCGCGCCGCGACTGGCCGAAAAGCTCGGGAGGCTCTGGGACATCGCGCTGTTCTGGTTCTCCGCCGACGGCTCGTTCGGCGTCGAGTGGGGCTTCGCGGTGACGGTCAGCGATCTCGCCCGGTTCGGCGTCATGGCGCTCATCGTCGCCGCCTACTTCGCCCTCTGGGCCCAGCTGCGGCGCGCCCCATCCTTTCCCGTGCTGGCTCGCCGGGCGGGCGGGGGCGGCGGCGTGGTCGGCGCCGTGTCCAGCGTGCTGGGACTGTCCACCAACGCCTGCACCGTCATGGGCTGCGGGGCGCCCGTGATTCCGGTGCTGGGTCTGGCCTTCGTGGGTCTATCGAGCACCACGCTTCAGTGGATGTCCGCGCTCTCGACGGTGGCCACCGGGGTGGTGCTCGCGGGCCTCTTGCTCGGCGTGGCCTGGCTCGGCTGGCGGGTGGGCGCCCGGTCCGCCACCGCATGACCGTCCTCGCCACCGACCGTCTCCTGCTCCGCCCCTTCGGCCCTGGTGACGCCGAGGCGCACGCCCGGCTCTACGACGATCCCGAGGTCACCCGCTGGCTGGGCGACGGACCCTGGCTGGGAGAGGCCGCGCGCGCCCGCTCTCGCGCCACCCTGGCCCGCTTTGCGGAGCACTGGGCTGAGCACGGCTGGGGGGTGTGGGCGGTCACCGATCGCGCGAGCGGCGAGATGATGGGGCAATGCGGGCTCAAGCTCCTGCGGCTCGAGCCGGACGGTCCCACCGAGGTCGAGGTGCTGTACGCCCTCGAGCGCCCGCACTGGGGTCGCGGGTTCGCCTCGGAGGCCGCCGCGGCGGCGCTCGGCCACGGCTTCGGGGCGCTGGCCCTGCCGCGCATCATTGCCGTGGCGCGTCCCGACAATCGCGCGTCCCGCGCGGTCCTGGAGCAGCTGGGCCTGCGCTACGAGCGGGACGTGAGCCTCGCCGGCATCCCCGCCGTCTGCTACGCCCAGTCGCGCGCCGCATACCAGGCCCGGGACGCGGCGGCGGGAGCGCGGGCGCGCGCATGAGCCTCACCCTCGGGGAGAAGATCGCCGCCGGCTTCATCGCGGCCCTGATCGTCCTCGTCCTCATCAGCGGCGCGGCCTTCAAGAGCCTGGGCGACCTCGCCCAGAACGGCCAGCGCGTGGAGCAGACGTATCAGACGCTCCAGGTGCTGGAGGGCATCCTCGCCCGCGTGGGCGATGTGGAGACCGGCGAGCGCGGCTTTCTCATTTCCGGCGCCGATCACTATCTCGAGCCCTATCGCGCGGCGCGCGAGAGTCTGCGCGCCGAGCTGGCCCGCGCCCGCCACCTCACCGACGACAATCCCGCCCAGCGCCAGCGCCTGGACCTCCTCGAGCCGCTCATCGCCCGCAAGCTCGCCCTCGTCGCCCAGAGCGTCAGCGAGCGCGAGCGCGCGGGCGGCGCCGACGCGCAGACTCTCCTCGAGGAGAGCCAGTCGACGATGGACGAGATCCGGACGACGATCTTCCGGTTGAAAGCGGAGGAGCTGCGCCTTCTCGCCGAGCGTGCCGATGTCGCGGCGGGGAGTCGCCGCAACGCGCTCTGGGTCGTGGGGGTTGGCGGCTTCGCGGCCATCGCGCTCATCGGCCTGGCCGGGCTGCTGATCCGCCTCGATCTCCGCCGGCGGCGCGCCGCCGAGGCCGAGCTCAAGGCCGCGGAGGAACGCTACCGGCTCCTCTTCGACCGCAGCCAGGCCGGCATCTTCCGCACGAATCGCGAGGGCGTGCTGCTCGAGTGCAACGCGGCCTTCGCCCGCATGCTGGGCTACCGGGCGCCCGAGGACGCGCGCGGCCGCAACGCGGCCGATCTCCACACCGATCGTGAGGCGATGGCAGGCCTGCTCCGGCGGCTCCTCGCCGGCGAGACCATCAACGACGTGGAGGTCCCGCTCAAGCGCCGCAGCGGCGAGGCGGTGTGGGCCCTCATGAGCGTGGTCTACATGCCGGACCCCGCCGATCCGCACTTCGAGGGCACCATCATCGACATCACGGATCGCAAGCAGGCCTCGGACCGGCTCCTCCAGCTCCTGCAGACGGAGCAGCAGCTCAAGGAGATGGGCGATCTGCTGGACGCCTGCCTGACGCTCACCGAGGTGTACAGCGTGGTGCGGCGCTCGATGGAGGGGATGTTTTCCGGGGGCGCGGGGGCGCTCCATGTCATCAACGCCTCCCGCAACCTGGCGGAGACGGTCGCCGCGTGGGGCGCGGGCGGGGCCGGCGGCGAGACGGTGTTCGCGCCCGCGGACTGCTGGGCGCTCCGGCGCGGACGCATCCATGTGGTCGAGAGGAGCATGGAGGGCCTCGTCTGCTCGCACCTCGAGACGCCCCTGCCCGCTTCCTACCTCTGCATTCCCCTCGTCGCGCAGGGCGAGGCGGTCGGCGTGCTCTACCTCGCACGGGGAGCCGAGGTCGCGCCCTTCAGCCCGGAGGAGCAGCGGGTGGCGGGCGCCGCCGCCGACAAGCTCGGGCTCTCGCTCGCCAACCTCGCGCTGCGCGAGCGCCTCCGCACGCAGTCGGTGCGCGACCACCTGACGAGCCTCTTCAACCGGCGCTACATGGAGGAGACGCTCGAGCGCGAGCTCCGCCGGGCCCAGCGCAACAGCGTGCCCCTGTCCGTCATCATGGTGGACGTGGATCACTTCAAGCGCTTCAACGACGAGCACGGCCACGACGCCGGCGACGCGCTCCTCGCCGAGCTGGGCCGGCTCCTGCGCGGGCACGTCCGCGTCGAGGACGTGCCCTGCCGGGTGGGCGGCGAGGAATTCGCGATCGTGATGCCGGGCGCCGCCGCCAAGGACGCGCTCCGACGCGCCGAGGAGCTGCGCGAGGCGGCCCACCGGCTGCGCATCGTGCACCGCGGCGTGTCGCTCGGGCCGGTGAGCATCTCCCTGGGCTTGGCCGCCTATCCCGACCACGCGTCGGTGTCCGACGCCCTCCTGCACGCGGCCGACGCCGCCCTCTACCGCGCCAAGCGCGAGGGGCGCGACCGCGTGATTATCTCCGACACCGTCCCGCCCCCGCCCTCCGAGTCACCGACGGCGTAGCAGGAGGTGGTGGCCGTCCTCCGCGGCCACCGCATAGCGATAGCGCCGGCCGTCCGGCATCCCGATCACCACGTCCTCGCCGTCGCGCCCCATCGTCACGCTGGGCAGATCGCGCCACGGGTAGCTCGCCGTGTAGAGGAGGAGGTGATCGGCCTTCTCGATGCCGACGGGGAAGACGAAGACCAGGGGGCGCAGCGACAGGTGGGCCACGTAGGGGTCCTGGGCCGACAGCGCCGCCGCCGCGGGCACGCGGGCCATCACCCGGTGCGCGGCGCGATCGCTGGCGTCCGGCCACCAGCGATAGATCGCGAACTCGTTCATCATTCGCGATGACAGGACGAGGCTGGTCACGATGGCGAGGACGACGGCGCCCTTCGCGAAGCGCTCGGGGTGTCGCGCCCGGAGGCGCGCGGCGCCCGCCACGGCGGCGAGCACCAGAAAGGGCAGGACGAAGGCCTGGTACTGCGTGCGGTGGTGGTAGAGGATCGGATCGCGGCTGAGGAGATTCTGGGCGAGGGCCGGGAGGGCGCCGGCCAGCTCCGCCGGCCCCAGCAGCGGCAGGAAGCCGAGCGGCGCGAGCATCGCGAGCGCATAGACCAGTCGACCACGGGTCGCGATCTGTGCGAGCACGTGCAGCGGGTGGAGCAGGAGCGCGAGCATGATGTCGAGCAGCGAACCCCCGAAGGCCGCGTACCGGCGCAGGTGCGAGTACGGCTCGCCGCGGAAGGCGGGGATGACCCAGCGGGTGTCGGCCCAGAGCACCGCGAAGGCGGCGGCCGCCGTCGCCGCGCCGGCGAGCCACTGCCGCCGCCCGAGCGCAAGCCAGAGGCCGAACCCGATCACCGACAGGGCGGCGTCCTCGCGCGACGCCAGCGTGAGCACGAGCAGGCCGGCGCAGGGAAGAGCCCGCCCTGCCTCCGCCGCCACGAAGGCCCAGAGGAGCAGCGGGACCACGAGGACGGCGGGATGGAAGTCCCGCACGTTCATGCCCTGCAGCGAGGGATTCAGAAGGTAGAGAAGCGCGAAGAGCGCGGCCAGCCCATCGTCCTCGAGCCGGCGTCGCGCGAGTAGGTACACCGCGGGCGCGCCGAGAGCGAACGCGATCGACTGTACCACCAGTAGGGTCACCGGCCCGGGCACGATCCAGAAGAGCGGGACGAGTCCCCAGAGGATCGGCGAGAGGTGATCGCCCCAGGCGTGCATCTCGGGCAAGCTCATCCGGGGGCCGTAGCCCGACGCCATGTTCCACACGATCTGCACGTACTGGCCCAGGTCGAGGGCGTGGGTCATCAGATTGAGGTGCCGTGTGATCGTGATGAACGCGAAGATCGCGGCGTAGGCGCCCGTGGCGACGACGGTCGTCCGCCATGGGTCGAGCGCCGGGATCGGGAGCGGGTTCAGCAGATGGCGCAGCGTGACCACCAGGACGAGGGCGACGAAGAGGCCCTCGGGGCGCGCGTAGGGCGACACGAGCGCACCCAGTAGCCCCACCCCCAGCAGCGCAGCGATCGCGTCGAGCGCGCGCGCGAGGGCCCGGCGGCCCGTCAATCCGGGCCCGGCGCCTCGGTCCCGGGGTCGGTTCCGGGGTCGAGCCGCGTATAGCGGCCGCGTATGCTCTGGAGCCGGCGCGAGCGCTTGAGTCCGGTGCGATGCAGCAGGTAGCGGGTCACCACCCAGAGGATCTTGGTGCCGTACACGCACGAGTCCATGAAGCTGGCGGAGGACGCCTCGGGGAAGTAGCGCACCGGCACGGCGATCTCCGCCAGGCGGAACCGGCCCGACACCGCCTGGGCGATGATCTCCTGGTCGAACACGAAGCCGTCGGAGTTCATGCGAAAGTTCACCGCGTCCAGAACTTCGCGGCTGAACGCGCGATAGCCGGTGTGGAACTCCGAGAGATGGAGGCCGAAGGCCCGGTTCTCCACCCAGGTGAGGAACCGGTTGGCCACGTACTTCCACCACGGCATCCCCTGCTGGATGGCGGAGCCCCCGCCGGCCAGGCGCGAGCCGAGCACGAGGTCGGCCTCGTTCCGCACGATGGGCTCGATGATCTTCGGCACCAGCGTGGGATCGTATTGATAGTCAGGGTGCACCATCACCACGATGTCGGCCCCCGCGCGCAGCGCCTCCGTGTAGCAGGTTTTCTGGTTGGCGCCGTACCCGTAGTTCCGGTCATGGACGAAGATCTCCAGGCCGAGCTCGCGCGCGATGTCCAGCGTCGTGTCGGTGGAGCCGTCGTCCACGAGGATCACGAGGCTCACTGACTCCTTCGGCAGCTCCTCGTAGGTGAGGCGCAGGGTCCGCCCCGCGTTGTACGCGGGCATCACCACGACGACCTTCGGCGCGGTCGCCGGTCCCTTCGATGTCGTCACGCGCCGTCGCCTCCGCGGGCCGGCGCGCACACCGCCACAAATTGATACGCGAGCCCGCCCGGCCACAGCCGCGACGCGCCTGCGGACAGACGGTGCAGCGCGGCCAGCGCGGCACCATGAAAGCGCGCGGGGATCACCGCCGGCAGCGGCACCGGGGTGACCGCCAGCTCGCGCGGCGCTAGGCCGGCGGCGTCCAGGAAGGAGAGAAAGGTCCGACGGGTGAAGAACGCCAAGTGGGTCCGGTCCAGGATCCCCCGCTCGCCGTAGTCGAAGCGGCCCACCAGGAGGGAGAGCCGCACCCAGACGTGGGCCACGTTCGGCACCGACACGACCACCACGCCGCCCGGGGCGAGGCAGCGGTTCAGCTCGCGCAGCACGCGAAGCGGATCCGAGAGGTGCTCCACCACGTCACCGTAGATGATGGCGTCGTACTCGGCCAGCGACGGTGGCTCGCCCTCCAGATCCACCACGAGGGCCTCCTCGCAGCGCGCGGCGGCCAGCGCGGCTCGCACCGGATCGCGCTCCAGCGCCGTCACCTTCCAGCCCGCCGCGGTGAGACGCTCCGCGAGATAGCCGTCGGCCGCCCCCACGTCGAGCGCGCGCCGCCCCCGACCTTCACCGAGGCGCGACAGGATGAGCGAATGGCTCGAGTAGGGGTCGTCCTTGAGCCGATAGGGCCCACCGCTCACACCTCGATACTACCGCGGTCAGGGGCGGTTCGAGTACAGGCGCCGTCCCCCGCCCTCCTGGAGCAGGTGCACCGAGCCCGAGGGCAGCGCCCGGACCACGCTGCCCTCCGGCCGCTTCCCGGTGAGGAGGAACACCCGCTGCTGCCCCTTCCACGACGACTGGAGCTGGGCGGCGTCCCAGAACGTATCGCCGGCCTCGGGGAAGGTCGCGCCGAAGGCGAGGTTGGACAGAAGCCCGTCCACCACCTTCACCGGCCGGTCGAGCTCCATCAGCCACGCCCCGCTCTTCTCCAGCGGGCCCTCGTGGACCAGCACGTCGCCGGGCGCCGCCCGGAGGGCCACTCCTTGGGCCACGATCCGCACCGACCGGCTGCGCGCGAACAACGCAAAGCCCTCGGCGCTGATGGGCAGGAACGCGAGCATGGCGGCGAGCAGCGCGCCCAGCCCGATCACGGGGCGCCGCAGGGCCAGCCCCAGGGCGCCGCCGAGGGCGCCCAGCCCCAGCGCCATGGCCGCCGAGCGAAAGAGGTGTCCCGCCTGCGCCGGCGAGAGAAAGGCCGTCCCCCCGACCGCGCCGCCCGCGCTCCGCGCGGTCACGTCGACTGAGGTCAGCACCCCCTCCGGCATCGCGATGTGGCCCTGCCACATGAGCACGGCCGCGACCGTGGCGGCGCCCACCACGAGCAGCGGCGGCACGAGGACGCTCGCCGCCGAGGGCGCATCCGGCTTGCCGTCGAACACCTCGTCCCAGAGCTTGGCCACGAGCAGGGCCAGCGCGGGGAAGGCGGGGAGCCCGTAGTGCGGGAGCTTGAACGGCGAGAGCGCGACCATGGCGATGAGTCCCGCCGCCCACAGCGACAGCAGGAGCCAGATGCGTCCTTCGGGGGTGTCCCACGGCCCCCGCGCCCGGCGCCAGAGCGCCGCCGGGACCGCGAGCGCCCATGGCAAGAACCCGGCGGCGGTGACGGCGAGGAACTCGAGGGCGCCGAGGGGTACGTCGTCGTCGGGGAACACGCGATGCCGGGCGACGTTGAGGATGTGGTTGTCCACGATCGTGTACCAGAGGGAGCCCGGATTCCGCAGCTCGACCAGCAGGTACCACGGAGCCGCGATCGCGACGAAGAGGAGCACGCCCGTCCACGGCACCCAGCGGCGGACGATCGCGCGCTCGCGGGTGAGCGCGAAGAAGGCGGCCAGCCCCGCGACGGGTACGACCGCGCCGAGCAGGTCCTTGGCGAGCACGGAGGCCGCGAGCCCCGCGTAGAAGGTGAGAAGCCCCCACCGCGCCCGCGGTCCGCCCCCGCGCTCCAGATAAGCGGCGACGAAGCCGGCGAAGGCGAGCGTGATGCAGAGCACGAAGAGGAGGTCGGGCTTCACGAGGCGCGCGAAGAGGTAGAGCTCGAGATTGGCGGCGACGATGAGGCCGGCGATCAGGCCCACACGCGGGCCGCCCAGGCGATTGCCGATCCATGCGGTGATCACTGCGACACCGACGGCGGGCAGCGCGGAGCCGAGGCGGGCCGCGGCCTCGCCGGGGCCGAAGAGGCGAAAAGCCGAGGCCATCAGCCAGTAGAATAGCGGCGGCTTGTCGAAGTAGCGCACGCCGTCGACGTGCGGGGTGATCCAGTCGCCCCGGCGCAGCATGTCGCGGGCGATAGCGGCGTGAAGACCTTCCGGCGGATCCACGAATGGCGCCCCGCCGAGGCCGAAGAGGAACAGCGCGGCCGCCACCAGGGCCACCCCGAGCAGGGTCTTGGCGGTCAGGCTCACCGCGCGCTAGCGCTGCACCCGCACCAGCGCCCCCGGAGGAAGCGCGGCGAGCAGCTCCTCGACGGCGCGCTCCATGAGCCCGCGGTCCTTGGACTCGAGCGTGACCTTGACCTTGTATTCCGGATTGGAGAACTCGGGATAGGAACCGAGCATCAGCTCGGGATGCCGGGCGACGAGGGCGTTGAGGTGATCGGCGAGCACCCCCTCCCCGATCGAGACGAACACGCTCGTCAGGTGGAACGGGGACTCGCGGAAGCGCTCCCGCAGCATGTCGAACTTCTGGCGGAAGATCTCGGGCACGCCCGGCAGGATGTAGATGTTGCGTACGCTCACCGCCGGGAAGATGAGGGCGCCGTCGGAGACGAGCTCGGCTCCCTCCGGCACCTCGGCGAGGCGCAGGCGCGCGTCGTTGAGCTGCCCCTTGTAGTAGCCCTCGAGCAGGCGCACGAGCTGGGGATGGCGGATGACCCGGGTGCCGATCGCCCGTGCCACGCCTTCCATGGTGACGTCGTCGTGAGTCGGCCCCACGCCGCCGGAGGTGAACACCACGTCATGGCTGCGGCTGAACTCGCGCACCTCGGCGGCGATGAGCTCCACCTCGTCGGGGATCACGCTGATCTTTCGGACCTCTACCCCGAGCGCGCGCAGCTCCTTGCAGCGGTACGAGGCGTTGGCGTCCGTGATCTTGCCCGAGAGGATTTCGTTGCCGATGAGCACGATACCGGCGGTCTTCGCCATCGCCGGTCATGGTAGCACGGCGGCCCGAGCCGCCGGATAGGCCCGGCCCCGTCCTTGGTGATAAAATGCCCACGGCATGAGCGCCTCCTCGCCGCCGATCACGCTCTCGGGCTGGGCCCTCGTGCTCGGCGCCTCGTCGGGCTTCGGCGAGGCGACGAGCCTCGCGCTGGCGCGCGCGGGCCTGAACATCTTCGGCGTGCATCTCGACCGCCGCGCGACGCTCCCCAACGTGGAGCGCATCGTCGCTGACATCCGCGCGCTGGGGCGCGAGGCGCACTTCTTCAACGTGAACGCCGCGGACGACGAGAAGCGGGTCGAGGTGGCGGCGGAGATGGAGCGCATCCTTCGCGAGCGCGATGCCCTGGGGCAGCTGCGGGTGCTCCTGCACTCGCTGGCCTTCGGGACGCTCAAGCTCTTCGTGGCCGATCCCATGAAGGAGGCGGTCACCAAGGCCCAGATGGACATGACGCTCGACGTGATGGCCCACAGCCTCATCTACTGGACGCAGGAGGTGGTGACGCGGGGCCTCATGGGCGAAGGGGGCCGCATCTTCGCCATGACGTCCTCGGGCGGGGCGCGCGTGCTCCCCTTCTACGGACCGGTGTCGGCGGCGAAGGCGTCGCTCGAGTCCAACATCCGCCAGCTCGCCGCGGAGCTCGCGCCACGCGGGATCACCGCCAACTCCATCCGGGCTGGGGTGACGGCGACGCCGGCGGCCAAGAAGATCCCCAACTACGACGAGTTCTCGAAGAAGGCGGCCGAGCGCAACCCCCACCATCGGCTCACCACCACGGACGACGTGGCCCGCGCGATCGTGGTGCTCTCGCATCCCGATACCCACTGGATCACCGGCAACGTGATCGGGGTGGACGGGGGCGAGGAAATCGCCGGATAGCCGGCGCGTGCCGGACTGGCTGACGGTCGTCGCTCTCGGTCTGATCGAGGGCATCACTGAGTTCCTTCCCGTGTCGTCCACCGGCCATCTGCTGCTGGTGGAGAACTCCGGCTGGCTCCCGCGGCAGTCCGACCTCTTCAATGTGCTGATCCAGTCGGGCACGGCGGTCGCGGTGGCTTTCGCCTTCGCGGGGCGCGTGCGGGAGCTGGCCCTCACGCGCGACGATCCCGCCACGCGGAGCTACGTGCTCAAGCTGGCGCTGGCCTTCGTCATCACCGGCGTGGGCGGGCTGGCCGCGAAGAAGCTCGGTTTCACGCTGCCCAAGACGGTCATGCCGGTGGTGTGGGCGACGCTGCTGGGGGGGATCGCGATCCTGGTCATCGAGTGGTGGCTGCGGGGGCGGCGCCTGGGCGCAGAGGTCACGTGGGCGGTGGCCATCGCGGTGGGCGTCGCGCAGCTGCTCGCCGCCGTCCTTCCCGGCCTGTCCCGCTCGGGCGCGACCATCATGGTCGCGCTGGTGCTGGGCCTCGCCCGCCCGGCCGCCGTGGAGTTCTCCTTCCTGCTGGGCGTTCCGACCCTGCTCGCCGCGGGGGCGCTGGAGGCCGTCCAGGCCCTGCGGCACCCGGGTCCCGAGGCCACGAGCTGGGGCATGATCGCGCTGGGCACCCTCGTGGCCGCGGTGGCCGCACTGATCACGGTGAAGTGGCTGCTCCGCTACGTGCGGACGCACACGTTCGTGGGCTTCGGCTGGTATCGCATCGCCCTTGGCCTCGTCATCTTCGCCGGCGCCCTTCGCGGCGCCTGAGTTCCATCATGCCTACTCCCGGCACCTCCGACGTCATCGTCATCGGCTGTGGCAACGCCGCCCTCTGCACCGCGCTCGCCGCGCGCGAGCACGGGGCCTCCGTGCTGGTCCTCGAGAAGGCGCCCGAGCACGAGCGCGGGGGCAACTCGTTCTTCACCGCGGGCGGCTTCCGCTTCGCGCATCAGGGCCTGGCCGATCTGCGCCGCGATATCCTGACGGATCTCTCGGACGAGGAGGCGGCCACCATCGAGGTCCCGCCCTATGCGGAGTCGCAGTTCCGCGACGACTTCCACCGGGTGACGGAGGGCCTCACCGACCCCGATCTCTCGGAGCACCTGATCCGCCGGTCGCGTGCCACCGTGGCCTGGATGCGCGAGCGCGGCATCCGCTGGATCCTCATGCACGGGCGGCAGTCCTACATGGTGGGCGGCAAGCATCGGTTCTGGGGCGGGCTGAACGTGGAGGCGGTGGGCGGCGGGCCGGGCCTGGTCCAGATGCTCATCGAGCGGGCCGAGGGGGCCGGCGTCGAGCTGCGCTACGCCCACGCCGCGCACCGGCTCATCCAGGACGACCGCGGTCGGGTGGTCGGCGTGCAGGTGCGCGCGCCGGACGGGCTGCGCGACTTCCACGCGCGCGCCGTGGTCATTGCCTCCGGCGGCTTCGAGGCCAATCCCGAGTGGCGCACCCGCTATCTCGGCCGCGACTGGGATCTCGCCAAAGTGCGCGGCACCCGGCACAACACCGGCGAGGGCATCCGCATGGCGCTCGATATCGGGGCCCAGGCCTATGGCCACTGGTCGTCCTGCCACGCGGTGGCGTGGGACGCGGGGGCGCCGCCCTTCGGCGACCGCCGTGTGGGCGACATGTTCCAGAAGCACTCCTACCCGCTGGGCCTCATCGTCAACGTGCACGGCGAGCGATTCGTGGACGAGGGCGCGGACATGCGCAACTACACCTACGCGAAGTACGGGCGGGAGATCATCCGGCAGCCGCAGCGGCTGGCCTTCCAGATCTTCGACCAGAAAACCGTCGAGATCCTTCGGGAAGAATACCGCATCCGCCAGGTCACCAAGGGCGAGGCGAACACGATCGAGGAGCTGGCACGGCAGCTCGACATCGACGTGCCGGGGCTGGCGCGCACGGTGAAGGCCTTCAACGCGGCCTGCCGCCCCGGCGACTTCAATCCCGCGGTGCTCGACGGCAAGTCCACGACGGGCATCGCCCCGCCCAAGTCCAACTGGGCGCTGCCCATCGACACGCCGCCGTACGTGGGCTTCGCGGTGACGTGCGGCATCACGTTCACGTTCGGGGGGCTGCGGGTCAACACACGGGCCGAGGTGCTGGACACCGCCGATCAGCCCATCCCCGGGCTCTACGCGGCCGGCGAGCTGGTGGGCGGGCTCTTCTACCACAACTACGCGGGTGGCTCGGGGCTCATGTCGGGCTCGGTGTTCGGCAGGACCGCGGGTGACTCGGCCGCCGCCCACGTCGGAGCGAAGGCCGCGGCGGCGGCCGCCCGCTAGTGGGGCGCGGTCCGATCGATCCAGCCGAGGATGGCGTCGAGCGGGCGCTGCCAGCCATCCTCCAGCATCAGCATGTGGGCGTGGCCGATGGCCTCGAGGTAGGTCGCCCCGTATTTCGCTGCGATCTTTCGCTGCACGCGGGCCGGCGTGATGACGTCGTGCTCGGCGCCGACCACCAGCGTCGGGCATCGCACGAGGCGCGGATCCACCGCGATCGCGCCGAACGCCAGCTCGCGCGCGGCCCGGCCGGATTCCGGCACGAGCTGGGGATAGAGGCGCTCCGCCGTCTCCCGCGGCAGCCGGTTGGCGATGAGGGCCGCGGCATCTTCGGGGCTCGGCTTGAATGGCCGGTTGCCCAGCACCACCCCGGCATGGCGCCACGCGCGTCGTAGCACCGGCCAGCTCAGGACCATGATGCCGCGCGGCGCCGCGCTCGTGAGGAACACGGCGGCGCTCACCCCACCCGCCTCGGCGACCTTCTGGGCGACGAGCCCGCCCATGGAGTGCCCCAGCACCACCGCGGGGCCGAGGGCGGCGAGACAATCGCGGACGTCCTGCACGTAGTCGAGGACGGAGACGCGGCCCAGATCGGGAACCGGCCGGCTGCCCCAGTGGCCGCGGAGGTTCACCGCCCAGGTGTTCCAGCCCGCGGCGGCCGCCGCTTCGAGGTAGGAGCGTAGGTACCAGCTCCCCCCGTTCATTCCGTGGACGAGGAGGAGCGGATGCCGCCGTGCCGACGCGCCGGCCGGCGCATGGTCGAGGATCAGGTCACCGACCTTCTCCTGGACCACGCCGCTCACGCGCCCGAGTTCGTGGGCCCGATCAGCGAGGCTGGAACCAGGCGCCGACGAGCGCCCACTCGTAGCGGCCGCCGCCCAGCTCCCGCAGGACCCACCGCGGCATGTGAATGTAGCCGCGCGTGGTCTCGACGATGCGCGCGCCGGGTACCGTGACGGTTTGCCGCTCGGGCTCCTTGACGGCCTTGGCTTGTAGCGCGCCCTGCGGCGCGGCGGGCTGCTGCACGCCCGGCTGTTCGCCCTGGGGCTCGGACGGCTCCGGCGGGGCCGCGCTTTCTTCCTGAGGGACGGGGAGGATGAGGATCACGTTCTCGACCAACTGGGCCTGCTGCTCCCAGTACCGGATGACCTGACCATATCGCTCGCCACCGATCTGGCCGTCTCCCCATGGAAGCATTGGATGTGGGTTGTTGAAGGGGTTGCAGACGCCCTGACGGAAGTCGCTGGTGCCGGCAGTCGCCGCTGACGCGAACGTATTGGGCGTCCCCAGCCCGTCACACGAGGGAGTCGGCGGAATCACGATTGGATTCGACGGTTGTAGCGTCGTGACGCGGGAGGGATGGGAATTGAGCAGCGGAGGCGGCGTCACCCCCGGGACGACGATGTTCACGCTCGAAGGCGGCGTGTTGGTCGACGTGGGACCTGCGGCGAGAGCGATGGGAGCCGGGGCGAGCAGGACGAGGACCGAGAGAGTCAGGACGAGGATCCGCGACATGGCCAGCACCTCTCTGGTGAAGCCTCCCCAACCTTTGGGGGTGGCTCAGGATAGCGCACTGAGACGGCCGGGGCCAGCTACGCTGCCGCGGGTTAGCGCAGCGCGTCAGCCTCGTCTCAGGCGCGCGCCGCGTTCGCCTTGACGGTCTCCATGACCAGCTCGGCCGTGGCCACGAGGTCCTTCACGTCCACCCACTCGTTCACGGTGTGGATATCGCGCATGCCACATGCGAGGTTGGCCACCTCGATCCCGCGCGTGATGAACACGTTGGCGTCGGAGCCGCCGCCGGTCGCGCGAGTGGGACACACGCGGCCCAGTGTGCGCGCCGCATCCGAGACCAGCGTGACGATGACCGCCTCGTCGGCGATGTGCAGGCGCTCGTACTGGCGCTCGACCTTGGCGTCCACGCGGGCCCGGTACTCGCGCCCCTCGAGCATGACCATGTGGCGCGCCGCGGCCTCCTGGAAGCGCGCCCGCATGTGGTCGGTCTGAGCCTGGAGCTTGGTCTCGGAGAGGC
>Ga0075423_10003416_pt1 | contig 14620 bp, 7 predicted proteins | sample SoiMethybrSBSTD2_FD_80114 | JGI IMG/M metagenome (GOLD analysis project Ga0075423, IMG submission 80114) | Bulk soil microbial communities from a Populus tree surrounding site in Tennessee, USA - Soil MetaG P. TD hybrid SBSTD2 | ecosystem: Environmental > Terrestrial > Soil > Tree plantation...
GAGCCAATGAACGAGACAGTCATCGATCCGATCAGCCTCGAAGTCTTTCGCCACCGCTGATCGGCGATCGCCGAGGAGATGGGCGCGGCGCTGGGCCGCAGCGCGTTCTCGGCCAATATCAAGGAGCGCCGCGATTTTTCATGTGCCGTGTTCGACGCGGCTGGCCGCATGGTCGCGCAGGCCGCGCACATCCCCGTCCACCTGGGTGCCATGCCGCGCTCGGCCGAGGCGGTGCTGGCGCACCACCAGCTCGCGCCGGGCGACATCGCGCTGCTGAATGATCCCTATCTTGGCGGAACGCATCTACCAGATCTAACGACGGTCGCGGCGGTTTTTGCACATGATCAGCTGGTGGGCTATACGGCGACGCGCGCGCACCACGCCGACATCGGCGGTATCGCGCCCGGCTCGATGCCGATGAGCCGTGAACTCTACCAGGAGGGCATGATCATCCCGCCGGTCAAGCTGGTCGCGGGCGGCGTGACGAACGAGGCGCTGCTCGATCTGATCTGCCGCAACTCGCGCACGCCCGACGAGCGGCGCGGCGATCTGGCGGCGCAGTTCGCGTGTCACCATGTCGGCGCAAAGCGGCTGACGGAGCTGGTGGCGCGGCAGGGCATCGCCTTGGTCGCTACGAATATGCAGGCGTTGCTCGATTACGGCGAGCGGCATATGCGCGCGCTGCTCACGGCGATACCCGACGGCGAGTATACGTTCGAGGATGCGCTCGACGACGACGGTGCTGGTAGCGGGCCGCTGCCGATTCGCGTGCGGATCGTGATCGCGGGCGACACGGCGCTAATCGACTTCGCGGGAAGCGCGCCGCAGTGCCGTGGGCCGATGAACGCGCCGCGTGCGGTGGTCGAGTCGGCGGTGCTGTACTGCTTTCGTTGCCTCTGCCCAGCGGATATGCCAGCCTCGGCGGGGGCCTTCGCGCCGCTCACGATCAGCGTGACAGAGGGCAGCTTGCTGTGCCCGCGCTCGCCGGCCCCCGTCGCTGGCGGCAACGTGGAGACATCGCAGCGCGTAGTGGATGTGGTCTTCGGCGCGCTAGCCCAGGCGCTGCCCGAGCGCGTCCCGGCGGCGTCATCCGGCACGATGAATAATTGGACCTTCGGCGGCGTCGATCCGCACAGCAATCTGCCGTTCGCCTACTACGAGACGATCGGCGGCGGGATGGGCGCGCGCCCGACGCAAGATGGGCTGGACGGCGTGCAGATGCATATGACCAACACGCTTAATACGCCGATCGAAGCGCTTGAGCGACTGTTCCCGGTGCTCGTGCATGGGTATGCGCTACGGCGCGGCTCTGGTGGCACGGGCGCGTTCCACGGCGGGGCCGGGCTGGTGCGCGAGATCGAGTTTTTGCTGCCCGCGACAATGAGCCTGATCAGTGATCACCGCATCACCGCGCCGTATGGTCTGCGGGGTGGCAAGCCCGGCGCGCGCGGTCGCAACACGCTGATCACGCCGGCCGGCGATGAACAGATCCTACCCGGCAAGATCACCGTAGAAGTAGATACCGGCACCGTAGTGCGGATCGAGACGCCCGGTGGCGGTGGATGGGGCACACGCTGATACCCTTTAATCGTACTCTTACTCACACGCCTGGCGCTGCTGGAGCAGCGCCAGCACTGCGGCTTCTTCCGAGTCCAGCTCGTGAAGCGACTTGGCGCTCTCGTGCTCGGCGCGCTGTTTGAGCGCTTCGAGCAGTGAGCCCTCCAGGTAGGCGTCGAGCACTGCCGGATGCACGTAGCACTTGCGGCAGATCGCGGGCGTGTTGCCCAGACGCTCGGCGACCTGCTCGATCGCCTGCACGACGTTCTTCTTGGCCTGCGTGTTCGAGTCGAACGGCTCGAACTCCTTCAGCGCCAGCGCCGCCAGCAGCGTGCCGGCCCAGGTGCGGAAATCCTTCGCGGTGAAGTCCTGGCCCGTGATCTCGCGCAGGTAGGCGTTCACGTCCGCCGCGTCGATCGTCTGGGGCTGGCCCTCCTCGTCGATATACTGGAACAGCTCGTAGCCGGGGAGGTCGCGGCAGCGTTTCACAATCCGCGCCAGCCGCCGATCAGTGATCGCGATCATATGGACCTTGCCGCTCTTGCCGCGAAAGCGAAAGCGCAGCTTCGCTCCCGCGATATCCACATGGCGATTGCGCATGGTTGTCAGACCAAACGACTGATTCTCGCGCGCGTACTCGGTGTTGCCAACGCGGATGAGCGTCGTCTCGAGCAGCCGCACGACCGTCGCGAGCAGCTTCTTGCGCGGCAGCCCAGGCAGCGCCAGGTCGTGCTCGATGCGCTCGCGGAGCTGCGGCAGCGCCTTGCCAAAGGCGATCATCCGGCCATACTTGGTCTCGTCGCGCACCTCGCGCCAGCGCGGGTGGTAGCGATATTGTTTGCGGCCCTTCGCATCGCGCCCGGTGGCTTGGATATGCCCGCGCGGTGTGGGGCAGATCCAGACGTCGGTCCAGGCCGGTGGGATGGCTAGCGGCTTGATGCGCCGCAGCTCGTCGGGATCGCGGATCGCCTTGCCGTCGAGACCGATGTAGCTGAAGTGCTTGCCGGTGCGCTTGCGCCGGATGCCGGGGCCGCTATCGCTGACATAGCGCAGACCGGCAGCCCTGGCTGACTCGATCGGGTCGGTGATCAACACGGGCGGTTCCGCTTGTTGTGCGAGTTCTTGCTGTGTCATAATGCACTGCTATAGCAAACAACACGCCACGCTGAAACGTGAAGCGTGAAACGTGATTCACAATTGATGATTAGACTAGTTTTTGGTGCAAAACCCTCGGGCAGGCCCACAATGGGCGTCACCCGACCGTCGGAATGGCGACTATGCGAACGGTTGTTCAGTCTATGACCCATTACTGCCGCTTACGCCGCCATCGCTTGGGCGATCTTGTGCAGATCGTAGGCGATCAGCCCCAGGCCGACCCAGCGCTCCATCCCATCCTCGCCGTGATAGCGACAGCGCTCCAGCCCCTGGCCGCGTTTGAGCCCACTGATCCGCCCTTCGATCCCCGCCCGCCAGTTGCGCCCGCGCCGGAACCAACGCTGCCGCTCGTGCGCACTCCGCCTGGCCGACTTTGCCCCCGCCCTAGGCAGCACCACCTGTTTGACCCGCTGCTTCTTGGCGTAGCGTTCGTTGGCCGCTGTCGCCAGCTTGCGGTCGCCCGCCAACACGCGCGGTGGCTTGCTAAACACCTCGATGTGATGGTCCAGACTGGGCACCAGTTGCTGCGCCTCATCCGGATTGCCCTCCAGTACCGCATAACGGCTGATGATCCCGCCCTCCACCTCGTCCAGCCAGATCAGGCGGCCAAACGCGGTGTGCCCCGGTCGTGGGTCTTTGCGGATAATCGCGGTATCTGGCTCAAACAGGCTGACGATCTTCTCGGACGCCCCAACCTGCTGCCCCTGCAGCACCCGCCGCCTGGTCTGATCGATCACCTGCACAACGCGCGGGAGCATCTGATCCAGTCGCTCCGCCAGCCTGCGGGCTGCTCGGCTGGTCTGCTGCTTAAGCGCGGCCCCGACCTGCCGGGCTTGCTCCACGCTCGCCGTCGTAATCCGCAAGAGCTGCCGATAGGCGGTCTGTCGCGTCGCCTCGGCTGCATCGCGGCGTTGGCGGATGGCATCGGCAATCCGCTTGGCGTGTCGCTTGGCAGAGCGGGTGCGGTCGCGGAAGGCGGCCTGGCCCAGAGTGGTCGCATCGCGCAGCACCTGCTTGGCACGCCCAAGGGTGCGACAGAGCACGCGCACCCCATCGGAGAGCAAGGAACTGTCGGTCGGATAATGGATGTTGGTTGCCACCACGGTGCCATCGATGCGCAACTTGCGGCCGCGGGTCAGCTTGCGTTGGCGAGCCAACTCGACCACGTGATCGAGCAAGCCATGCAGCGTGGTGGGCTGAATCAGGTTTGCCCAGCGGATGAGCGTGGTATCGTCGGGTACCCGCTCGGTATAGACCCGACAGAATTGGCGCAAGACTAGGCTGTCGGCGACCCACTGCTCGGTGTGCTGGTAACTCCAGTGGTAGAGATGCTTGACGAGCAGCAGGCGCAGGATGACCTCGCCCGGTGTAGACGGCCGCCCATCGATCAAGGTGCGCGGACAGCGACGGGCCAGATCGGCCTTGACAGCCTGGAACAACCTGTCATCGTCAAGCAACTGGTCGAGTTGGGTCAGCACCGGGTCCAGTTCCATGCTCAAAGCTGGCACCAGATCGAACAGGTTCATCGGATCATAGCGGTCGCGTAACATCATGCACCTCCAAGGCAGAAGTCATCCTGCCAGTGGATGCAGCAGATAGAGTACCAAGAGTTGGGACCGAGGTTTTGCACCAAAAACTAGGCTAAGCTTCCCTCGTACAATTTGGGTGCCAAAGCAGTGGGCGATACATCCCAGCAGTGCGCTGGAACGTATCGCCCATCTTTTTGTGTCGCGGGAGCATCAGTTGAAGCCCTTTTCCAGTGGCAGTGATAAAATGTGTCGATCAGCGCCTGAAATCGATACGAACAGACCCAATGAAAGCCAGGAGGCGCACATGCAACGCACAAAGCACAGCAGACCGACGGTTGGGGTGCTTGCGGGCGCGCAAGTCTATTACGGGACGATCCTCGGCAATTTCATCGGCCCGGTGTTGCAGGGGGCGCATGCTGCGGCGCAGAACCGCGGCTGCAACTTGTTGCTGGCCTGCGGCATGGAACACTCGACGATCTCTGCCCGCCCGGCTTGGCCTATGTTAACGCCTGAGGTCGACTTTGTGCCAGTCGGCCCGTGGAACACCGATGGGCTGATCGTGGTAACTCCGCTGCTCTCTGAAACACGAGCAGATTACATTACGAATCTCAGTGCGACTGGACACCCAGTTGTTTTTATTGCGAATGGCGGAAGTGGCCCCACGGTCACGGTCGACAACGCCGACGGCGTACGTCAGGGTGTGCGGCACTTAGTCGAGCATGGTCATCGGCGCATCGTTTTCATCGCCGGGCGTCCCGATGATTTGGCAGGCGACAGCGGCATCAGGTTGAGAGCCTATCAAGCAGCTGTTCAAGATTATTGCTTGGTGGCCGATCAGCGCTTCATCGCGTACGGGTATCACGGCATTGACGGTGGTCAGCGAGCGATGCGACACATTCTGAACGCTGGCGTCTCATTCACCGCCGTGCTGGCGAGTAACGATGAGTCCGCCATCGGCGCGATGGCAGCGCTCCGAGAAGCCGGCTTGCGCATCCCGCAGGACATTGCCATCGTCGGTTTTGATGACTCGCTTGAGGCCGTGACCCAAGTGCCACCGCTCACAACGCTGCATCGTTCGCCCTTTGAGATGGGTTTCCAGGCGCTGGAATTGCTGCTCGAATATATCGAAGGACGAACAAAGGATAATGTGATCATTCAGGTTCCGATGCGATTGGTCATCCGCCAATCCTGCGGGTGCCAGCCCGATGCGGTGCCATCGCTCGCCTTCGCGGTCGCCCCACAGCAGATCTTGGCTGATGACCGAGCTGCGCTTGCCCGACAGATCAAGCGCGCAATGGCCGAGGCAGTTTTGGCCGAGGCGCAGCGCTTGAGCGCGGAAGAAGTGGAGAACTTGTGCCAGCACTTGGTGGCCGCATTCATCGTGAGTCTGGAACGTGGCGACGCGACCGACTTCCGCCAAGCGCTTGAACACATCCTCGCGCATGTGGAGCTGGCGGAAGATGATGTCCATGTCTGGCAGGCTGCGTTCTTAACGTTGGAAGAAGGCGCAGAGGCACTGCTAGAAACGGTCGATCAGCCTGTGGCACGTCGCCACGTCGAAGAAATGCTGCGGCTGGCGCAGATCGTCGTCGGCGAGCGCGTGCGACGGCAATACCGGCGCTATGTCGCCAATCAGCGCTGGATAACCGATCGCATGGACTTGCTGAACGCACGTTTGCTCGCGGTATTGGACGAGGCGCAGATATTCGAAATATTGGCCGAGCATTTGCCGCAAATGGGCATCCAGCACATCGATGTCGCCTTCTTTGAAGCCGAGCGCGACGATCCAGTGGCATGGAGCCGCCTGCATTCGGTACCAGAACGGAAGGAGGCGAACTGGCGTTTCCCAAGCCGGCAGTTTCCACCGGGTGGCTTGTGCGACGAACCGTTTAGCTTGGCGCTGCTGCCACTGGCAAACCAAGGCGATCGCGCCGGATGTGTGATCTTTGACACCGCCAATCTCGACATCTGTGCCACGATCGTCTGGCAGCTGCGCACCTTTCTCAAGGTCGCGCATCTATATCGAGAGGCGATGCAGGGGCGCCGCCTGGCAGAAGAAGCGAATCGTTTGAAGAGCCGTTTTCTCTCGACAGTGAGCCACGAGCTGCGCACGCCGTTGGGCCTGATCGTGGGATTGAGTAAAATGCTGCTACAGGAAGGGGAACAGCGTAGACCCGAAACATACCGGCAGGATCTGAAGCGAATCTATGCCAGCGCCCAGCACTTGGATGGTCTGATCCGGGATGTGCTCGATCTGGCCCAGAGCGAGATAGAGCAGCTGAAACTTATGCACGAGCCGCTGGACCTGGCCGAGGTGCTCGAAACCGTCGTGGTGGTGGCCGAGCAGCTCGCAAGTGATAAGGGGTTGAACTGGCGAGCGGAGATTCCCGCCCACCTGCCAAAGACGCGCGGCGATCGGACACGCCTGCGCCAGGTGGCCTTGAATCTGGTCAACAACGCGATCAAATTCACAGCCCGTGGGCGCGTGACACTCCGAGTCTTTGCAGATACACAGACCGTCACGGTTGAGATCAGCGATACGGGGTTGGGTATCCCGCAGGCAGAGCAAGACGTGATCTTCGATGAGTTTCGCCAATCGGAACGGACATCGGCACGCGGATATGGCGGCCTGGGATTAGGGCTGGCGGTCTGCAAGCGATTAGTCGAAATGCATGGTGGGAATATCGGCGTGCGCTCATTGGGGAAAGAGGATGCCGGCTCGACGTTTTACTTTACGCTTCCCGTGCTGGCTGGCTCGTCCGATCTGGCTGTGAAGAGCTTCGCGCCGGGGCAAAGGGTATTGCTGCTGACTGAACGATCAGGCGGCGGGGAACACGTACAGCAGTATCTCGCCCGCCAGGGGTTTGAGGTAGAACGGTTGCCGCTCGATCGAACCGCCGATTGGTCGCCGCGCTGGCTGGCCTCGCCGCCCGGCGCGGTGATACTTGAGCAAGGGATGGCTGCCGAGCAAGGCTGGGAGATTCTGAAGGTATTGAGAGAAAACCCACTCACCCAGCATATTCCGGTGCTGTTTTACTCGTTGGAAGAAGAGCCAGATAGTGGTTCGCTGCTGGATCTGGATTATCTGGCCAAGCCGATGAGCATGGCCGAGCTGGCGCGGGCGCTCGAACGGCAAGGGCTCAAAGCGGTCGCAGGCCAAGCTCGAAAGGCCATATTGATTGTAGACGACGAGCCTGGCGTCTTGGAGATGCACGTACGGATCGTGGAAACATGGTCGCCCGAATGCCGCGTGTTGAAAGCGCGAAACGGGCGGCAGGCCGTGGAACTGATTCGCAGGGAACGCCCCGACTTGGTCCTGCTGGATTTGATGATGCCGGAGTTAGATGGATTTGGCGTGTTAGAAATGATGCGGAGTGACGAGCTGAGCCGGGACATCCCGGTCATCGTCTTGACCGGACAAGTATTGACACAAGCGGATATGGCACGCCTGAATCGCGGGGTGACGAACGTGCTGAACAAGGGATTGTTCAGCATTGAGGAAACATTGACGCACATGGAAGCCGCCCTGGCGCGGAATAAGCATTTGGGCAGCGAGACGCAGCGCTTGGTGCGGAAGGCGATGGCCGCTATCCACGAGCACTCGACCGAGCCGATCTCGCTCAAGGATGTCGCCCGTTCGGTTGGCATAAGCAAAGAGTATCTGGCCCGCTGTTTTCACCAGGAAACCGGAGTGACCCTGGTGACATATCTCAACCGCTATCGGATCGGGCAGGCAAAGGCGCGTTTGGCGACGGGCGAGCAGAATCTGACCGAAATCGCGCTGGAGGTTGGGTTCTCGAGTGGGCCCTATTTCAGCCGAGTCTTCCGACAGGAAGTGGGAATGTCGCCGAGTGCATACCGGCAGGCTAGCCGGTGAATAAAGTCAATATCGTGCAAGTGATCGTCAACAACGTGCGCGCTTGATCACACGCGCGGCGCTACACTCTGATTACCGGCTTACAAGAGTTCAAAGGAGAACGAGATGACAAACCAAAGAAGGCTGAGATGCTTCCTGATTATGAGCATCTTTCTGGCAGCGTTCATGGCGTCTGTACCAATGCTTGCTTTGGCAAAGCCGCAGATGAATGATGGCCGGAGCCTCGATCCCAACACACAATTCTATGTCCCCAAGCCGAACCATGGCGCGATTGAACAGATCGCCGGCCTCACCTCGAGCGGCGACAAGGCCGATGCCAGACTCATTGGCGAGATGATCGATATACCGCAGGCGGTCTGGTTCACCAGCGGTACGCCGAAGAGCGTCGAGCAGGATATTAAGAACACCGTCCAGCGCGCCGCCGGCAAGGGCGCGGTTCCCATCCTGGTTGCCTACTACGTTCCTGGCCGCGACTGCTCGCAGTACTCGGCGGGTGGTGCCCCCACGGGCGATGCCTACAGGGCCTGGGTTGATGGTTTCGCCGCAGGACTGGGCAACCATAAAGCGGTCGTCATCCTCGAACCCGACGGCTTGGCCTTGTTGCCGACCGACTGTGGCCAACCCGACACCTATGACCGGGTGGCGCTGATCAACTATGCGGCCCATGCGCTGCTGAGCGACCCGAACGCAGCGATTTATCTCGACGCTGGCCATAGCGCCTGGCATTCGGTTGGCGACATGGCCGTGCGCCTGGTCGCTGGTGGGGTTCAGGATGTCCAGGGTTTCTTCCAGAACGCCTCGAACTACCGCGCGACGGATCACGAAGTCAAGTTCGGCACATGGATCTCCAAGTGCATCGCGTTCGCGAACAATCCCGAGGAGGGCGGCTGGCGGCTTGGTCATTATGATTACTGTGCCAGCCAGTACTACCCGGCAAACCCGAACGACTTCAGCACCTGGCATCTCAGCGATGAATGGTATGACGCGAATCTGGGCCATGCCGTGCCAACGACGCACTTCGTGATCGACACGAGCCGCAACGGCCAGGGCCCATGGACTCCGCCTGCCGATCACCCGGCGGGCGACCCGCAAGACTGGTGCAACCCGCCCGCTCGCGGCCTGGGCTATCGGCCAACGGCCAACACAGGGCAGCCGCTGGTCGATGCCTACCTATGGATAAAGATCCCCGGCGAGTCGGACGGCCAGTGCTATCGTTGGACAAGCGGCCCGCTCGATCCGGTTCGCGGCATCCAGGATCCGTCTGCTGGGCAGTGGTTCCCCGACATGGCGCTCGAGCTGGCACGGAACGCGAACCCACCGCTCCATTAGCACACTCCGGCTGAACGATGCCGATAGTTTTCACCACCAAGACGCCAAGGCACCAAGCCTTGGTGTCTTGGCGTCTTGGTAGTTCAGAAACTTTCTAAATACGATTTCAAAACTGACGAGTAGTTCAGAAACTTTCTAAAGTAGTAAACTGGTCTGACAATGGACGATGGACGATAGACGATATGAGCGCATCGTCTATCGTCCATCGTCCATCGTCTATCGTCACGTTTATAAATCACATAGGATTGCTATCTACGACTGGCTTCAGCGCCGATCAGATGCCAGTATCGTTGTAAGCTCGGCGTCGCGCGCCGGTCGCGCACCATAGCGCGCCACCACCCAGTTGCCGATCTCATTCGCGAAACGTGCGGCACTGGCTAGGTCGTGGTCGTGCAAATACCGAGCGATGAAGGCCGCGTCGAAGGCATCGCCGGCACCAGTCGCGTCGATCACCGGGCCGTCGGGAGTTGGGTAGTGCTGCGCGTGGTGATCGGCGAGCACATAACAGCCATCGCGGTCGAGCTTGAGCACGACGATCGCGCCGGGGTAGCGCTCGCGCAATGCGCCAGCGATGGCCGCCGGCTCGCGTTCGCCGGTGAGCACCTGCCCTTCATCGCGATTGGGGAAGAGCATATCAACCGGAAGCGTGGCAGTTATCTGCGCGAACTTCTGGTTCCCCATCTCGTGAATCATCTGGTAGCTGGCTGGGTCGAAGGAGACAGTCGCGCCCGCCGCCTTGGCGATCTGCGCGGCGCGCAGGGCTGCGGCGCGCGGCGGGTCGGTGAACAGCGACCAGGCGGTGATGTGAACATGGGCGCAGGTTTGGAGCGTTTCCTCAGGGAGATCTTCGGGCAGCAACTGAAAATCGGCCCCCTGATTCGTGACCATGCTGCGCTGACCCTGGAGATCGATCAACACCAGGATGACGCCGGTGTCGTAGGCTGGGGTGCGGCGGATGTATAGTTCGACTCCCTCGCGCTCCAGATCTTCGATGATCAGCGTGCCAAAGGTGTCGGCGCCAACGCTGCCGATGAAACCTGCCGGCCTGCCAACACGCGCGAGCCAGGCGGCGACATTCGCCGCAGAGCCACCCGGCGCTAGCGCGACCCGGCCAGTCGTATCGCCGCCGGGCAGCAGAATGGTATCGGGCTTGACCAACACATCCCAAACGAGATCGCCTACTGCGATGATCCGCCGTGGCGCATGTGGCTCCATTCGTTCATCCAATCATATCATCAGCTTAAACATGCGAGCGCTTATTGTACCATGAGCGGATGTATATACACGGCATTGGTGCTAAAATACAGCCGTGCTAATCCGTATCAAGCGCTGTGTCACGGCGAAGCTTATGTACACCAACCGACGCGCCATCCGACGCACCACCGCAGCATACACGCACTGCACCCCGGCGCGCGTGGGGACGCGGGTGCCGGCGCGATGAATGACTCGCTGGTTTCGCTCCTGCGCCACAGCTCCGGCTATCGCGACCAGATAGCGCATGTGGAAGATCTGCCGCCACGGCTGCCGCGCTACGCCGAGCCCGCCGCACCGCTCCCGCAGGCGCTCCGGGTTGCGCTGGCCGCTCGTGGGATTACGCAGCTCTATACGCATCAATCGGCGGCGTTAGATGCCGCTCGCGCGGGAGCACATCTTGGCGTCGTCACCGCGACGGCCAGCGGTAAGACGTTGTGCTATCAGCTGCCGACGCTTGAGGCGCTGCTCAACGCGCCGACGAGTCGGGCGCTCTTCTTGTTCCCGACCAAAGCGCTGGCACACGATCAGCTTCGCTCGCTCGAAGGGCTGCTCGTGGCCCTGACGGGTATCAGCGCCGCAACGCTCGACGGCGATACGCCGCGCGCGGCGCGTGACGCCATCCGCACCGGCAGCGGGATCATCCTGTCGAACCCCGATATGCTGCACCGCAGCCTGCTGCCCGACCATCGCCGCTGGGCGACTTGGCTCGCGCAGTTACGTTTTATTGTGCTCGACGAAGCGCACACCTATCGCGGCGTCTTCGGCACGCACGTCGCGCTGATTCTGCGCCGGCTGCTGCGCATCTGCGCGCACTATGGCAGCGCGCCGCAGCTGATCTGCTGCTCGGCAACCAGCGCCAACCCAGAGACGCATCTCGCGGCGCTCGTCGGCGCGCCGGTGACGATCATCGCTGGCGACGGTGCGCCACAGGGCGCGCGCTCGTTTGTTTTCTGGAATCCGCCGCTGCTGAGTCGTGGGGGCGGGCCGCGCGCGCAAACCGCAGCCCCGACCGGCAGGCGCAGCACCAACGTCGAGGCGGCTCATCTGGTGGCGACGCTGGTGCGCGCGCAGATCAAGACGTTAGCGTTCGCGCGGTCGCGGCGCGGGGCCGAGCTGATCCTTCGCTACACCCGCGAGGCGCTCGAAAGCGAGTCCGCCGAACTGTCGCAGCGCATCCGCGCCTACCGCGCAGGCTATCGCGCGGAAGAGCGGCGCGCGCTTGAGGGCGCGTTCCTGCGCGGCGAGCTGCTTGGGCTGGTCAGCACGAACGCGCTGGAGCTGGGGGTGGACATCGGCGGCGTCGATGCAGTCGTGATCGCCGGCTACCCTGGCACGGTCGCCAGCACCTGGCAGCAGACCGGACGCGCTGGCCGCGAGCAGGGGCGCAGCCTGGCCGTGCTGGTCGCCCAGGACGATCCGCTCGATCAATTCTACATGCGCCACGCCCACCAGTTCTTCGCGCGCCCGCACGAGCAGGCACGCATTGCGCTACAGAACCCGTATATTTTATGCGACCAGCTGTGTTGCGCTGCGAGCGAGCTGCCGCTGCACGACGCCGACGCGATCTGGTTTGGCGAAACAATGCCGGCGCTGCGCGATTGGCTGCTGCGCCAGGGACGCCTGCGCGCGCATGCGGGCGGCTGCGCAGTCGCCAGCGATCGCTGGCCCGCCGCGAACGTTAATATCCGCAACGCCGATGGCGCGCCGATCCTGCTGCGCGATCTGGAGAGCAAGCGCATAATCGAGCAGATCCCCAGGTCGCGCGCGCCCTTCGAGATCCACCCCGGCGCGGTCTATCTGCACCAGGGCGATACCTATATCGTGCGCCAGTTGGCCGATCAGGAGGCGCTCGCCCAGCATGCACAGCTCGGCTACTACACCCAGCCGCGCGACAGCACCGACATCGCGATCGAGCGCGTGATCGAGCAGCGCGTGCTGGGGCCGGCGACGCTCTGCCTGGGCGTCGTGGCCGTGACGCGGCAAGTGACCGGCTATCGGCGGAAAGAGCATCATAGCGAGGCGCTGTTGAGCGAGCACGACCTGGCGCTGCCGCCGCAGACCTTTCGCACCCAAGCTGTCTGGTGGACGCTACCGGAGAGCATGAGCACCGCGTTGGCGCGCGCCTGTGGGGATTCATCGAGCGGCGGGCAAGGGCTGCCCGGCGCGCTGCACGCCATGGAGCACGCAGCGATCGGCATCCTGCCGCTGTTCGCGCAATGTGATCGCTGGGATATCGGCGGGCTCTCGACGGCGCTGCACCCGGATACCAACGCCGCCAGCGTCTTCGTCTACGATGCAGTGCCGGGCGGCGTCGGGATCGCCCAGATCGGCTACGAGCAAGCCGAGGCGTGGTGGACGGCCACGCGCGATCTGCTGCGCGATTGCCCATGCGCCGAGGGCTGCCCGAGCTGCGTGCAATCGCCGAAGTGCGGCAGCGGCAACCAACCGCTCAGCAAAGATGGCGCACGCCTGCTAACCGATGCGCTGCTGGGCATCCCACTGCCGACCGATGGGCGCGTGGTCGTTATGGCTGTGGCCACAGCACCGGCCAGCGAGCCGCGCGCCGTGCTGCTGGTCGATCTGCGCGAGCGACTGGCGCGTGCGCGCAACGAGCCGATCGACATCCGCCGGAAGGCGCTGCTCGTCGCGCTGCGCTACCGGCTCGCGCTCGAACAAACGGGCGCGCGAATGCACGACGCAGATGTACGGTCGGCGCTCGACGCGATCGATCAGGAGGCGCAGCTGTTGCTGACGGGGCGATAGAACACTCGTCACGTATGCTGATCCGCGAAGGACACGAAGGACACCAAGACACGGCACCAATCAGATCTTGTGCCTTCGTGCCTTCGTGGTAAAAAACGACCGGACAATTTCAGCCAGAGTGTACTAAAGTGATCGTTCACGCCTGCCTGGCCGAGAGTCGTGCTTGCGCGAGCCCCTGCCCGGCCAGCAACGCCAGCGGCACCGCCGCAAGGATGGCACCGAACACACACATCGCACCGAACCCCAGCGTCGCCAGCATCACTCCGCTGCCGAGGCTGCTCGTCGCCGACACTGTGTTCACGATCAGGTCGGTGGCACCCTGGATCTGACCGCGCTCGGCTGGCGCAAGGATATCGGACATCAGCGCCGAGCCGGCGATATAACAGACGTTCCAGCCGAGTCCGACCAGGAACTGCGCCAGTGCGATCCAAACCGTCATCAACGATGTTGGCGCGAGTATGCTGCCGACGATCAGCAGCCCAGCCCCAACCGCGATCGCCGGCTTGCGTCCGATCCGATCCACCAGCGGCCCGGTCACGACCGAGAGGCCGTACATGCCCAGCGTGTGCGCCATGATCACCAGCGACACATCGCCCAGGCCATGCTGGTGGTTGTGCATATGCAGCGAAACAACCGACATGACCAAGACCATGACGACCTGTCCGAAGACCAGCGCGACCAGCGCCAGCCGCGCAGCCGGCAGGCGCAAGATCTCGTGCAGCGAGCGAAGCCGGCCCGCGATCGGCCCAGGCTGCGGGAAGGCGGCGGCGATAGCCCGGCCAATGTCGCGCGGGTCGGGCCGCAAAAACACCATAATCAGCACGCCCGCAAGCCCGAAAAGCGCCGCGCCGCTGAACATCGTCCCAGAGAGCGGATCGACGCCCATCCGCTCGGCGATCACGCCGATCGGTGCCACCAGCGATGGACCGGCGATCGCGCCGATCGTCCCAGCGAAGACAATTGTGCTGATCGCCTTGGCCCGCCGCTCGGGCAGCTGCGCATCAGCGGCGACATAGCGACTCTGATCGAACGCGCCGCGCGCGCCGCCGACCATCAGCAGGCCGAATAGAAACCCCGGAAAGCTGTGGGCGATCACCGAGCCGCTATGCCGCGGCAGTACATCGGTGAAGAACACGACGGCCTGATCCCAGCCGAC
>Ga0075423_10003418_pt1 | contig 14618 bp, 12 predicted proteins | sample SoiMethybrSBSTD2_FD_80114 | JGI IMG/M metagenome (GOLD analysis project Ga0075423, IMG submission 80114) | Bulk soil microbial communities from a Populus tree surrounding site in Tennessee, USA - Soil MetaG P. TD hybrid SBSTD2 | ecosystem: Environmental > Terrestrial > Soil > Tree plantation...
CGGCCAGAGATACATGCCGGCGCGGGCGCCGCCACCGAGGAGCTCGAACATGTCGGCCCGCGCGGCCTTCGGCGCGCGCGTGCCGGCGTCGATCGAGGTGGTCGTGCCGTCGGCGCGCCGGATGACCATGCCGGCGATGCCGCCGATGCCGCTCGTGAAGGGCTCGACGACGCCCATCGCGAAGGCGGTCGCGACGGCCGCGTCCACCGCAGTGCCGCCGTCCTGGAGGATCTCGACGCCGGCTTCGGCAGCAAGCGGATGCTCGGCGGTCACCATCCCGCTGCGCGCGCGGGCCTCCGTTTTGGTGTGCAGCCACGCGCTGCGCACGACATCCACTGCGGGCGAGGATAATCGGGCGCGCCGTGGGACCTCGCGACCTCCTCCGCTTCAAGACCGTCGGCGATGTCGCGCTCTCGCCGGATGGCGAGCGCGTGGCCTTCACCGTGGTGCGCATCGACGAGGAGGCCGACGAGTACCGCTCGACGATCTTCGTCGCCGATGCGACCGGCCCGGGCAAGCCGACCGAGCTCACCGCGGGCGAGAAGAAGAAGGCGTCAGCGCCACGCTGGTCGCCGGACGGCAAACAGATCGCGTTCCTCTCCGATCGCGAGCGCGACAAGCCGCAGCTCTACGTCATGCCCGCGAAGGGCGGCGACGCACGCCGGCTCACCGACCTCCCGCTGGGCGCGATGCCTGCGTCGTGGTCGCCGGACGGCTCGAAGCTGCTGTTCTCGGCGAAGGTCCCGAACAGCGCACCACCTCCCGACGCGGACGCGAAAAAGCGATGGGACCAGCGGCCGCGTCACGTCACGCGGGCGCAGTACAAAGCGGACGGACAGGGCTACACGTTCGATGCCCGGCAGCATCTGTTTCTCATCGACGTGAAGAGCGGCGCGTGCAAGCAGCTCACCGACGGCGACGCTGACGATCGCGCGGAGACGTGGTCGCCGGACGGCACGCGCATCGCGTGGGCCCGCAATCGCACGGGCGTCGCGGACTACAACATGTCCGACCTCCACTTGATGAACGCCGACGGCACCGGCGCACGTCAGCTCACGAACGACGCTGGCCGCGCGATCTCACCGTCGTGGTCGCCCGACGGACGCGCCATCGCCTTCTACGCGTACGACGAGATGACGCCGTGGATCGGCGACCCGATGGTGCGCCCGTGGGTCGTCGCCGTGTCGGGCGGTCCGTCGCGACCGATCACAAAGGACTATGACCAGGGCGTCGCACTCCTTCCTCCGCCCGCGATCACACCGGGCCCGGTCTGGTCGCCGGACGGCGCGCAGGTCTCCGCGATCTTCGCGGTGCGAGGGCAGGCGCACTTCGTGCGCGCGCGCGTCGGTGAGGGCGGCACCGAGACCATCGTCGGCGGCGAGCGTCAGGTGACGTACGCGAGCGCGATCCCTGGAAAGCGCATCGCGTTCGCGTCATCGGATCCGCGCGATCCGAGTGAGGTCTACGTGTGCGGATGGGACTGCGAAGACGAGCACCGCGTCACGCAGCTGAACGACGCGCTCATCGCCGAGCTCGACGCGCCGGTCCCGGCGCGCCGCGTCTTCGACACGCCGAACGGGAAGATCGAGGGCTGGGTCATCACTCCGAAATCCGCGAGCGGACCCGCGCCGTTGCTTGTCGACATCCACGGGGGCCCGGCGGGCTTCGCGGGAGACGCGTTCGCGCTCGGCTACTTCTTCAAGTACGTGCTCGCGTCGCAGGGCTGGGCAGTGCTGTCGCTGAACCCGACGGGCTCAGGCTCGTATGGCCGCGATCACGCGCACGGCATCCGCGGACGGTGGGGCGAGCACGATCTTCCCGAACAGCTCGCGGCCATCGACGCGCTCGTCGCGGATGGCATCGTCGACCCGCAGCGTCTCGCGGTCGTCGGCTACTCGTACGGCGGGTTCATGACGTCGTGGACGATCGGACACAGCGATCGCTTCAAGGCAGCTGTCGTTGGCGCGCCGGTCGTGGACCAGGAGTCGTTCCACGGCACGTCGGACATCGGCATGTGGTTCGCCCCATGGGAGCTCAACGCGGAGTTCCCGCGCGACCGCGAGACACTGCGTCGCTTCTCCCCGCTCACGTACGTGGACCGTGTAACGACGCCGACGCTGATCATCCACGGCGAGGCGGACGACCGCTGCCCGATCAGCCAAGGTGAGCAGTTATTCGCGGCGCTCGTCGCCTGCGGACGCGCGAAGACCGAGTTCGTCCGTTACCCGGGAGGATCACACCTCTTCATCCTGAGCGGCAGACCGAGCCATCGTGTCGACGTGTCGCAGCGCATCGTGAGCTGGCTCACCGAGCACACGCGCTGACACCCGCCTGCGATGGGCAGGCCAGCGCACGCCCGATATGCTCGACGGTCCCAAATGAGGACGCTCGCACTTGTCTTCGCCGCGCTCGCGGCCGCGTGCGCGCCGGTCACCACGACGCCTGCGCGCGACGAACTTGCCGGTGTCTACAAGATCGGCGGCGGCGACGCGTCGATCGAGATCGTGAAGGCGCTCACCGAGGCGTTCGCGGCGAAGCATCCCGGCGTGAAGTTCGACATCGACACCTCGCTTGGATCGGACCCCGCGCCGAAGCTCGCGGGTGATGGGTCGCTGGACCTCGGCATGGCGAGCCGCGATCTCTCCGCAGACGAGCTGAAGCTCGTGAACACGACGATCATCGGCGCGGCCGGCACCGGCCTCGCGGTGCACGAGCAAAATCTCGTGCGATCGCTCACGTCGGCACAGCTCGCGGCCATCTACGCAGGGAAGATGACCGATTGGTCCGCGGCCGGCGGCGACCGGCTCACGATCATCCCGCTCATCCGCGAGAAGGGCTCGAGCGCGCGTACGACGTTCGAGAACGTCATCTTCGCGGGCAAGCCGACCTATCCGAACGCCGTCCTGGAGATCTCCGGCGGAGATCAGATGCGCCAATCGATCAGCAGCCAGCGCGCGGCGATCGGGATGATCGGCGTGACCGGCGACGATCCGGCCGTGCCAGGTATCCGGGTCATCAGCGTGGACGGCGTCTCGCCGACCAAGGCCTCGCTGCGCGACGGCACGTACAAGCTGCGCCGTCCGCTGTTCCTGCTGCACTCGAAGAGCCAGACGCTGAAGCCCGCGATCACGGAGTTCCTCGCGTTCGTCGCGAGCAGCGAAGGCCAGAAGATCCTCGACCGCTTCTAGGCTCGTACCCTTTCCCGCGTGGCATATCGCGCGGTCGGCTTCGATCTCCTCACGGCGCTGCTCGACACGTGGGCGCTCTGGTCGGAAGTCGCGGGCGATCGGGCGACGGGCATGCGCTGGCACGCGGCCTCGCAGGATCTCTTGCGGGGACGCGCGTATCGACCGTTCGCCGGCATCGTGAGAGATGCGGCGTCCGTCGCCGGCGTGAGCGCCGTGAAGGCCGATGAGCTCCTCGAGCGGTGGGGCGACTTCGATCCCTGGCCGGATGTGCCCCAGGCGCTGTCGCGCCTCGCCGGCACGACGACGTTCATCGTCACGAACTGCTCGATCGAGCTCGGACGGCGGGCGGCTGCACGTGCGGGACACTTCGATCTCGTCGTCACCGCCGAGGAGGCCGGCGCGTACAAACCGGACCCGCGGCCGTACCGTCGTGCGCTCGAGACGCTCGGACTCGAGGCTGGCACGACGCTCTTCGTCGCGGGTTCCGCGCATGACGTCGGCGGTGCCGCACGGATCGGGATGGACGTGTACTGGGCGAACCGCGGGAACGTGCCCGCGCCGCCCGATGGGGTCGCGCTCCGCGTCGAGCCGGACCTGAGCGCGCTCGGGACCGTGATGGAGGAACACGATCGCGTTCGGTCGTGACGCTCTCGTCCTGCGCGATGACGGCGCGCCGTCGGATCCGCACACGGATCTCGAGTGGCTCGACTGGGTCGCCGCGGGCGACACACGCAACTGGTGCCGCAACGATCTCCTCAGTGACTGGCTGACCGAGTACGGCGCGAACGCCGGCTTCTCGTCCGACCGCCAGCTCGGCGGATATGACGACACATTCGACCTCGGTCGTTTCCTCATGCAGCAGGGCATGGGCTTCGAGCGCGCGCTCGTCGCGGACCTCGCGTCGAAGTGGGAGGTCATCCGCATCGCACGACGCCCCGACGAGGCGCGCTCCCTCGACGCGGCCTTCGCGACCTGGGAGGCGATGCGCGCGGGCAAGGCGATCATTGCCGGCGCGGTCGTGCGCGATCCGCAGCTGCGCACGTTCGGCATCGTCGACCTCCTCATTCGAAACGACGTCCTCGCGGAGCTCTGCCCCGACGCCTTCGCCGGCGATCCGCTCGAGCTTCCGGTCATCGGTCTCTCGCACGGGAGGCATTACCGCGTCGTCGAGGTGAAGTACCAGACCGTCGAGCTCCTGAAGAACGGCGACCTCACGACCGCGGCGGGCGAGCTCGACACGCTCGTGCAGACATGGATCTACAACGAGGCCCTCGGGCGCATGCAGGGATACACGCCGCCCTCGGCGTACGTCGTGGGACGCGGATGGCGCACGAGCCAGGGAGAGCGCGGCGATCGCTGCTGGGAGCGGCTCGGCCGCATCCGGCACGACGTGTTCCTGCGCGGACGCGGTCTCGAGCTACGGGACGTCGTGCAGCAGGCGACCGCGTGGGTGCGCCGGCTGCGCACCGAGGGCGCGGAGTGGCGCGTGCTCCCGATCCCGTCGGTGCCGGAGCTCTGGCCGAACATGAAGGCCGACCAGGCGGGATGGAGCGACGCGAAGGCGCGCATCGCGCGCGAGCTCGCCGATCTCACGCTCCTTCCACGGGTGGGCGTGGCCGAGCGCACGCGCGCGCATGAGGCCGGAATCACGCGCTGGGACGACCCGCGCCTCGATGCCGCGGTCTTCGGCGTGAACGAGAAGGAGACCCGAGTCCTGACGCAGGTGCTCGCCGTGAACCGCGACGGTGGCCCGCGCATTCTGCCAGAGCGACTCCGAGACGGAGTGTGGCGCACCCGCACTCCAATTGAGGCGTACGTCGACTTCGAATTCATTCAGGACCTCGCCGACGACTTCGCGACGTTCCCGCGCAAGGGCGGACAGACGCTCATCTTCCAGATCGGCTGCGGCACCTACGTCGATGGCGAGTGGCGGTTCAAGCAGTTCACGGTGGACGACCTGTCGCTCGACGCCGAGGGACGCATGGTCGACGACTGGCTCGCCTACCTGCGCCGCCTGTGCGCTGACGCCGCGAGTGACCTCGCCGAGGCACGCCTCGTCCACTGGTCGCAGGCCGAGCAGAGCAACTTCGAGCGCGCGTATGACAACGCCCGCGCGCGCCATCCCGACCGCGACTGGCCCCCGCTCCCGTGGTACGACCTGCTGCGGGACGTCATCCAGGCGGAGCCGGTCGTGGTCCGCGGGGCGTTCTCGTTCTCGCTCAAGTCGATCGCGCGCGCGATGCGCGCGAACGGCGCGATCGCGACGGATTGGGGCGAGGGCCTCGCCGACGGCGCGGGCGCGATGGCCGGGGCGTGGAACGCCGCGGTCGAGGCGAAGCGGCGCGGAGTCGCGCTCGGCGACACCGAGCCGATGCGCGAGGTCGCGCGCTACAACGAGGTCGACTGCCGCGTCATGGCCGAGATCCTCGACCACCTGCGGCGCGAGCACTAGCCCGTCGCGAGCACGGCCTCCAGCTCACGTCCCATGCGCTGCGCGGCGCGGCTCGCCAGGCGCAGCGCTTCGCGCACCCGCGTGACGTGCTCCGCGCTGTCGCCGACGGCGACGCTCGCGAGGAACGCGTCGGCCTCCCGAGCGAGCGCCGGCGGCGTCAGCTGCGTTGCGGCGGCGAGCACGCTGTTACGGACCATCGCCTCGAGCGGCGCGATGCGCGTGAAATAGCGCGCGCGCAGATGCTCCCAGTACCGTTCGCGCGCCGCGACGTTCCGCATCCCGGTGAAGTAGAAGTCCGCCAGGTCCTGATCGCGGATCGCGCCGTCATCGACGGATGCGAGCGTCATCGCGACCGCCGCGCCGTCGTCGAAGGACGCGAGTCCCGTTCTGAAGTTCTGCTCGTCCTGCGGATCGGTCTGCGCGGCCTCGCGCAGGCGCGCGAGATAGCGCGCGTGCAGCGCGACGTCGCCATCGCGCGCGGCGACCGCGGCGAGCACTTCGATGAGATTCGGCTCCTGCCGGTCCTCATCGAGGTGACGACCGATGCGTCTGTGCGCCTCGGCGCGGACGTCGGCGTCGTCCGCGAGATCGCCGAGCATGCGGATGGCAACCGAACGCAGCTCCTGGTCCTCCTCGGATTCGCCGCGTCTCGCGTCCCATCCCAGGCGCAAGAAGGTCGGCTTGAAGAGCCTGGAGACGAGCGATGCGAAGCGGTCGCGCGCCGCAGGTCCGATCGCGTGCGCGCCGAGCCACTGCAGCTGCTCGGCGATGACGGACAGCACCGCGCGGTCCTGCTCACCCGTGAATGCGCCGAGCGTCGTGAGGTACGCCGCGCCGACGATCACGCCGGCGCGGAACAGCGCCCAGTCGTTGTCGACGAGCAGGAGCCGCTCGACCGGATCGAGCTGGCCGACGTTCGCAAGGAGCGCGTCGCGCAGCCCGGGCGCGAGCGCGAAGCGATAGAACCCCGCCGCACGCGCGTTCGGGAACAGCCACTTTCCGCGAACGGGAATGGTCGTCTCGTCTGCGTCGAACAGGACGCGGCGCTCACCGTGCGCGTCACGCATGACCATCGGGATCGGCCAGCGCTGATCGCTCCGTGCGGCGTCCGGGTCTGTGAAGAAGCGATGCTGACGCAGCGAGACGTTCCCGTCGCTGGACGGCCGGAGCTCCACGATCGGATGCCCAGGGACGTCGACCCAGGTCCGCGCGACGCGAGTGACGTCCTGACCGGATGCGTCGTCGAGCGCGCGCCAGAAGTCGTTCGCCGTCGCGCTCCCGCCGGCGAAGCGCTTCAGGTACAGACGGACTCCGTCGCGGAACACGTCCTCGCCGAGGTACGCCTCGATCATCCGCAGCACGGCCGCGCCTTTCTGGTAGGTGATCGCGTCGACGCGCTGGAGCGCGGCCTCCGCGCTCTCTGCCTCAGCGTGGATCGCGTGCGTGGAGGCGAGCGCGTCGAGCGTGAACCCGCGCGTTGACCCGGTCACGAAGTCCCGCCAGATCCCCCACTCCGGATGCAGCGCGTCCTCGACGCGCGTGCCGATGAACGTCGCGAACGACTCACTCAGCCACAGGTCGTCCCACCACGCGAGCGTCGCGAGGTCGCCCCACCACATGTGCGTGAGCTCGTGCGCGGCGACGCTGACCGTCGACTTCAGCGCTCGCGCGCTCGCCCTCCCGGGATGCGCGGTGACGAGCTCGACGCGGTAGGTCACCGCGCCGGGGTTCTCCATCGCGCCAGCGGGAAAGTCGCGGACGCCGACGCCCTCGACCTTGTCGTACGGATACGGGATCGCGGTGTAGCTCTCGAGCCAGTCGATCGCATCGCGCGACGCGTCACGCGCATAGGTCGCGTCGCGCGCGAGACCACGCGGCACCCAGATGCGGACCGGAACGCCTGTCTTCGTCGTGACTTCCGGTGTTCCCTCGAACGGCCCGACGGCGAAGGCGAGAAGGTATGGCGAGAGCGGCGGCGTCTCGGCGAAGCGCCAGCGCGTGCGCCCGGCGCCCGCCGGCGTGCGGTCGAGCACACGCGCGTTGGCGATGGCGACCGCGTCCGCGGGCGTGGTGAGCTCGAGGGCGAAGCGCGCCTTGAACGGCGGCTCGTCGAAGCACGGGTAGAGCCGCCGCGCCTCGGCCGGCCACAGCGTGGTGATCGCGTATCGCTCGTCGCCCTGGATCGAGCGGTAGAGAGACTTGAGATCGGGACGGATGCTCCCGTCGAATTCGATCTCGACCGCGTGCGCGCCCGGCTCCAGCGTGTCGTTGAAGCGGAGGACCAGCGCCTCGGCATCGGACTCGATGGACGTCTCGCAGTCCGGCCCCGTGCGCGTGATCTTCAGATCGCGGGCGTGCAGCACGAGCTCGCGCAGCACTGTCTCGCTCGTGAACTCCAGCCGCTCAGTGCCGTGGAACGTCCACGCGTCGAGGTCAAGATCGAAGTGCAGCCTGAAGCGCACAGGACGTATGCGCGGATCCAGCCGGAAGTGCTTCGACAGGGCCGTCCGCGCGGTGGTCACACCTTGTCGAGCGCGGCGTCGAGGTCGGCGATGAGGTCGTCGGGGTCCTCGATCCCTACGGAGAGGCGCAGCGTCCCCTCCGAGATGCCGAGGCGCGCGCGCTCCTCCGGCGAGACGCGTCGGTGCGATGAGATGGCCGGGTAGAGCACCTCGCTGAACAGGTCGCCGAGCGTCGTCGCGGACGCCGCGAGCTCGAGCGAGTCGAGGAAACGGAAGGCGGCGGGCTTCGTCGCGTCCTTCAGGTCGAACGTCACGACGCCGCCGAAGAGCCCGCCGAACTGACGCGTCGCGAGCTCATGTTCGGGATGCGACGCGAGTCCCGGATAGCGCACTCGCGCGATCTTCGGATGGTCGGCGAGGTGCGTCGCCACGCGCATCGCGCTCGCGCACTGCCGGCGCACGCGCAGGTCGAGGGTCCGCATGCCGCGGATGCAGAGCCACGCCTCGTGCGGCGGGAGGTACGCGCCGTCGAGGATCGTGCGGTCACGCATCGCCTTCGCGAGCTCGTTGCTTCCTGCGACGCTGCCGCCCATGACGTCACCGTGCCCGTTCACGTACTTCGTGAGCGATTGGATGACGACGTCGGCGCCGAGCGACACGGGCCGCACGAGAACGGGGGACGCGAACGTCGCATCGACCGCGAGCGTCGCGCCGCGCGCGTGCGCGATCTTCGCGAGCGCGGCGATGTCGGTCACGCGCAGGAGTGGATTCGCGATCGACTCCACGTAGAGGAGCGCAACGGGACCCGAGCGCATCGTGCGGTCGACCGCGGCGAGGTCCGTCGTGTCGACAAAGTCGATCTTCGCGCCGCGCTCGCGCACCCAGCGCTCGAAGAGCGCGCGCACCTGGCCGTAGATGTCCTCCTGCGCGACGATTCGCCCGCCCGTTGCCACGGCGCACGCGTCGGCGAACGCCGCGATCGCTGCCATGCCGCTCGCGAAACACACAGCCGCGGCGGTGCCTTCGAGCTCCGCGAGCGCCATCTCGAGCGCGGCCGTCGTCGGAGTGCCGTAGCGGCCGTAGACGTACCCGCTGCGTTCCGCAGCGAAGACCTCGTCCTGCTTCGCCGCGGAGCGGTAGTCGAACGCGACGCTCTGCACGAGCGGCGGCGCGACGGGCTCCCCTTCCCCCGCTGGCAGCACGCGCGCCGAGCGAACGACGCGCGTTCCTAGGTGCAACTCAGGCCGCTTCCCCAACGCGGCCGAGTCTATTTCTTCCGTCTCGTCGGACCGTTAGGAACCCGCGGCGGTCTCCTCGCGATCCTCGACGCGGTCGCCCTCGATCGTCTCGCGACCGTTCGGCGACGGCTGCTCGTTGCTCTCGAGCGACTTCGCGCGCTCGATGAGGTCGGCGACCTTCTGGCCGCCCTTGCGTCCGATCTTCTCGAAGTGGCCCGGTCCGTACTTCGCGGTGACGGCCTTGCCGCCCTTCTTGCCGATGCGACCGAAGAATTCCGGGCCGTACTTGCTCGCGGTGCTCGAGCCGCCCTTCTTCCCGATCTTCTCGTAGAACTCAGGACCGTATTTCTCGCTTACGAGGCGGCCCCCCATGCGGCCCGCCTCGGCCACGGTCATGCCACCACCCTGTCTCCTTGCCATGGCCTGCTCCTTTCAGTTCAAGCCAATCGAGGGCAGGGTGCGTGCCGCACAGGTGTCTGAGTGACCGACAGGGAGTAACGATTTCGCAACGATGTGGCTAGACGGAAGCGATCTCCATGTCGATCGGCTCTTCGCGCACGAACAAGACCACGATGAGCGCCGACGCGATCGCGACGATGAAGCAGAACAGACCCACCGCGCCGAACCCGAACGTGTCGATGAGCGCGCCGCCGATCGACGCCGCGAGCACGATCGCGAGGCCGATCGTCGACGACGAGAGCGCCATGAGCGTCCCGCGCTGCGCCGGCATCTGCTCGGTCATGAGCGTCTGATTCGTCGCGAAGCGCGCGCCGATGACCGACGACAGCGCGAGGTTCAGCGCCGTAGCCGCCGCGAGCGGTGGCGACACGTTCGTGAGCAGCAGGAGGATGAGCGCCGACACGATGATCGCGGTCGCGACGACGGGCTTGTGACCGATGCGGTCGCCAAGCCGCCCGCCGACCTGGCTCCCAATGAGCACCCCGAGCCCGAGCGTGAGCGCGAATGTCGATGCGGTGCCTCGCGTGAGACCGTAGACGGCCTCGAAGAAGACGACGATGTACGTGGACCACATGAACCAGTAGAGCGATCCGAGGAAGCTCGAGATCGTCGCGGCGACCGCCGAGCCGTTGCGGAGGACCCGCCCGTACACCGCGAAGAAGCGACCCTCGGCCGCGTTCGTCTCCGTCGGCCGCATGAGGAAGAACAGCGTGAGCGCGGCGAGCATGCAGAGCACGCCGACGATCGCGAGCGACACGCGCCACGAGGTCGCCTCGGCGACGATGCCAGCGGTCGGGACGCCGATGACGCTCGCCATCGTATTGAACGCGATGACGGTCGACATCGCGCGGCCGCGATCCTTGTACGGGAAGCTGTCGCCGATGAGCGCACTCGTGTTCGGGAAGATCAGCGCCGCGCCCATGCCCGCGATGAACCGGAGCACCATGAGGATCTCGAAGCTGGTCGCGAGCGCGCAAATGAGCGTGAACACGCCCATGATCGCGGCGCCCGCGACGATGAAGCGCTTGCGTCCGAGACGGTCGGAGAACGGCCCAACGATGAGCGAGACGATCACGCCCGGACCGCCGTAGGCCGCCACGAGCAGCCCGGCGGTGCCCGTCGAGATCCCGAACTCGCTCGCGATCTGGGTGATCACCGGAGCGATCACGACCGTGGCGTACACGGTCGCGAAGGTCAGGAAGCCGAGGACACCGAGGAGGACGCGGCGTTCGCGCGGGCTCACCCCTCGAGGGAGCGGCCGGCGAACGCGTGGATGAAACGACCGAACGCGCGGATGTGATCGACGTAGTCGGCGATGGCGATGTTCTCGTTCGGCGCGTGGTTCGCCGACGCGGCGTTGCCCGAGCCGAAGCCGACGACGGGAATCCCGAGCTCGTCGCAGACCTGCGACATCGGACCGCTGCCGACCATGAGCGGGTACACCACGGGCTCGCGCCCATACGTATCGGCGCACGCTGCGAGCGCCGCCTGCGCCACCGCTGTGGTGTTTGGCCAGCGGCTCGGCTTCTCGCCATGGAACGGCGTGATCTCGATGTCGCTGAAGCCACGGCGATCGAGGTGCCTGCGCAGGAGCTCGGCGACGAGCTTCGGCTCGAGATCGGGGACAAGGCGGAAGTCGAGCTTCGCGCTCGCGACCGCGGGCAGGACGGTCTTCGAACCCGGCCCCGAGTATCCAGAGGTGATCCCGCAGATCGTGCACGTCGGCTCGAAGAAGTGCTTCAGCTTGAGCGGCGTTCCGGTGAGGCCACGAACGAATGAGTCGATGCCGTGGATGCGCTTCGTCTCGCCCTCGTCGTATGGCAGTCGCTCGAGGAGTGCGATGTCCGCGGCGTCGGGCTTGCGCACGTGATCCATGAGCCCGTCGATCGTGATGCGGTCCTCCGCGTCCTTCAGCGTCGAGAGTGCCCATACGAGTCGCCACGCCGGGTTCGGGATGATCGTGCCCTGTGACGAGTGCACGTCGGACTTCGCCCCGCGCACGCGCAGCTCGAAGTACGCGATGCCCTTCAGCCCAAGGCTGATCGTGGGGCGGCCCGCCGCGTCCTTGTAGCCCGCCTCCCAAATGCAGCCATCGGCCTTCAGGCGCGCCGCGTTCTCGCGCACGAAGTCCGCGAGGTGCTCGGAGCCGATCTCCTCCTCGCCCTCATAGAGGACACGGATGCGCAGCGGCAGCTCGCCGACGGTGGCGCGATAGGCCTCGATCGCCTGGAGGCGCGCCATGAGGTTGCCCTTGTTGTCGCTGACGCCGCGGCCGAAGAGCTTGCCGTCGCGCTCGGTCGGCTCGAATGGCGCCGTGTTCCACTCGTCGAGCGGATCGGGAGGCTGCACGTCGTAGTGGTCGTAGACCAGAAGCGTTCGGTCGCCGGAGCCCGTCTCGCCGACGATCGTCGGCGGCCCGCCCTTCGCCGTACGCGCTTCCGCGGCGACGCCCGCGCGCTTGGCGCGCGCAAGCACGACGTTCGCCGTTTCAGGGATCGCCGTGCCGTGCGCCGAGACGGTCGGGAGGCGGACGAGCTCCTTCAGCTCGTCGACGTACTCGCGCGCGTGCGCGCGCACGTGCTCGTCGAACTTTCGGAAGGCTGCGGACACGCGCAGACGATAGCGGCCATGACCGGCACGGGTCTGTCCGACTACGTCGGGAGCGTCGTTCTTTGCGTCTTGCTTTTGCCGAGCTCGCAGCGCGGTGAGACCGGGGTCACTTCGATCCACCGCTTCTCGCAGAGGTAGTGCACGATGCCATCGGCGTCCTCGAGCGTCTCGCGCTTGTACACCTTCGCGCGCGGGATCATGAAGTAGCAGTCGCCGCAGTTGAGCGGGAGCGCCGGACGCGGGCGATTCGCGTTCCGCAGCGCGATCAGCGCGAACGCCAACCCGCCGAGCGCCAGAATGACGAGTAACGTGACGACGAAGATGACGACGACCGGCACAGTCCCACGGTAGTCCCGATGAAGTTCGGCATCCACGTCGGACATCTCGGTGGGCCGATCGACGAGCTTCGTCGGCTGTGGCAGTTCGCCGACGCGAACGGCTTCGAGTGGTTCTCGGTATCGGATCACTTCCAGGAGACGCCCGCCCAGGACGGCAGCGGCCCGTGCCTCGAGTCCGTCGCGACGCTCACGGCAGCGGCTCTCGAGACGAAGCGCGTGCGGGTGAGCTGTCTGGTGTTCTGCGTCTCGTACCGTCATCCCGTCGTGCTCGCGAAGGCGCTCACCGCGATCGATCTCCTCTCAAGCGGGCGCGTCACGTGTGGCCTCGGTGCAGGCTGGCACGAGGACGAGTACCGCTCCTACGGAATCCCATTCCCCGGTGCGGCGACGCGCGAGGATCAGCTCGAGGAGTACACCCAGGTGCTGCGGCGGCTCTTCGACGAGGACTACGCCGACTTCACCGGCAAGCACTACACGCTCGCGCACGCGCCGAACTTCCCGAAGCCGGCGCAGAAGCGGCTGCCGATCTGGATCGGCGGTGGCGGCGAGAAGCGCACGCTGCGCACGACGGCGCGCTTCGCGGACGGCTGGAACGTCCCCTACATCGCCCCGGCGGAGTGGGCCGCGAAGAACGCGGTGCTCGACCGGTGGTGCGAGCGCGAGCGCCGCGATCCGCGCGCGATCGCGCGCACGGTCAACGTCGGCTTCTACCTCGGCGCCGATGCCCGCGGCGCGGCTCGCGCCGACGAACGCTACCGAAAGGAGTGGTCCGGGCGAGTCCCCGCGGACAACCCGCGCACCGGCTTCCTCCGCGGGCTCGCGCGCGACGCGACGGGTCTCGTCGCGGGCTATCGCGATGCGGGAGTCGACCAGCTGAACATCGCGCTCCGCGCCGGGCCGTACGACTGGGACGCGCTGTCGTCCTTCGCGCGCGACGTCATGCCGCAATTCCGCTGACGCACCGTCTGCGGTGGATCAACGTGGCGTCCGCGACTCGCTCGCCGGCGTGCACCGACGGTACGCTGCCCGTAACGACGAGCGTGAACGACGAGCCCTCTCGCTGAGCGAGCCCGTGCTGCGACTCGAGCCACGCGACGTGATCCGTGTGAACGGCTCGTGGCGCGTGCGCTGGCGTGTGACGAACGTCGGCAACGACCACGTGCGACTCGTTGCGGTGCGTGCGCCGCACAGCCGCTTCCGCTCGGACCCGATCGACCTCAACGTCGTCGTGGTCGAGAGCGCCGGTATCGAGCAGACGCTACGCATCGAAGCAGCGCCGGGTGAGGCGATCGAGAACGCGTTCGTCATCTTTGTCGTCGTCAAAGAGCGCGAAACGTGGCGCGTCTTGTTCCGCGTGCGCGTTCACGTCGGCGCCGACGGCACGCCGGCCCCGGCCGTCGAGGCGATGAGCTCGCATCGAGTGGGCTTCTCCGAGGCGTAGGCTCGGCGCGATGGAGAGCGGTATCTACGTGACGTTCGTCGATCCGAACGAGGCGACGGGGCGGGAGCTGCCGCCGGTGGGTCCGCTCGATCAGGTGGTCGTGCGCCACAACCTTCTGCTCGCCGAACGCCGGACGGTCACGCAGGCCGAGGAGCTCGGCGTCTCGATCGAGCGATGGCTCCAGGCGGAGCTCGAGCTCCAGCGCGCGATGGGCCAGGAGCCCGGCCCGCCGAAGCGCAGCGGTCGCCGCGTCATCGGACGCGACGGCGTGTACCTTCGCGTCGTCGCGTTCGGCGACGCGTACGAGGCGGATCCCGTTCCGGAGATCGGACCGTTCGCCGTGGTGATCGTCGGCCCACAGGAGGTCGAGGCCGACGGGACGGTCCTCGCGACACGCCCATCGAGCGACCTCGCGGCGTGGACGCTCACA
>Ga0075423_10003419_pt1 | contig 14617 bp, 10 predicted proteins | sample SoiMethybrSBSTD2_FD_80114 | JGI IMG/M metagenome (GOLD analysis project Ga0075423, IMG submission 80114) | Bulk soil microbial communities from a Populus tree surrounding site in Tennessee, USA - Soil MetaG P. TD hybrid SBSTD2 | ecosystem: Environmental > Terrestrial > Soil > Tree plantation...
GCCTTGGGGGCTTCGCCGCCGGGTCCCGGCCAGATCTGATCGAGCCGGGCCAGCGTTTCGGGCGACAACTGGATCTCCAACGCTCGCAGGCTGCCGGTGAGCTGGTCGAGCGTGCGCGGCCCGATGATCGGCGCGGTGACGCCGGGCTGATCTTTGACCCACAACAACGCCAGCTGACCAGCCGTCAGGTCGCGCGCGGTGGCGAGTTCGGCCAGCTTCTCGGCGGCGGCGAGCGCTGCCGGCTTGAGCCGTTGACCGAAAAAGCTGTCGGCACCCTGGCGTGCGACGCGCGAATCTTCCGGCACGACCATGCCGGCGTAGCGCCCGGCCAGGATGCCACCGGCCAGCGGCGACCATGGCAGGATGCCCAGCCCATACCTCTGACATAGCGGCACCAGCTCGTTCTCGATCCGCCGATCAAGCAGATTATAGGGCGGCTGCTCGCTGATATAGCGCACCAGATGCTGCTCGGCGCTGATCATTAGCGCTTCCATGACCATCCAGGCGGGAAAGGTCGAGCAGCCGATGTAGCGCACCTTGCCCGCGCGCACCAGGTCGTCGAGCGCGCGCAGCGTCTCGTCCTGCGGGATGGTCAGCGAGGGCCGATGGAGCTGGTAGAGGTCGATATGGTCGGTCTGCAAGCGCCGCAGCGAGTCCTCGCACGCCTTGATGATGTGGTAGCGCGAGATGCCACGATCATTCGGCCCCGGCCCCATCTCGCCGTTGACCTTGGTCGCGAGCACGATCTGGTCGCGCCGACCGTTGCGCGCCAGCGCCACGCCGACAACCCGCTCGCTCTCGCCAGCATTGTAGACATCGGCTACGTCGATGAAATTGATCCCGCCATCAAGCGCGGCATCAATGATCCGCAGCGAGTCGGCTTCGGATGTCACACCGCCGAGGTTCATCGCTCCGAGGCAGAGTGGCGAGACCAGCACGCCCGTCCGTCCGAGTGATCGGTACTCCATGATTGCTCCCTTCGCTCTCGTACAGCTTGGCCTACATACCACCAGGATTTTACCACCAAGACACCAAGACACCAAGGCTTGGAGCCTTGGTGTCTTGGTGGTAAAAACGATCGGCATATGTCAGCCGAAATGCACTAATGCAGCGAGCGGATCGTCGCCCAGCGGAACGTCGGCAGCGCGAAGTCGAGGAAGGTCTGGAGGCCCGATAAGTCAGCCGCGTCCAGGTGGTAGCGTAGGTCGCGCAGGTATTTAGCGCAGACACCGCCCGGTAGCCCAAGCCGCGGCGCGTAGGCCAGCGCGATCTCGTCGATCCGTGCAAGACCCTCGGCTTTGGTTGCATACAGCGCGGGAACGAGGCCGCTATCGCGAATAGCGTCGGCCTGATCGCGCCGCGCCGCCCACACGGCGAACGTGAATGGCAGCCCGGTGAGCTTGAGCCACTCGTCGCCCAGATCGAACAAGTAGGGCAGGCCGCGCCGCCCGACGTGTCGCCGCAGCACGCCCTCGATCAGCGCGCGGTCGCCGATCACCAGCGCGCCCTCGCACACCTGCAACATGCTGTCGAGATCCTGCGGCAGCGTGCGCCATTCGGGAGCGATGTCGTAGTGCTGCTCGCACAGCACCCGCAGCAGGTTCACGCTGGTCGCCGAGTGATCGGTCAGCGCGACAGGCAGCCCGTCGAGCTCGCGCGGGTCGGCGCGCCACGAGAACAGCAGCACGCTGTTGACCGCGCCAAGCGTCGCGATTGAGAGGTCGGGGATGAGCAGCAACTCGTCGGCGTGGCGCGCAAACTCGTAGGCCGAGATCGGCCCGGCGGCGATGCTGCCCTCGATCAGCGCCCGGTTGATCGCTGTCGGAACCCCGCGCAGGATCGTGATGTCGGGGAGCCGCTCGGCGATGCCACACTCGATCGGCTGGGTGTTGAGGTAGTCAATCGTGCCTAGCGCAAGCATATCGGACTCGCTCTGTCTGGGTGAGAATAGTAAGGGAATCGCACCCATAAAACGTGAAACGTGAAACGTACACTGGGCATGCGCTCCACGTTTCACGTTTCACGCAGCCGAGGCTATGGGTAGATCGCGACCTGATCGAGCGGCCAGTAGCGCATGACGACTCTGCCGATGATCTCGTCGCTGGTGATCGGCCCAAAGCTGCGCGAGTCCAGGCTATTCAGCCGATTATCACCCATCACGAAATAGCTATCGGGTGCCAGCGTGACCGGCTCGCAGTAGCTGTTGCACGAGGTGTACGCGCCATTCACGTATGCCTCATCGAGCGCCGTGCCGTTGACCAGCACCGCGCCATCGCGAAAGCTGATCGTGTCGCCAGGCAGCCCGATCACTCGCTTGATCAACGCGTCGCTCTCTGGCTCGGGCAGCTTGAAGACGACGATCTGCCCGCGTTGCAGCGCGAACGGCGAACTTTTATGCGCGTCGGCGGCGTGCGCCGTATCCGCGAACCAGTTCGACCAGAGGCTGCCGATCTTGCTGACGATCACGCGCTGGCCCTCGTGGAAGTTCGGCTCCATGCTGACCTGATGTATCTCGAAGCGGCCGATCAGCGCGGAGATCAGCAGAAACAGCAGCACCATCTGGACTGCGGTTTGTAGCACCTCGACCACGGTGCGCCGTATGCGGGCTCGCCGTGGTGGCTGTTCCTGAATCACCGGCGGACTCCTGTCACGCATAGACCTCAATCTCATTATAGAGCGCGTCGCGCTCAATCGGAAGCTTGCCGGCGGCACGGATCAGCTCGGTCAGCGCGGCGCGGGTCATGCCTTGCTCGGTGCGCGCGCCCGCATCGTGGTAGATGCGCTCCTCGACCACAGTCCCATCCATGTCGCTGACGCCAAAGGAGAGCGAGATCTGGGCCAGGCGCGGCGTGATCATGATCCAGTAGCCCTTGATGTGCGCGAAGTTGTCGAGCATCAAGCGGCCGATCGCGATGTTGCGCAGATCCTCGAAGCCGGTTGTGAAATCGAGCTGCCGTGTGCGGCCAAGATTGTTGTTCTCGGGGTGGTAGGCCAGTGGAACAAAGGTCACGAAGCCGCCAGTCCGATCTTGCTGCTCGCGCAACTGGATCAGGTGCTCGACTCGCTCGGCAGCCGTCTCGATATGGCCATAGAGCATGGTCGCGTTAGTCTTGATGCCAAGGCCATGCGCGATCCCGTGGATCGCCAGCCAGGCATCGGCGTCGGCCTTCTCGGGGCAGATCTTGCGGCGCACGCGCGGGTTGAAAATCTCGGCGCCACCGCCTGGCATCGCGTCGAGCCCGGCATCTCTGAGCGCGCGCAGCGTATGCTCCCAGCTAAGAGCGCAGATCTGCGCCAGGTAGTCGATCTCGACCGCTGTGAACGCTTTCAGATGCACTTGCGGGAAGGCGCGCTTGAGCCCGCGCAGCATGTCGCAGTAGTAGTCGAGTTTCAGGTCGGGGTGCAGCCCGCCGACGATATGGAACTCCGAGGTGCGCTCGGTGAAGGTCTGCGCCGCTCGCTCGACGATCTGATCGACGCTCCATAGGTAGGCATCGCTCTCGTGACCATCGCGGCGGAATGAGCAGAAATTGCAGTGGACCGCGCAGATGTTGGTCGGGTTGATGTGGCGATTCTGAACGAAGTAGACGCGGTCGCCATTGCGCGCCCGGTTGACGTGATCGGCCAGCGCGCCGAGCGCCAGCAGATCGGGTGTGGCATATAATCGCAGCCCGTCGGCCTGGGAAAGCCGCTCGCCAGCCAGAATCTTTTCAGCGATGTCGGCCAATTCCGAGCGGGCAAGCAACCTGTTCATAGCATCTCCCCTATGATGACTATGTTCATTATATCACACGTCACCTCGCCATTTCTGATCGTTTCGTGAGAGCGATTACGCTTCAAGCCGTTTGATCTCGGCTTCCAGCTCGGCGATATAGCTATGCAGCCAGGGGGGCGCAGCCGGCCCAGCGCTCTGCTGCCGCGCGCGCAGACGCGCTAGCTCACTGCGGCGACGTTCCAGCTCGGCGGTCTGGTCGGATGCGGGCTCGGCGGGCGGCGGCACATCCGGCAGCGCGTCGAGATAGTCGGCGAAAACCTGCGACACAAGCTCGGCCAAGTCGAGATCGTGCGTGCGAACGAGCCGCTCCAGCCGCTCGCGCTGCTCCAGCGTGAGGTAGAGCCGAGTAGGGATAGTGAACAGCCCCTGGCGTTCGGTCATGCGCCACCTCATCCAAGAAACGTGAAACGTGAAACGTACACTTAGTCTGCGCTTCACGTTTCACGTTTCAGGTTTCAGCTTACGACGTGGGCCTCACGCAGCGCGCTGATCGCCTCATCGCTATAACCGAGCTGGCTCAGCACCTCGTCGGTGTGCTGGCCCAGCAGCGGCGGCGGCAGGCGCACGGCACCGGGCGTCGCCGAGAAGCGATAGGGCGGGCCGACGATGCTGATCGGCCCGGCGGTCGGGTGATCGAGCTGTTGAACCAGGCCAAGCGCCGCGACTTGCGGGTCGCTGAAGACCGCATGCAGATCGCGGACGGCACCGCACGGCACACCAGCGGCGGACAGCGGCCCTTCGATCTCGGCGATGCTGCGCGCGGCGAACAGCGGCTCAAGCAGCGCGTTCAGCTCGTCGCGATGCCGCAGACGCTCGCGGTTGGTCGCGAAGCGCGGGTCGGCGTACAGGTCGTCGCGGCCAATCGCGGTGCAGAATCGCCGCCACAGGTCTTCGGTCCCGACCGCCAGATTGAAGTAGGCGTCGGCGCAGCGATAGACGCCGTATGGCACGATCGTGGGGTGCTGATTGCCGCTGGTGCTGGGCGACTCGCCGGTGGCGAAGTAGCGACCGGCCTGGTAGGTCAGCGTTGCAAGCTGGCCGTCGAGCAGCGAAGTATCGATCATCTGGCCTTCGCCGGTGCGCTCGCGGTGATACAGCGCCACCATGATCGCATAGGCCGCGAACATGCCGGCGGTGATGTCGGCGATCGCGATGCCGACGCGCATCGGCGGCCCATCGACTGCGCCGGTGACGCTCATGATCCCGCCGAGGCCCTGCACGATCTGATCGTACGCGGCGCGCTCGCGCTCCGGCCCGATCTGGCCGAACCCCGAGATCGAGCAGTAGATCAGGTCGGGTTTGATCGCGCGGCAGGTGGCATAGTCGAAGCCCAGTCGGTCGAGCGTCCCCGGCACGAAGTTCTCCAGCAACACATCGCTCTGAGCGATCAGCCGCCGCAGCAGCTCGCCACCGCGCTCGTCGCGCAGGTTCAGCGCCATGCTGCGCTTGTTACGATTGGCGCTCAGGAAATAGCTGCTCTCGCCGCCCTGGAACGGTGGCCCCCAGCCGCGCGCATTATCGCCAACGCCCGGCTGCTCGATCTTGAGCACGTCGGCACCCATATCGCCCAGCATCTGCGAGCAGAACGGCCCGGCCAGCGCGCGACTCAGGTCCAGCACGCGTACGCCATCGAGCGGAAGCGTCATAGTGGTGATCTCCTGGCAGTGACGAGTGACGAGTGACGAGTGACGAATGGATGCGTGTATGCGGACAGCGGAGCATCATTATACCATTAGCATCGCGGTTTGATCTAGCATCGATAGTACAGAATTCGTGATCCGCGAAGCCACGCCACTTTGAGCACTAAAAAAGCTATAGAAAACGTTTATATAGTTGGTAGATCAGTTAAAGCATTGGAAGTAGTAAGCGATGGGCGAGCGCGAGACTCTACAACGTAGGCTGGCTCGTGCCCGACGAGCTTTGCATATCCTGGAAGAGAAAGCCGCAGGGTTCGGCTCCATCTACGTCCCGGCCCACCTTCAGATCGAGCTAGAAGATAAGCGAGCTGAGATCGCCAAATTAGAAAGCTACCTGGCCCAACTGGAGAGCGGTCAGATCGATACCCTCCCCAACGATCTATTCGACCAGGACGGCACCCGCGATCAGCCCTCCGAACTCGTTAGGATCAGCCAAGCACTGTGGGGCTTCCTGGCGAAGAACCGCAGCTTTATCATCGTGGCGACGGCGCTGGAAGCAGCTCTAGCAGTCGCTTATCTGCGTTGGAGCGGCCTCTACCGGATACCCATATGGGTCTGGGGACTCGCCGCGAGCGCGATCATCGTGGCCGGCTGGGGCTGGTCCACATGGCACTTCCCAAGGCCACCCAGGCTGCATATGATCTCTACGCTGCTGGCAACAGTGTTGCTGATAGGCAGCGTGGGCTGGCAGGCATGGCGGATCGTGGACCCTGACCGCTTTGCCCCGCAGGTTTTCGGTATCGCCGTGGCCGAGTTTGGCGAAGGAGCGGATTTCGCGCCTACCGAGAAAGCGCGGGAGATCAGCGGCCAGGTCTATGAGCATCTCCGCACAGCGATCAAGAGTACGCTTGCGAGCGGGACCGACCCCTGCGGCAGCAGTGATCGCGCATCCGATGATGTCGCGCTCCGACAAATTGGTATCATAGCCGATGCGCAGACGGCGCAAGCCTACGGTGCGCGCATTGGGGCGGATGTTGTCATCTGGGGCCAAGTGCTGACCTCAGAAAAAGGTGGAGCGACCATCCATTTCCAGGCGCGCGAGACACTTGATCGAGCGATCGATCCCAATTTCCCAATCATCCTACCAGTTATAAATCGGTCCACGGATATCGTCGCCCGCGAGATCAACGTCGACAGCGATCCAGTGAAGTTAAAGGAGATCGTTGGGCAGGAATCCACGATCATTTCTTCGTTCACGCTGGGACTCGCCGCGTATCTAAATCGAGACTTTCCGCAGGCGGTCACGCGGCTCGAAACAGCGGCGCAAGCAATAGAGCGCAGCCCGGCGCTCCAGGTTTCCGCTGAGGGGCAGAGCCAACTCTACTTCTACCTCGGCAACGCCTACTATGCCCTGGGGCAAATCGAGACCGGCCAGATGTGGCTGAAGCGCGCGCAGCAGACAAGCCCACAGGAGCCGGCGGTGCCGCTGAGCCTCGCGCTTGGTTATGGAAGCCTGGGACGGGGCCAGGAGCGTGACGATCAGCTGCGCCAGGCGCTCGCGCTGATCGAGGCATGGCTGCGGACCCATCCCGACGACGGCGCGGCGACCTACAACCGAGCGATCATTCACCAGATCCATACGGAATATCAAGATGCGATCTGGGATTACGAAGCGGTGATCAAACGCAACCCCGACAACTTTTATATTGCCTATATTGGCCTGGGCCAGGCTGCCGCCGAGTTGGGGCAGTTCGCTCAAGCCGAAGGCGCGCTCCGCAATGCAATCGATCAGGCTAATCGAACCGAAACCAACGCTTCCTGGGCACATCTGAATCTCGCATTGGTCTATCAGAAAGAGCAGAAGCCGGAGCTAGCCAGGAACGAGTTCCTGACCGCGCTTGCGCTCGATCCCAAAGTAGACGTGATATATTCCTCGTACGCACTGTTTTTAGATGAACAGCAGGAACTGGATGCCGCTACACAGGCGTATCAGACCATGATCGAGGTAACGCGCAACAAGGGATGGGCCTATGGCAAACTGGCGACATTTTTTCGGAAGCATGACTTGCCGCAGAAGGCATTGGAGAGTTACCAGCGCTCGATACATGCGCAACCGGAAGATGCCCTGATGCGTACCTATCTAGCAGAAACATACTTTTCGTTGAACCAGACCGACAACGCGCTGCGTGAATACGAGGAAGCCATCAAACGTGACTCGCAGAGCTATTATGTGTATGCCAGCTACGCGAACATCCTTTTCCAGGTTGGCGACTTGGAGCGCGCTGCTGCGATGTATGAGCGCTCACTCGCGTTGTGGCCAACTCACGTTGCGGTATTGATGAATCTGGCGCAAACCTATGAGCAGTTGGGGCAATGCGAGAAGGCAAAGCAGCTATATACGAAGATTCTAAACCCGAGCAACCACTTTCCCGATAGCCAGCTCGACATCGCGCGCGAGCGATTGCAAACGCTAGGCACCAGATGTCATTAGAGGTGCTGCATGACGACCGATAACAGACAAGCATATCGTCCAAGCTGGCTCATTACGCTTGCCGGCTGCTTGCTGATCCTCGTCGCCTGCGGCATCGCTGGCAGCGGCGGGAATACTGCTACGCCCGCAGCAACCGCAATACAGATCACGCCGGTCAGTAAGCGTCTCGTAGTGATCGGCGACGTGGCCAATCTGCGCGCGGGGCCCGGTGTAGCGTTCGCGCAAGTTGGTACATTGACGCGCGGCACAACCATCAGCGTGGTTGGGGTGACGCCAGCCGGCGATTGGTATCAGATCATGCTGCCTGAATTGCAGCAAGGCATCAATCAAGCCTGGATTCTGTCCGAGTTCGTTGGCCCGCTGCCCACGGCAACACCCACCCGCACAACGACGCCAACGCCTATGCCGACGAACCTGAGCGCAACCGCCACGATCACGCCGACAACATTGGGGCCGGTGCCTGGCGCGCCGGAGCCGTTAGAGACGCTTGTGCTACCGAGCGAGACGCCTCTGTCCGCGCCACATGAAACGCTCACGCCGGAGCCATTGGCGTCGCCTGAGCTACCCAGCGCCACAGCGACCCTGCTACCGATCGCAACACCAACCGATATACCAACAACCATCCCGACAGCTAGCACGGCAGAGCCGCTGGTGTCGCCCGAACCGCCAACAAACACTGCTCAACTATTGCCCACCGAGGATCCGAGTCCTACGCCCGAGCCGACGGACACATTATTGCAGCGCACGTTTCCAACCAATACGCCTAGTGTTTCACCATAGAACCGCTGAGGCGCTGAATGACTGATTACTCTGACGCAGCGGCTTGAGCGCGCTCATCTTCCTCAGCGCCCACAGCAGAACCGCTGATTAGGCTGAATGACTGATTACGCTGACGCAACACCCTCAGCGACCTCAGCGTAATTAGCGCGCTCATCTTGCTCAGCGTAATCAGCGGTTCAGGTTCCTCGCCTCAGCGCGCTCATCTTGCTCAGCGTAATCAGCGATTCACGTCCCCCGCCTCTGCGGCCTCAGCGGTTCAGATTCCCCGCCTCTGCGACGTCTGCGACCTCTGCGGTTCAATCGCAGCGGCCTCAGCGGTTCTACCCCGTGTTCTTCAGCCCGGCGGCGATCCCACTGATGCTCAACAATATCGCATCCTCCAGGGCCGCGTGGTCGGAGCCATCGGGCGCGGCGCGCAGCCGACGCAGCAGCTCGATCTGGATATAGCTGAGGGGATCGACATACGGGTTGCGGCGCGCGATCGAATGCCGCAGGATCGGAGTATTATCGAGCAGCTGATCGATGCGCGCCACCTGGCAGACCAAACGACAAGTTCGCTCGTGCTCGTCCCGGATAGCGCCGAAGATCGTCTGAGCGATCGCCGGTTCCGGCACCAGGCCGGCATAGCGCTCGGCGATCGCGAGGTCGGCCTTGCCCAGGATCATCTGCGCGTTGTCGATCATGGCGCGGAAGAACGGCCAGTCGGCATACATATCTTGCAGCAGAGCTAGCCGTTCAGGGGTCGGGGGTCGGGGATCAGGGGTCAGCGAGAGCATGCCTCCCTGATCCCCGATCCCTGACTCCTGACCCCTCGTCCCCTCGTCTGCTTGTCTCCGTGTCTCCTTGTCTTCTCGATCCTGGCCACTAACGAAGCGCTCCAGCGCGAACCCCAGCCCATACCAGCCCGGCAGCGTGTGACGGCTCTGCATCCAGCTGAAGACCCACGGGATCGCGCGCAGATCCTCGATGCGATCACTATTCTTGCGGCTGGCCGGGCGGCTGCCGATCTTCAGGCGGCTGATCTCGGCGATCGGCGTCGCCGTGCGGAAGTAGCGCAGGAAGTCGGGGTGCTCGTACACCAGCGCGCGGTAATGCTCGCGCGCGACGGTGGCGAGCGCTTCAAGCGCCTGCTCCCAGGCCGGCGGAATGTCCTCGTGCGGCACGAAACCTGCCCGCAACACCGCGTTGACCAGCTGCTCCAGGTGGCGATGCGCCAGCTTCGGCAGGCCATAACGATCGGAGATCACCTCGCCCTGCTCGGTGATCTTGATCTGGTTGCCAATGCTGCCGGGCGGCTGGGCCAAGATCGCGTGATTGGCCGGCCCGCCGCCGCGCCCGATCGCCCCGCCGCGTCCATGGAACAGCCGCAGCTGAATTGTGTGCTGCGCCATCAGATCGCGCAACGCACGCTGGGCCTGATAGAGCGCCCAGTTCGCCGCGACGAAGCCAACATCTTTGTTGCTGTCGGAATAGCCGATCATCACCTCCTGCATGTCGCCGCGCAGCCGCAGATGTTCGCGGTAGGTCGGCAGTTGCAGGCAGGCATCCATGATCGTCGCACAGCCCGCCAGATCAGCGCCGGTCTCGAACAGCGGCACGATGTTGAGCCGGCTGATCGACGCAGCCGGAACATACAGCCCGGCCTCCTTGGCAAGCAGCAGCACCGCCAAAATATCGCTCGCACCAGTGGTCATGCTAATAATGTAGGTCTGAATGGCCTCGGGGCTGAGCTGATCGAGCAGCGCGCCGATGGTGCGAAAGGTCTGGATCGTCTCGACCGCCTCAGGGCCATACGGCAGCCGCGTCGGGATGAGCGGGCGCGCATTGGCGATCTCGCGCGCGAGCAGCTGCACCCGCGCATCCTCGTCGAGCGCGCCGTAATCCGAGCAGACGCCAGCCAGCGCCAGCACCTCGGCCAGCGCTGCAGCATGGCGCTCGCTATGCTGACGAATATCGAGCGTTGCCATATGCAGGCCGAAGACCTCGACCCGGCGGATCAGATCACGTAGCGGGCCATCGGCGACGACCGCGCCGGCATTGGCGCGCAGGCTGCGCTCCATCAGCCGCAGATCGTCCAGCAGCTCGGCGCTATGGTGATAAAAGGTGCCCTGAGTCGGCAGCGGCTCGGCGCGACCCCAATCGGGGATATAGCTGTTCGCGTGGTCGAGAGAGCGCAACAGCTTCTCGCGGATATAGGTGCATTTCTGGCGATAAAGCTCGTAGCGATTGCGATGCGCCAGCAGCTTGGCCACAGCCGGGAAGCGCGTCGCCTCCTCGTCCAACGAGCGCTGTAGCTCGTCGTTGATCGCGACCTGCCGAACGGACTGGCCCAGCCGATGGCTCAACGCCTCAATGGCGCTGATATGCTGTTTCAGCGCAGTCGTGCGCAGCAGCCGGATCGTCGTGACGGTGACATCGGGCGTGACGAAGGGATTGCCGTCGCGATCACCGCCCATCCACGAGCCAAAGCGCAGCAGCGGCGGAACATACCAATCGTGCTGCGGATACTGTTGTGCCAGCGCCTGTTCCAGCTCACGATAAAGCTGCGGGATGAGGTCGATCAGGCTCTCCTCGAAGTAGTACTGGCCGTTCTTGACCTCGTCGATCACGGTTGGGCGAACGGTACGCACCTCGTCGGTCTGCCACAGATCGACCAGCTCCTCGCGGATCAAGCGGCTGATCTCGGCGACCTCGCTGGGCAGCAGCACACCGGTCTGTTTTCGCTCAACGGCATCCGCGATCCGGCGCAGCTTCTCAAGCGACGTGCGGCGCTTGGCCTCGGTCGGGTGTGCCGTGAAGACCGGCACGATCAGCGCGGTATCAAGCCAGTGTTGGAGCGCATCGGGCGCAACACCGCCGCGCCGCAACTCGCCGACAGCCGCAGCGATCGACTCGGAGCGCGGCTCGTCAGGAGCGCGCAGCGACCGGTCGCGCAGCACCCAGACACGCTGAAGCTGCTCGGATAAGTTGACCAGGGCGAAATAGGCGCTGAACGATTTGATCAGACTACCGGCTTCAGCGTTCGTGAGATCGGCGATCAGCGCGCGCAGTTCGTCGAATTGCGCCGCGTGCCGACCCGTGCGCAGCTCCTTCGCCAGAGCTCGCACGCGCTCTTCGAGCGAAAAGGCCGCGTCGCCGGCTTGCTCGCGGATCACCTCACCGAGGATGTCGCCCAGGAAATGGATGGTTGCTGAGAGGCGATCCTGCTCGTTGGGGAGCTGTTTTTGCACCGCCACGTCCCGATCACTGGCCGGTACGCTTGCGCCGGAGCGGGATGCTCGTCACAGCTCGCCGCGCGCCGATCAGCAACGCCGCCACGCCAGCGATCGCGCCGCCGACGACACCGATCAACAGGCCAGTGCCGGTCGCGGCGGCGACGGTGCTGGTTGCCGGAGCAACCGGCGCTGGCTGCGGCATCAGCGCAGGTGCGGGCGTTGGCGTCGCAGGCTCGGGCGTTGGCACGCTCGCCCGGCTACCGTGGTGCCGACTATAGACCTCGGTGAACTCGGCACCCAGGAACAGCACCTGGCTGCTGAAATAGACCCAGGCCATCAGCACCAGCAGCGTGCCGATGGCACCATAGGCGCTGGCGAAGGTGCTGTGCCCGATGTAGAGCGCCAGCAGGCGCTTGGCAAGCTCCCAGATCATCGCCGTCAGCAGCGCACCGAGCCAGATATCGCTCCAGGGCACCTTGATGTCGGGCAGGTATTTGAACAGCAGCGCGAAGATCAACGTGTTCAACGCCAGCGTGATCACCAGGCCCAGTCCAAAGCCGATCGCGCCGCCGATCACTGGCACGCCAGACAGGATGCCAAGCAGCGCCTGAGTCACGCCCGTCAGCGCCAACGAAACCAACAGCAAGAAGCCGACGCCCAGGAGCATCCCGAACGAGAACAACTTCTCGTGCAGTACGGTCATGATCGTCGCGACGATGCCAGTCGGTTCGGATGGCTTCGGCACCTTCCAGATCTTATTAAAGCTCATATCGAGCTGCTGGAACACACCCGACGCACCAAGCGCCAACGTCACCAGGCCAACGCCAGTCGCTGCGCCGGCCTGCGTTCGCACCACCTGCAGCACCTCGCTAAGCGTCTGGCTCAGCTCAGGCGAGAAGTTCTGCGAAACAGCGCCCAGGATAGCCTGCTCAACATCGATCGCCGCGTCCCAATAGCTCAACACGAAGCCAAGCACGGCCAGCAGCAGCAGCAACAGCGGAAAGAGCGAGAATACCGCGTAGTAGGCCAGCGCAGCACCAAGCTGCCCGGCATCGTCGTTTTGGAACTCCTGCCCAGTCTCTTTGAGCAGGGGCAGAACGTCTTGCTTGATATTCATAGTTTCCCTCTGACCAATCGCTATGCCCATGTCCTATAGTGAGGGATGCAAGAAACGTACCGGTGAGTTAGGCTAAGTCCAATACCATTCACATACGAATCGCGGTCGCACGTCATCAAGCAAGGCGCTGATCTTCAGAGCGGTAGCCCACTCGCTCAGGTAGCGCTGGTCTAGCGTCGGCCCCTGCACGCGGATGATCGCTTGTGCGTCACGCCATTGCTTCTCGCGCTCGATCGCGTCTTGCCAGTACCAGAGCAGCTTGTTCAACACCATATCCTCCGGCGACGCGAGCTTGATCGGCTCCGTTGCGCCAGGGAGCAGGTGTTCCTGGGCGCGGCGGTAGCGCGAGCGATCAAAGGGGCGGTCGGCGGTCGCAAAAATGTCGATGTTGATGCCGGTGGCGTGGTGGGTGATGTTGAACGATGCCTCGGCCCGCGCGATTGCATCGAGCACGGCACCGCGATCAATATAATAGTCGGCGGCGAGGGCGGCGACGAATGGCGCGACGTGACGCGGCTGGAGGGCGGCGGCGATGTCGATGTCGTAGGTCGAGCGCGGCAGGCTATAGGCCGTGCTAGCGATGGAACCACCGACGTAATAGGCGATCTGGAGCTGCTGGAAGACGCGAGCGATCGGCAGCAGTGCGGCTGGTATCGACATGCTTCCCTCCATCGTGGGCGGATGCTGCACGCGCGGAGCATACTCCGGCCCGAACCAGAGCGCTGCGGCCAGCCGTGCATGCTCCAGGGGATTCAGGTCGGGATGCGCCCGGCGAATGGCCGTATGTGCGGAGGCGAACACGAACGCCGTGAGGTCGAAGACGATCGCCAGGCGCTCAGAGGGCAGCCGCTGCTGGAAGAACGCGATCTGACGCGCTTCCGCACTCGGCGAGGTATCCTGCGCTAACGGCTGCGGCATGCTCAACCTCTGAACCGTGAACCATGAAACGCGAACCGCCCATCAGCGGCTTCAGTCATTCACAGGAGCTACGCGGTCGGGAACTGCCTGGCCCATGAATGGGCAGGCTACGTGTACGAAGGCCACCTGCGTGGCCTGCATCAGCCCGCGTAGGCGGGCTTCGTACACGTAGCCGAGGGCTTCAGCCCGACGGTGCCGCCCGACGGTGCCGCCCGACGGTGCCACCCGACCGTGCCACCCGACCATGTAACCGTCATTCAGCGACCTCAGCGACCTCAGCGGTCTCAGCGGTTCCCTACTGGTCCTTTTTCAGCAGAAGCTCGCGTATCTCGCTCTCGGAGAGCTGATCGAGCTTGGCGAGCAGCTGCTCCACGCTCTTGTTACCGCGCGGTCGCGCCTGGATAGTCGGCAGTTCCTTCTTCTGCTGCGGCTGACTCTGATCGATCGCCTGAGCCATGCTCGCGACAGTCGGGTCCATAAAGATGCTGTGCAGCGGCAGCTCGACCTGGAACGTCTCGCGCACCCGGTAGAGCACCTGGGTTGCCAGCAGCGAGTGCCCGCCCAGCTCGAAGAAGTCGTCGTGGACGCCGATCCCGTCCACCCCGAGCAGCTCCTGCCAGACGCCGGCCACGGTCCGCTCGAGGTCGCTGCGCGGCTCGGCGAATGTGGTCATCAGGTGGGGAC
>Ga0075423_10003424_pt1 | contig 14598 bp, 12 predicted proteins | sample SoiMethybrSBSTD2_FD_80114 | JGI IMG/M metagenome (GOLD analysis project Ga0075423, IMG submission 80114) | Bulk soil microbial communities from a Populus tree surrounding site in Tennessee, USA - Soil MetaG P. TD hybrid SBSTD2 | ecosystem: Environmental > Terrestrial > Soil > Tree plantation...
TCCGCCGATGCCACCGGCGGAAGAATCGAATGTCCGGATGCCGAGCGCGTACGAGGCGCGGCAATTCTCCACGGCGCGGCCGTACGTGTCGTGGAAGTGCATCGCCACGCGGCCGGCGGGCACGATCGGCAGGAGCAGGTCGAGGAGGGCGCGCACTTCGTCGGGCGAGGCCTTGCCGATCGTGTCGCCGATCGAGATCTCGTCCACGCCGAGCCCCAGGAGTTCCTGGGACACCTGGACCGTTTTCGCGGGGTCGATCTTCCCCTCGTACGGGCACCAGAACGCCGTCGAGAGGTAGCCGCGGACGGCCAGCTTCGCGGCCCGGGCGCCGCGCACGACCGGCTTGAACCGCGCGATCGATTCCGCGATCGTCGCGTTGATGTTCTTCCGGTTGAACGTCTCCGAGGCTGCCGTGAAGACCGCGATCTTGTCGAGCCGGACCGCGAGGGCCCGCTCCAGCCCCTTTTCGTTCGGGACGAGCGCCGAGTAAGCCACGCCCGGCGTCCGGCGGATCCGCGAGAAGACCTCGTCGGAATCGGCGAGCTGGGGGATCCACTTCGGCGAGACGAAGGCGCCGGCCTCGATCTCGGGCAGGCCGGCCTTCGAGAGCGCGTCGATGTACGCGACCTTGAGATCGGTCGGAACCGTCTCCTGCTCGTTCTGCAGCCCGTCGCGCGGGCCGACTTCGACGATCCGGATCATGGCGGCGACATCGTGACGAGGACCGTCCCGATCTCCACGCGGTCACGCTCGGAAACGCGAACCGTCGCGACGGTGCCCGCGGCGGGGGCGGCGACCCGGTACTCCATCTTCATCGCCTCCAGGACGACCAGCACGTCCCCCTCGCGCACCGCGTCGCCGGGCTTCACCCGGATCGCGACGATCCGGCCCGTCATCGGCGCGCGCACCTCGGGATCGGCGGCCCGCGAGGGAAGGGGCACCGACCCCAAGACCGGCTCGAAAAACTCGCAGTGGCCGTCGAGGCTCACCCACACCCCGCCCGGCACCGGCACGATCGCCGCGCGTCGGGGCACCTTCTCCGTGCCGTCCACCTCGACGTTATGGACGCGCCCCCGGCATTTCAAGCGCACGACCCGTTTCACGATCCCATCCTCCATGAGCCCCGGGCGCGCCAGGGAGACGCGCTTTTCGACTTCGGAGCCGGCGGCGCCGCGGCCGTCGCGGCCGCCACGAGCATTTCTTTCGAGGGTTCGGGCGGCGTCCACGAGTGGGATTCGAGCGTCGTCGTAAAGGTCTCCCCCTGGATGAAGAACTCGCTCTCCAACGTGTCGATGAGGAACCGTTGATTCGTCGGGACGCCCGCCAGCACAAGATCGCGAAGCCCGCCGAGGAGCCGGCGGCGCGCCCACTCGCGGTCGTGGCCCCAGGCGATGATCTTGCCGAGAAGCGGATCGAACCACGGGAGGACCTCCTGGCCCTCGCGGATGCCCCCGTCGACCCGCAGGTCCGGCCTCTGCGGCCATCGGAGCGCCGCGACGCGCCCGGTCATCGGCAGGTAATCGCGGCCCGGGTCCTCGGCGTTGATCCGCGCCTCGATGGCGTGCCCCCGCGGCTCGGCCGGCGCCGGAAGCGGGCCTCCCAACGCCAGGTCCACTTGCGCGGCCACGAGGTCGACGCCGAAACGCGCCTCCGTCACGGGGTGCTCGACCTGCAGGCGCGCGTTGACCTCGAGGAAATACCAGGACCCGTCCGGGCCGAGGAGAAACTCGACCGTCCCCGCGTTCGTGTAGCCCGCCGCGGCGGCGAGCTTCTCGGCCGCGTCGGCCATCGACGCCCTCAACGATCCGGAGAGTCCAGGCGACGGGGACTCCTCGATGACTTTCTGGAAGCGGCGCTGGAGGCTGCATTCGCGCTCGCCGAACGCAACGGCGCGCTTGCCTCCGCCGAGAATCTGGATCTCGACGTGGCGCGCCGGGTGGATGAATTTCTCGACGAGCATCCGGCCGTCGCGAAATGAGGACTCGGCCTCGCGCCGCGCGGCGGCGAACGCCTCGGGGAGCGAGGCGGCATCCTCGACCTGGCGCAACCCGCGTCCGCCGCCTCCGCCCGCCGCCTTCACGAGGATCGGATAGCCGACGCGATCGGCGACCGCCTGGGCCGATTCGGGGGAGTCGCATTCCCGCGCGCCGGGCACGACCGGAATCCCGCAGCGTTCCGCCGTCGCCCGGGCGCTTCGCTTGTCGCCGAGCGCCGTCATCGCGGCCGACGTGGGGCCGATGAATGTCAGTTTCGCGCGCTCGCAGGCGGACGGGAATTTCGGGTTGGTCGAGAGGAAGCCGTAGCCCGGATGGATCGCGGTCGCGCCGGTTTTCCCCGCGGCCTCGAGGATCCCCTGGATGTTCAGGTAGCTCTTGGCGGGGTCGTTCCCTTCGACCTCGACCGCCTCGTCCGCCTCGTCGAGGTGGGGCGAGTCCTTGTCCCCCTCGGAGTGAATCGCGACGGAGGAGATCCCCATGTCGCGCAGAGTCCGGAAGATGCGGCAGGCGATTTCCCCGCGGTTGGCGACCAGGATCTTAGTCATGAAGAGTTCTGAGTTCTTGGTTCAAGGTTCGTTCTGAGTTCGAGGTTCGTTCCAGATTCGAAGTTCGGAACGCGGAACTCCCCTATTGAATCCAAGAGGGCTTCGGCTTTTGGAGGAATGGCCCTACCCCTCAGGGTGCGAAGGATGCGGCAGGCGATCTCACCGTGGTTCGCGACCAGGATCTTGGTCATGGGGTCGGAATCAAGAATCAGGAATCAAGAATCAAGAATTAGGAATCAGGAATCAGGAATCACGGGGAAGTCCAAAGTCCGGTCATTTGATCCACGAGGGTTTGCGTTTCTCGAGGAATGCCCCCAGTCCCTCCTGGCCCTCCGGCGATGTCCGGACCTTGGCGATGAGCGAGGCCGTGTACTCGATCGCCTCGGGGCGGGCTTTCGAAAGCACCTGCGGGATGAGCGCCTTGGCCGTCGCGACGGCGAGCGGGCCGTTCTTCAGGATCGCGGCCGCGATCTCGGCGACTTTCCCGTCGAGCTTTTCGGCGGGGGCGATCTCGTGGACGAGTCCGAGGCGCCGCGCCTGCTCGGGTCCGAAGATCTCGGCGGTGAGGAAATACCGCCGCGCCGCGGAGAGTCCGATCTTCGGCGCGACGTACGCGGAAATCACCGCGGGCACGATGCCAAGCTTGACCTCCGTGAAGGCGAACTGGGCCGTGTCGACCGAGACGACGACGTCGCAGCACGAGACGAGTCCCATGCCGCCGCCGAGGCAGGTCCCGTTGACGCGGCCGATCACCGCCTTCGGGCACTCGTCGATCGCGCGGAACATCGCCGACATCCGCAGCGCGTCCTCCTTGTTCTGCGCCTGCGTGTACGTCACGCTCTGCTTCATCCAGTTGACGTCGGCGCCCGCGCAGAAGATCGTCCCGGCCCCGGTGAGGACGATGGCGCGGACCGAGGGGTTGGCGGCGAGCGTCGCGAAGGTCGACGTCAGTTCCCCGATGAGGACGTCGTCGAAGGCGTTCCGGACGTCGGGCCGGTTCAAGGACACCGTGGCGACGGCGCCCGCCTGGACGATCTTCAGGGTCGTCGGTTCCATGGGGCCCTCAGAAACGGAAGACGGGGGCGGGCGACGGGGGAATCGGCGCGTTGAGGCAGGCGGCGAGGGCGAGCCCGACCGGCTTGCGCGTGTCGGCGGGATCGAGGATGCCGTCGTCCCAGAGCTGGGCGGCGCCGAAGTAGGGATCCCCCTCGCGCTCGTACTTCTTGACGACGGGCTCGGAGATCTTCTTGGCGTCCTCCGGCGTCAGCTCCTTCTTCTCGCGGGCGAGCTGTTCCCGCTTCACCTGGACGAGGACCGAGGCGGCCTGCTCGGCCCCCATGACGCTCACGCGGGAGTTGGGCCACGTGAAGAGGAAGCGCGGCTGGTAGCCGCGGCCGCACATCGCGTAGTTGCCCGCGCCGTGCGAGGCGCCGATGATGATCGTGATCCGCGGCACCTGGGCCGTCGCGACGGCCTGAACCATTTTCGCGCCGTCCTTCGCGATCCCTCCCTGCTCCGCCGCCTTGCCGACCATGAAGCCCGTGATGTTCTGGAGGAAGACGAGCGGGATGCCGCGCTGGGAGCACATCTGGACGAAGTGCGCCCCCTTGAGCGACGAGGGGGAGAAGAGGACGCCGTTGTTCGCGACGATGCCGACGGGGATCCCCATCCACCGCGCGTAGCCGCAGACGAGCGTCGGGCCGTACTCCGCCTTGAATTCGTGGAAGCGGCTGCCGTCGACGAGCCGGGCGATCACCTCGCGCACGTCGTACGGGCGCTTCGTGTCCTCCGGCAGGATCCCGTAGATCTCGTCCGCCGGGTAGAGCGGATCCTCGGGCGACGAGATCTCGAGGCCCGGCTTCTTCACGATGTTCAGGTTCTCGACGATGGTGCGGGCGAGGTGGAGCGCCGCGGCCTCGGTGGGGGCGAGGTGGTCCGTGACGCCGGAGACGCGCGAGTGCATCTCGGCGCCGCCCAGGTCCTCGGTCGTCACCTCCTCGCCGGTGGCCGCCTTCACGAGCGGCGGGCCGCCGAGGTAGATCGTCCCCTGGCCCTTCACGATGACGTTCTCGTCCGACATCGCGGGGACGTACGCGCCTCCCGCGGTGCACATGCCGAGGACGACGCTGACCTGCGGGATACCGAGCGACGACATCCGCGCCTGGTTGTAGAATATCCGGCCGAAATGGTCGCGGTCGGGGAAGACATCCGCTTGGAGCGGAAGGTACGCGCCTCCGCTGTCCACGAGGTAGACGGTCGGGAGCCGGTTCTCGAGGGCGACTTCCTGCGCCCGGAGATGCTTCTTCACCGTGAGCGGGAAGTACGTCCCGCCCTTGACGGTCGGATCATTGGCGATGAGGAGGCACTCGCGACCCGAGATCACGCCAATCCCGGTGACGAGCCCCGCCGACGGGACTTCGCCGCCGTACAGCTCCCACGCCGCGAGCGGCGAGAGCTCGAGGAAGGGCGTCTCGGGATCGACGACGGCGTCGATCCGTTCCCTCGGGAGCATCTTGCCCCGGGAGCGGTTGAGCGCGACCGCCTGCTCCGGCCCGCCCTTGCGCACCTGGCGGAGCCGCTCGCGGAGCTGGAGCGCGAGCGATTCGTGGTGGCGGCGTCGGGCCTGGAATTCGGGCGACGAGGCCTGGATTTTGGACGCGAGGACATCCATCGGGCCGATTCTAAGGGCCTGCCTCGCCCATGTCACGGGTTGGTGCTGGGTGAGTTTCGAGATCCCAGATCCCAGACCCCAGCCTCCTGAAGTTCCCGGCTTCGAGTTTCACGCCCGGCGTCCCTCGGATACGTTGGAGAATTCGGGCTCGAAACTCGCCGCTTCGGAAACTGGGATCCGGGATCCGGGAACTGGATACTGACCCGCTACGCGGGGGCTTTGCCCAGCGCCGAGGCCAATCGGCGTACGGCCTCGGGGTAGGCGATGCACTCCTCGGCGAACACCCGGGCCGCGAGGGACTCGGCGGTGTCGCCGGGCCGGACCGGCACGCGGCGCTGGAGGAGGATCGGGCCGTGGTCGTACTCGAGGTCGGCGAGGTGGACGGTGCACCCCGTTTCCCCGGCGCCCGACGTCAATACCGCCTCGTGGACGCGGTGGCCGTACATGCCCTTGCCTCCGAAGCGCGGCAGGAGGGCGGGGTGAATGTTGACGACCCGGCCCTTGAAGGTCGGTGGGAACGCCCAGAGATGGAGGAATCCCGCAAGGAGGACGAGGTCGATGGGTTGGCCTTCGAGGGCTTTCGTCACCGCCGCGCCGAAGTCGCGTTCGGACGTGAAGAGTTTCCGATCGACGACCGCCACGGGGATCCCGGCCCGGCGGGCGCGCTCGTTGCCCCCCGCGAAGGGCGAGCTCGAGACCACGATCCGGATCCGCGCGTCGAGGCGGCCCGCGTTGATCTCGTCGATGAAATTCTGGAGCGTACGACCAGAACCCGAGATGAGGACGGCCAGGTCGACCGTACGGGGCATGATCAGGCGGTCCCCACCGCCCGCACGCATCTCTCGCACAAGCCGGGGTGGGACGGATCGCGGCCGACGGTCGGGCGCAGGTTCCAGCACCGCGCGCACTTGGGGTGGGGGGATTTCTCAGCCGCGACGAAGAGCCCCTTCACTTCCGTCGACTCCGCGGCGCCCGCGGGAGGGGCGTCGGTCCGCACCACCTCGGAGACGATGAAGAACTCCGCGAGGTCGATCCCGTCGAGGGCGTCGATGGGCCCGTGCAGCCGGACGGTGGCCTCGAGCGACTTGCCGATCGTGCCCGCGACGCGCAGCTTCTCGAGCGCCTTGTTCACCTCGCCGCGCGCCTTGACCAGGATCTCGAACCGCGCGAGCAAATCGTCGTTCTTCCACTCGGGCCGCGGATCGGACCAGACCGCCATGTGCACGCTCTCGGTCGGCTTGGGGCCCACCAGGTAACCCCAGGCTTCCTCGCACGTGTGGACGAGGACCGGCGCGTACCGCGTCAGAAGTGCGATGAGGATCTCGTGCAGGGCCGTCTGGGCGCTCCGCCGCTCGAGGGAGCCTTTCGCCGCGGTGTAGAGGCGGTCCTTGAGGATGTCGAAGTACGTCGCGCTCATCGTCACGACGCAGAACTCGTACAGCTTCTGCATCGCGCGGAAGAACTCGTACCTGTCGTAGAACTCGCCCACGGACGCGACGAGCCGCTCCAGCTCCGCCATCGCCCATCGGTCGAGGAGCGTCATCTTCTCGACGGGCACCGCGTCCTTCGCGGGATCGAAGTCGGACGTGTTCCCGAGCAGGTACCGGAACGTGTTGCGGATCTTCTTGTAGGGCTCCGCCGTCTTCGGGAGCGTCGTCGCCGGATCAAAGGGGATGTCGTCCGTGAAGTCGATCGAGCAGATCCAGAGGCGCAGCAAATCCGCCCCGTGCTTTTCCGTGACCTCGTCCGCCGTGATGAGGTAACCGGACTTGGAGATCTTGTCCCCCGTCCGCGCGTCGATGAGGAACCCGTGCGTCAGGACTTCCCGGAAGGGGGCGCTTCCATTCGAGAGGAGCGAGGCGAGGAGCGACACCTGGAACCAGCCGCGGTGCTGGTCGGTCCCCTCGAGGTACATGTCGGCCGGGAACTTGAGGTCCGGGTGCTTCATGAGGACGGCGCGGTGGCTCGATCCCGACTCGAACCAGACGTCGAAGATGTCGGTCTCGGTCCGGAACGATTTCGTGCCGCACTTCGCGCAGGCGAGATCGGCCGGAAGGAATTCCCGGGTGGGGGTCGTGAACCACGCGTTGGCGCCCCCCTTGGCGAAGAGCGCCTTCACGGCGGCGAAGCTCTTCTCGGAGAGGTGGGCCTCGCCGCACTTCTCGCAGTACAGCGCGGGGATGGGCACGCCCCAGGAGCGCTGGCGGCTGACGCACCAGTCGGGTCGGAGTTCGAGCATCGAGGCCATGCGCGTCTGGCCCCAGGCGGGGAACCACTTCGCGTTCTTGACCACGAGGAGGGCGCGCGAGCGGCCGCCGTTGGCGTCGATCAGGACGAACCACTGCTCCGTCGCGCGGAAGATCACCGGATTCTTGCAGCGCCAGCAGCAGGGGTATTCGTGCGTGATGGGCTCCGCGAGGACGAGGCTCCCGAGGGCGCGGAGCGCCTCGGCGATCTTCGGGTTGGCCTCAAAGACGCGCTGGCCCTTCCACTCCTTCGCCTCGTCGGTGAAATAGCCCCCTTCGTCGACCGGCGAGACGATCGGCAGTCCATAGCGGATGCCCGTGAGGTAGTCGTCCTCGCCGTGGCCGGGCGCCGTGTGGACGAGTCCGGTGCCGTCTTCGACCGTCACGTAGTCCGCCGTCACGACGGGGCAGGCGTGGCCGAAGAGCGGATGGCGGTACTTCAGCTCGGTCAGTTCCTTCCCCTTCTTCGTCTCCACGACCTCGCCGAGGCCGAGTTTCTCTTTCAGTTTCTCGTAGAGCGGCTTCGCGATCCAGCCGCGTCGGGCGCCGCGCTGGGCGAGGACGTAGTCCACCTGCGAATGGACCGCGACGGCCGCGTTGCCGGGGAGCGTCCAAGGAGTCGTCGTCCAGATCAGGAGATCCGTCTCCGGCGCGACCTCGAAGGCGACGTAGATCGACAGGTCCTGGCGCTGCTTGTACTCGAGCTCCGCCTCGGCGAGCGCGGTGCGATCGGTGATGCACCAGTGGATCGCCTTCTTCCGGCGGACGACGTGGCCGCGCTTCCAGAGATCCTCGAAGACCTCGATGATCGCGACCTCGTAATCGCGATCGATCGTCAGGTAGGGGCGCTCCCAGTCGCCGAGGATGCCGAGCGACTTGAACTGGCGCCGCTGGATGTCGATATACTTGCGCGCGAACTCCTCGCAGAGGGCGCGGATCTCCGCCCGGGGCATCGACTTCGCCTTGTCGCCGAGCTCCTTGACGACCTTGTGTTCGATGGGGAGCCCGTGGCAGTCCCAGCCCGGCACGTAGGGCGAGAGATACCCCTGCATCGTCCGGAATTTGACCACCACGTCCTTCAGGACCTTGTTCTGGCCCGTGCCGACGTGGACGTCGCCGTTGGCGTACGGCGGGCCGTCGTGGAGGATCCACTTGCCCTTGGAGGAGGCCTTTCGGACCTCCTGGATGCGCTCGTAGAGCTTCTCGCGGTCCCACCGCTCCCGGAGCGCGGGCTCCATTTTCACCAGGTTCCCCTGTTGCGGGAACGCGGTCTTGGGAAGATTGAGCGTGGACTTGTAATCGGTGGTCGCCATGGGACCCCGAGAATAGCGACCGCAATCGCGGGAGTCGAGAGTGAAGGGGGGTGGACGTACGCGATCCGGTCCCTATAATTGCGGCGCCCGTTGTTTACTTTGGGGATGGACGCCATGAAACGTGCCGCCGCCTTCCTGGTGATCGCGATGTTCGCGGGGTGCAACCCCGCGCCGCCCGTCCCGCCGCCTCCGGCGAAAACTCCCGAGCCGGCCCGAATCCGGGTCTTCCACGTCCTGGTCGCCTTCAAGGGCGCGGAAAGGGCGCTCCCCCGGGTGACGCGGAGCCGCGAGGAGGCGGAGGTCCTGGCGAACCAGATTCTCAAGCGCGCCCGCGACGGCGAGGATTTCAAGAGCTTGATGCAGGAATTCTCCGACGACCCCGGCAAGGGGGACTACGGCCTGGTCAACGAAGGCGTCCGGCCCCGGGGGCCCGAGATTCGCCGGGCTCAATTCGTCCCGGGGTTCACGAAGGTCGCGTTCGCCCTCGCGGTGGGAGAGGTGGGGCTGGCTCCCCATGATCCCAGGGAAACGCCCCACGGGTTCCATGTCATCAAGCGCATCGAGTAGATCGCCCCGGCCATCCACAATCCGCCCTCCGCGATCTACAATCCCGCCATGGCCCTGCCCGGGTACCCGCTCCTCGACGGCGTCATCTACGGGCCTTTCGCATCGCGACGCCTTGGCGCTTCGCTCGGCGTGAACATCCTCCCCTTCGGCGTGAAGGTCTGCGCGTTCAACTGCAACTACTGCCAGTGCGGGTGGACGACCGAGCTGACCGACGAAGCGACGCTTCGGAAGTGGAAGTGGCCGAAGGCGCGGGAGGTGGGGGAGGGACTCGAGCGACGGCTGAAGGAGCTGGCGGCCGCGGGGACGAAGGTCAACGCCATCACCATCGCCGGGAACGGGGAGCCGACGCTCCATCCCGATTTCTCCCGGGTCGTCGAGGAGGTCCTCGCCGTGCGCGATCGGGCCGCGAAGGGGATCCCGGTCCACATCCTCTCGAACGGCGCGAATCTCGCCACCCCCGGCATCGCGGAAGCGCTCAATCTCCTCGATGAGCGCCACATCAAGCTCGACGGGGGCTCCGAGGCGATGTTCCTCAACATGAACTCGCCGACGACCGACATCGGGATCTGGGACGTGATGCGCGGCGTGCGCGGCCTGACCGACTTCGTCGTGCAGGCCATGTTCACGAGCGGCCGGCGCGACAATTCAATCCCCGCCGAGGTCGACATGTGGATCGAGGCGGTGAGGAAGATCAAGCCGAAGCGGGTGGATGTCTATTCGCTCGCCCGGGACCCGGCCGACGCGCAAATCACCCCCGTATCGGCGGAACGACTCGAACAAATCGCCAGACTGTGCGAGAAACAGACCGGAATACCGACGACAGCCTACTGACTCCACAGGATGTCATGAGTCGAGAGTCGGGAGTCGTGGGTCGAAGAAAATGAAGTCACGAGTCGCCGGTCCCGCGTCGCGCGTCAGCGGACCACCTCGACCCACCGAACCCGGCCGGTTTCTGCAACGAAGAGAATGCGGATCCGGCAAGTATCGGGGGCGTTCGTCCCGCCGGAGAGGTTGGGTAGGTTGGTGCATCGAAGGGCCACCAGAAGGGCGACAATCGCGCTGAACAGAACCAGCGTGGCGATCACTTTGATGGGGGAGGGGTCAATTCCCTCCCTGTAGGTGTAGTGCCAGATTTCCGATGACGGCTGATCCGGGCGCAAGTCTTTGCTGTCCGGGGGACCCAGCAGACGCTCCACCTCATCGCGGGTCATTCCGCGCTTCACCAGTCCCGATTTCTCGACGGCGCATTCCTCGGCGGACCGGCAACCCGAAGCGGAAGCCAGGAGGCAGACGCTGAGGGCCGCGCACAGGCCGCGCCGCCCTCGTTTGATTGCGTGCATAGTTGCCTTCTCAGGGAGAATCATACCCCGGTCGGCCAGTCGGTGCGTCGGGCCCCCTCATATCATCACCCGCGACTGGCGACCGTCGACGCATGACTTCCTTCCTCGACCCTGGACTCAAGACGCGCGACTCGTGACTCGCCGCGAGGCGGCGGCGCCGTCTTGCAAACCCGCGCCGCAGTCGATATAAATGTCTGGATTCCGATCCTTGAACGAAGGGATTCCATGACTCCGCAGAGCCCGGCCGAAGCCGTCCCCCGCAAGCGCGAGGTCCTCGAGAGCGTCACCATCCGCTTCGCGGGCGACTCGGGCGACGGCGTCCAGATCACCGGCACGCAGTTCACGAACACGAGCGCCATCTTCGGAAACGACCTCTCGACGTTCCCCGACTTTCCGGCCGAAATCCGCGCCCCGGCGGGCACGCTCCCGGGCGTCTCGGGATTCCAGATCCAGTTCTCCGCGAAGGAGATCCACACGCCGGGCGACCAGCCCGACGTCCTCGTCGCCTTCAACCCGGCGGCGCTCCTCGTGAACATCAAGGATCTCGCCCCGAACTCCGTCGTCATCGTCAACACCGACTCGTTCGGCGAGGTCGACCTCAAGAAGGCGGGCTGCGCCACCAACCCGCTCGAGGACGGCATGCTGAGCGCCTACCAGACCTTCAAGATCCCGATCGCCGACCTGACGATCAAGGCGCTCGAACCCGTGGCGATCACGCACAAGGACAAGGAGCGCTGCAAGAATTTCTTCGCGCTGGGCGTCCTCTACTGGCTCTACAACCGGCCGATGGAGCCGACGCTCAAGTGGTTCCAGGACAAGTTCAAGAAGAAGCCCGAGCTCGTCGAGGCGAATTCGCTCGCCCTCAAGGCGGGCTACGCGTACGCCGACGCCGCGGAGCTCTTCCGCTCCCAGTACGAGGTGCCGCCCGCGAAATACGCGCCGGGCCGGTACCGGAACGTCATGGGGAACGAGGCGCTCGCCCTCGGGCTCGTCGCGGCGAGCAAGCTGAGCGGCCTCCCGCTCTTCTACGGGAGCTACCCGATCACGCCCGCGAGCGACATCCTCCACGAGCTCTCGCGCCACAAGAATTTCGGGGTGATCACGTTCCAGGCCGAGGACGAGATCGCGGCCGTGACCTCGGCCATCGGCGCCTCGTACGCCGGCGCCATCGGCGTCACGGGCACGAGCGGCCCGGGCGTGGCGCTCAAGGGCGAGGCGATCAACCTCGCGGTCATGGTCGAACTGCCCCTCGTCATCTGCGACATCCAGCGCGGCGGCCCGTCGACGGGGCTCCCCACGAAAACCGAGCAGGCGGACCTCATGCAGGCGCTCTTCGGGCGCAACAGCGAGTCGCCCGTCTGCGTCCTCGCCCCCGCGACCCCCGGCGACTGCTTCGACGTCGCGATCCAGGCGGTCCGCATCGCCACGAAGTACATGGTCCCCGTCTTCATCCTGTCCGACGGCTACCTCGCGAACGGGGCCGAGCCGTGGAAGCTCCCGAAGCTCGCGGACCTTCCGAAGATCCAGGTGAAATTCCAGACGTCGCCCGAGCATTTCGCGCCGTACCTGCGGGACGAGGTGACGCTGGCGCGGCCCTGGGCCCTCCCGGGCACGCCGGGCCTCGAGCACCGCATCGGGGGCATCGAGAAGAGCCATATCTACGGCAACGTCTCGTACGATCCCGACAACCACGACTTCATGTGCCGGATGCGCGCCGCCAAGATCCAGCGGATCGTCCAGGAGGTCCCGGACCTCCAGGTAATGGGCGACGAGGACGCGAAGATCCTCCTGGTCGGGTGGGGCAGCCCGTACGGGTCGATCACGGCCGCCGTCGAAGAGTCGCGCCGCCGCGGGATCAAGGTCGCGCAGATCCACCTGCGCCACCTCAACCCGTTCCCGTCGAATCTGGGCGCGATCCTGAAGCGCTACCCGCGGGTCCTGGTCCCCGAGCTGAACCTGGGCCAGCTCCTGATGGTGCTCCGCGCGAAGTACCTCGTCGACGCCCGCGGCCTGAACAAGGTCCAGGGCAAGCCCTTCAAGGTCTCGGAACTGGTCGAGGCGATCGAACAGGAAGCGAAAACCCTCCAGGGGAATGGAAGCCCGAAATGAGCCCCGAAACCGCCCCCGTCAAGCCGGCCGCGCCGAAGTACACCAAGAAGGATTTCCAGTCCGACCAGGAGATCCGGTGGTGCCCGGGCTGCGGCGACTACGCGATCCTCAACGCCGTCCAGCAGGTGATGCCGACGCTCGGCATCGACCGCGAGAAGTTCGTCTTCGTCTCCGGCATCGGATGCTCGTCGCGGTTCCCGTACTACATGAACACGTACGGGTTCCACACGATTCACGGCCGCGCGCCGGCGATGGCTACCGGGGTGAAGCTCGCCAACCCCGAACTCGAGGTGTGGGTCGTCACGGGCGACGGCGACGGGCTCTCGATCGGCGGCAACCACCTGATCCACGCGCTGCGGCGCAACGTGGACCTCAAGATCCTGCTCTTCAACAACCGGATCTACGGCCTGACGAAGGGGCAGTACTCGCCGACGACGGAACTCGGGAAGGTCAACAGCAAGAGCGCGCCCTTCGGCGTCATCGACCAGCCGATCAACCCGATCTCGCTCGCGCTGGCGGCCGAGGCGACGTTCATCGCGCGGTCGGTCGACATCTACCCGAAGCACCTCATGGACATCGTGCGGCGCGTCGCGGCCCACAAGGGCTCGGCCTTCGTCGAGATCTACCAGAACTGCAACGTCTTCAACGACAAGGCGTTCGTGCAGGTGACCGAGAAGGAGATCCGGGACGACCAGAACCTCTCCCTCGAGCACGGCAAGCCGCTCATCTTCGGCAAGCAGAAGGACAAGGGGATCCGGCTGAACGGGCTGAGGCCCGAGGTCGTGAAGCTCGGCGAGAACGGGATCACCGAGAAGGACCTGGTCGTGCACGACGAGAAGAACGCGGCGCTCGCGTACCTCCTCTCGCGGATCGGCTTCCCCGATTTCCCGACGCCGCTCGGTATCTTCCGGGACGAGACCTTCCCGACGCTGGAGCAGCGGACGCGGGAGCAGATCACGTCGGCCCGGGCGAAGCTGGGCGAGGGCGACCTCGACAAGCTGCTCTACAGCGGCGACGTGTGGGAAGTCAAATAAGCTCGAAGCTCCAAGCTTCAAGTTCCAAGCGGGATGGCGGGTCGAAACCTGTTACCCTTCCCCCAATGACAGACACCGCGACGGTCAAGCCGGAACTGCAGGAACTCGTGCGGGAAATGCTCGTCCGCCTGGGCGAGGATCCGGAGCGCGAGGGGCTGAAGCGCACGCCGTCGCGCGTCGAGAAGGCGCTCACCTACCTGACGCGGGGGTACAAGCAGGACGCCGAGTCGGTCCTCAACGGCGCCGTCTTCACGAGCGACTACGACGAGATGGTGATCGTGAAGGAGATCGATTTCTTCTCCCTGTGCGAGCACCACCTCCTGCCGTTTTTCGGGAAGTGCCATATCGCGTACCTCCCGGACAAGCGGATCGTGGGGCTCTCGAAGCTGCCGCGGCTCGTCGACGTCTTCAGCCGGCGCCTGCAGGTGCAGGAGAAGCTGACGATGGAGATCGCGCGCGCCATCGAGGAGAAGCTCAAGCCGAAGGGCGTGGGGGTCGTCATGGAGGCCGCCCACCTCTGCGTCATGATGCGCGGCGTCGAGAAGCAGAACGCGCACATGGTCACGAGTTCTATGCGGGGCCGCTTCCGGAGCGACGCGCGGTCGCGCGAAGAGTTCCTGACCCTGATCCGAAAGAATCGATGACCGATGACCGATGACCGAGCTCAGTAGAAAAGCTCCACAAGCAATAACGCCAGGATCATGACGTTGTGAGTCAAGACGCGGAAGAGGCACTCGATGGCGCGGGAGGACTCGGTCCGATTTCTCAGTGCGGAA